>Ga0325401_1008311_pt1 | contig 10103 bp, 6 predicted proteins | sample PopdelMetagenome_FD_205666 | JGI IMG/M metagenome (GOLD analysis project Ga0325401, IMG submission 205666) | Populus deltoides microbial communities from Bellville, Georgia, United States - Xylem-PdKOR-R2 | ecosystem: Host-associated > Plants > Phyllosphere > Stem > Wood/Secondary xylem | place...
ATGCCGAAAGATGGTAGAATGGAATTCCAATCAACTTTCATTGCTCAAAACAAGATAGAAAAGAATTGGGCCCTAAACAATTCCTTTCTTGTATAAGCAAAAGCATGTATACAAAAAACTGAGGAGTTCTTTCATCGGTAAACACTACCTATGATGATAAACATATGAACCTGTGAACTACACGGTAATAATATCTATTCCCCCTCCAAACCAGAAGATTCATACACCAGCCCTCATTTCCCTGAAATTTAGAGCAACAACAAAAAAGAAAGATAAATGTTTGATTGAGGCCACAAATTCTTCATCGTCCCATCTTGCGTGACGCAAAGCACCAGCGTCAAACACCGCAAGAGCATGCAACGAATAAGTTTACATCAGAAACCAGCTTCAGGAGAAACCTACTACATCAAAGCGAAAAAGAATCATCCGAACAAGCATTTCTTGCACCAATCATATTGACACTGTCGTGCTTGTTCAACCTGGGTTTATTCATTGCATATAGAAAGGGCAGAATCACAGTTCCTTTCAGACAACATTATCGAAAGAAACTTGTGTTTCTGTGCTACTTGACTTTGAATTTGAAGCATCAGCCAAGCATTGAAGCAAAGCTAATACATCAACAGTATCATCTAGATAGTATCTAGCTTTGCTTGGCTTTTGGCCAACAGTGCATGCAAAAATCGCTGGAGCTGAAGGGAGTGACGAACCATAAGCTGTGTTTGACATGCTTTCAAACATGTCTTCATCAGATCTGTCATCCCCAATGCACAACACAAAATCTGGGGGTTTCCCATTTGCAATCATCGAGGAAAGAACCTTCTCTGCAACAATCCCTTTAGTTACTCCCTGCGTGTTTTTAAGTTCAATGTGAGACCAATTTCAAACAAAAAAAAAAAAGGAACACGGGAACAACCCACGAACAAAAAGCCTGCATACCTGTGGTTTTACTTCAACAATATTCTGGCCCCTCTTAACAACTACCGGATCATTTGCAAGGACATTTTCCAGATGATCCAACAGTTCCTTTGCCTGGCAAGATCCAAAATCTGGATCAGCATCTTGGTGGTGCCATACCAAGGCACTCTCCTTAGTCTCTATATAGGAACCATCAGTGGCCTCTGTATACAATTTCATGACAGGTTCGGCAATGTTTTTCCAATCAAAATCAGCAGCAAAGGATCTCGTTTCCCAGTCAGACATCCCACTCCACCTACAATGAGAAAAAAGCAACCTCTTAAAAAACAGAACTTATACTACACAATGAAATTAGTTGAAACCCACTAGCTTCATTCACAATTGCAATGACCTAATCAGAGGAGAAGTTGATTTTACTTAAATGAGCGCTGTTTTTGAACCTTATGTGTTCCATTTAATAGACAAACAATGTCTTGCTAGCAAAATTATTAAGCTAGAAATTCAATATTAATACCTATTAACATACCTCAAGAAGTATCCATGTTCAGCTGCTATACCCAGATTTTCACATTGAGCAAACCAATCACTCAGAGACTTTTTTCCTCTGCCACTAACTATAAACACATTGTTCCTGGGATCAGAACAAAGATTGTTTAGAACAGAGATGACTTCAGGACTGGGGGTTTTAGGAATGGAAGTTTGAGCCACCACTGTTCCATCATAGTCCAAGAATATTGCCCTTTTAGAAGTTCTCTTGTATGCAGAGATGATGTAATCATTGGAAAGCTTCCTAAAGCTAGGAGAGAGTGACAAGATTCTGAAATTCAGACCAAAGCCAATGCCCCAGCAACGTTTACTATAATGATCTTCGCATGCTCGTGTCAAATCCTGCATAAAACTGCGGGCCCAGTAAGCTACATCATGGGAGCTAACAAAGCGATAGTGCTTTTCATGCCGCAACTGCTTCTCTAAATCAGGCATGGTGATGGCCACATTCAATGCATTGGCAACAGCTTCAATGTCCCATGGGTTCACTCTTATCGCTCCACTTAATGATGGTGAGCAACCAGTAAACTCTGATACAACAAGTGAACTTGTATGACGCGACCCAGAGGCAAATCCTAAAGCTTCGTCCATCTTCGGCGTACCCTGCCTGCACACAATGTAATTGTATGGGATCAGGTTCATTCCATCTCTCACTGCATTTACAATGCAGCATTCAGCCAATGCAAAGTAGGCAGTTTTCTCACAAAAGGGGACATGACGATCAATCAGGACCACTGGTTCATAGCCTGGAAAACCAAAAGTATCATTTATCCTTTTGGTAATTGTATGTGTCTCCATTTTTGCTTCTTGTACAGCTTTCCCTGAGCTCCTAGCAGGATTAACAATTTGAACCAAGACTAGCTTTCCCCGCATCCCTGAATTCTGCTGCAAAAGATGCTCCATAGCTAATAATTTCAGACTAATGCCCTTGAATATGTCCATATCATCGACTCCAACAACAAGCCTTTTACCCTTAAACTGTTTTTGGATTTCTTTGACCTTGATGGAAGAAGAGGGGTGATTTAAAGCAGATTCAACTCGACCCATATGAATCCCCACAGGCAAAATTTTGATGTACACTGTGCGGCCAAAATACTCCAGACCAATATGACCACGTTTGGATTCGTAGTTTAGGCCCAACATCCGGCTGCAACAGGATAGAAAATGGCGAGCATAATCGAATGTATGAAAACCAATCAAATCTGCATTCAGCAGTGCTTTCAGAATTTCATCTCTAACAGGCAGAGTCCGGTAAATTTCTGATGAGGGGAATGGGCTATGCAGGAAGAAGCCAAGCTTAATTCGATTAAAACGTTTCCTCAAAAAAGTAGGGAGAACCATTAGGTGATAATCATGGACCCAAACATAATCTTCTTCTGAATTAATCACTTCCATGACTTTATCTGCAAATATTTTATTAGTAGAGACATATGACTGCCACAGCAATCTATCAAAGCGATTACCATGATCTGGACACATAGGCAGCATGTAATGGAAAAGGGGCCACAGATGATGCTTACAGAAACCATGGTAAAAGTTTTTATAAATTTCAGAAGGAATAAATGTGGGTACACAGTTAAATTCCTCCAGCAATTGTTGAGAAACTTCTTCTTGCTCACTAGTATCAACATCAACTCTCAGAGATCCCACATAAACAACCTCGGTATTTTCTGAGAAGCCATCTTTCATTTGTAACAGAAGTGAGTCCTCATCGAAACTGAATGACCATTTGCCAGATTTTAAATCCTTCTGAGCATTCAGAGGGAGAAAATTTGACACTATAATCTTTTTTACAGTTGATGGAGCATCAGAATTGCCATCATTTGTTCCATCTCCATCTATGTCAGAAATTATTCCTGGAACAGTCATTATCCTTGGAAGAGCTCTAGGAGCCTGACTGAAATTCATCATATTCCCAGATGCCAAGTCCAATAAACTTATGCAAGAACTTGACACCATTGTTGTCAGATTGTAGTATTCTTGTTTCTGGCTATGGAGTTAGAAGAAAGGAGATAATGCACAATCAACACCTTCCTACCAAAAAGATCTTGAAGGAGGAATGCAAATATTAGAGAACTAAAGACCTGCAGGAAAAGGCAGAAAACATGTTTAACTACCACGTGATGTGATGAACAATGTTCATCTTTGAATCAAATAGAAATATAGAAAGGGAATAAAGTATAAATCTGTAGAACGTAAATCATTCAATTCTGCAGCCCTATATATGCATGAATACAATGTGTAGTCGCCGGCAATGCAGGTTCACCATTTGCAATGGATCTTACAACTATTACAGGTTAAAAATCAGGAAAAAGCAAAGGCTTGGAGCCTTGAAGTCAGAAGACATATCTAGGTCCTTTGAACATCTTAAGAGCCCCATGCATAATATGTAGGCTCTGTTAATTTGAAAACAATAAAGGGAGGCATAGTAATTTCCAGAAAGTACGTACATCACTCATAGGACACTTTCAAGATCTTGGCCAAGATCTTGTTTGTCCATATCACTGTGATACCACCCAAGAAATATCCTTTGACTCTTTTCTGTGGGCCAAGGTCCTTGAAAATTTTAATGGAGAATAAACGCTTATAATCAGATGATCAAATTGCCAATTAGAGCTAAGATCATTATTAAGATGAACTAGTAAACAAACAGAAAGAAATGTGTATCGTCATAAAAAGAAAAAGTAAAGTGAAAATATTTCCAGTGTGAACTTGAAAGGGGAATAGAGTTGTCTCAGAGAAACTGCTTCTTTTTATATGTTTGTCTATTACTGGCCCCATTTTATCATTTACTAAAAAGAAAGTGAAATTGCAATTGCTGAAGCCTATCTAGTCTTATTACAATTATCATTCCTGCTCATGGGTCAGCAAATGAAAACAAAGATGTTAACTGTTAAATCTATGAAATAAATTAGAGAACAACCAGAGGGTCAGTCACCAGAAAACGGTGACCTACTTGTTGATTACACGCACAAAAAGGGAGTCAGGCCATACATTCCAACTCGAACACGGAGATTTAAAGTATAGCCAACATTCATCATGTTAATCTAGGGATCAGAGGAAATAAACAAGTAATCATAAACGCAACCAAATGATTCATATACATACCTAGATTCACTAGGAAAAATGCAGGCAACGGATTCTTCTTCCTAGATCTTTCTTATTCCTTATGCAACTCAAGGGAAATTGTTTCGTAAGAATTCGTGGTTGGACACAAATTTATGGAGCTGCTGAAGTGAGAAGGGAGAGTACGTTTTGAATATGAAAAGGATATCACAGTGAGTTGTATGAATGCAATATAGTCTTCTTATACATGCCTTATAAAACCCAGTTCCAGCCAAACAATTAAACCACAGAATCTGTCCTCCAAACCAAAATCACTGACTGGGATTACATTTTTATGAGTTGGATTAGCCAAATAAGGCCATCCTTATCTCCTCTTGTATCGAAATCTTCGCACAAGCCGACAAATAAAACCAGAAAGAAGAATGGCAACGTGGACGTACTTGATTCGCGGAACAAATGTGTGTTCTGTAATTTTAGATATTCTGATTATTTCAACAAAAATATGACTACTGAAGACCATAATCTGTCAATTTCATTAATTTATACAAGCACCAATAATTCGAAGTATAAGATTACACTCCGCTATTCATGGCAAAACCTTCTTGGTGAAATACTTTGAAATAAATGAAAATAAGAAACACAATTCTAGCTGCATTTAATTGATATATGTTACTTTATTTTCCAGATTCTACAGCTGGACATTATCAGCAACAGCTAAAAAGGATTTTTCCTTCAAGGACCCCAACTTGACTTCAAATACACAATACACCATTTAAATATCTCTTGTCCTGAAATTTAACCATTCTTTTATTGGAAACTAATTATACTGAAAAATGATAATAAAGGAGACTGTATGATAACAATAGCAATCATAAATAGTGCCCTACATACACCGTTTGAAATCATGCCTTGTGCCCTATCATATGAACTTGAGAACTCAAAATGCCCTTACACCTCATAGCTAAATCAAAGCAGAGAAGAGTGGAGACAATCTAGAAAAAACTGTAACATGAAACACTCGGAGACAAAGAGAGACAAAAAAAAAAAAGTTTTTAGAAAAGATTTTGTAACAATAAGAACATTGGCCTTTCTTTAAAAAAAACAAGGTCATGAAATCTTGAACATAAGAGTAAAGCCTATTATAAAAGACCCGGAAAAGGAGAGAGGTGATCATGGTTCTTGAGAAAGAATAACTGTTAAATTTAGAAAAAAGAGTTCAAATGCCACATCAAAACCTATGGATCTCACAGTTCCCATTTAAAAACATAATCTAAAAGGGGTTACCTGAAAGCAAGGAAACTGATTCAACAAAAAGAGCTTCCTGCCAGCACTAAGAACCGAGAGTTACCCTGCCACCAAAATCAATAGCATCAAAGAGTTAGTTGCTGCGAAACAACACAATATACACACTAAAGTAAAACCCAAAGGAGCAATTCAACACAGTAAAGAAAGCCCAAAAAGAAAAACTCCAAACCTAATAGAACCCGTCATTTCTTTCACACTTTGAAAGCAAGCAACAAAAGTTAAAGAATCAAGAACAAAAGAAACCAGAAACAAACGGATAATGTGAAGTGTTTACTTACAAGAAATGAAGTAAATGTTGTGAGAGAAAGAATATTAACAGGGCATTTACAATACAAAGATGTAAAAGAAGGTGATAGCGAAAGAGGAGCGGGTGTTAGGTTCAAAACTGGTGAGGTTTTGAGGGGAGAGTTTTATTTATGGGCTATGAAACCGACGAAGCAAGGAAAAAATAGAAAGTTCTGAACAAAACGAATAGAAATGGAGAAGAAAAACAAATATAAGAAAAGATGGAAGCTTTTTTATATATAAATATTCCTATGGTTTGGTTTGGTGTGTGGTGTTTGTCGATTCAACAAAGGAAGCTGAGATGGATCGAAACGTAGAATATTAAAGTCAAAAGGAAACATGGATAATGGATTGGATTGGAAAGAGACTCTGTTCTTATGTCTCACACCTTGATTGCAACTCTGGTTGCTCTTACGTTATAGTCCTCTGTGCCTTCTCCTTGCTCCCTTGCGCCATTGTTTTTCATGTTTTCATACCACCCCCCTGTATAAATTAATAAACAATTCCATTGAAACACTTTTTTTGTATAAAATTTGACATAGTTCTTTACATGATTCACGGGAATCATATTTATTAAATTTAATAATAAAAAAAAGCCTATGATATATACAACTCATTCGATCCTCAGCACAAATACAGTAATGATTTTCACTTATTAATATATGCTTTGTTTATTAATACATAAAAAAAAAAAAAATTGGGTTGAATTATGAATATCCTCAACTCTATGGATATGTTTCCCCTTCGCACGTGGCAAAATAAGAAGGGGTGAAATGGTATTTTAAAAGCTATGTCAATTAATTAAGACATACATTGAAAATATCTGAATATATATATATATATATATATATATAATTCATATTGCCTAGGACCTAAGTCTTTAGGTACCATACCAAAAGGTCGTCTTCATTATTGAATAAAGAACATTATCCTTCAGCAGTGAGTGTAGTCTCTTTACGGAGCTCCAAATTTCTGCACTATAATACTGTTGACCCTCTCTCTCTCTCTCTACACACACACACACACTTGCCTGCCTGAGGATAAACGGATATAGGCTTGGCCCCATGATCTCCTTCAACTTTTAGTTATTTATAAAATACAAGCGGACTGGGAAAATGCCACGGCCATTGGAACAACAACGATTAATGATTTGGATTCTTGTGAATTTCTATGTTCTGTCCAAAAAGGTGTTGCGGCTTACGCAAAATAAAAATAATCAAGTCACTAGCAATTGTAAGAGAATTCAACTAGCAATTTGACTTGAGGAAAGTTTTTGTTGATGAAAGATCTAATGTCAGTGAGTTATCATTATGATAATTTGTATTATATAACTCAGGATATCCAGACCAGTTTACACGCATCACGATTAATTTCCGGACCCATTAAACACTCTGCAAGCCCAATAGACAGGTAAGACACCACGGGTGACATGCATGCACATAAAAGTTCGAACCTAAAGTACAGAGGCAAGGAATTCCCTGCCAGAACCGCTAGGGCACGAACCTGGATGCAGTTACGACAATATTTTTTATAGCATAGGAGGTGGTTTTCAGGTTATTAAAATGCTTGTTTTAATTGGGAATGGTAATTTATGATATCATATTTTTACTTTCATTACCTGACTCTGATTTTGATTTTAGCTTAGTCAAATTGAAGTGGTTGAGAGGAATTTTTTATTTGACGAGCACCCGATAAAATTTATTTTTAAAAAAATTGATTTTTTAAAAAAATAAATTTTAAAATATTAAACAATTCCGACGAGGGCCAGTCGGGTGATGTAAACGGAACTAGAGAAATCTAAATTTTAGAACAAAAGGAAAAACTAACATAAAATCCGATAACTCACAGTATAGATAAGATAGACAAATTAGAGATTATAATTGACAAAAAGACTAAGCACATACCTAACATCAAAAGACTGCATCTTGTCGTACAATTATTAAACCTCCAATGAGTCAATAACAGAATTCAAACCTATAATTAATCTGATGCTGAATGAGTGAGTGTTCATTTTAGCCCACGCAAGCCAAATTATCAGGATTTGACAAAACACACCAATCCTCTTTTTACTTCTTTTTAAATTCATGTTTTTCTGCCTGTTTTTGCTTAAAAATATATTAAAATAATATATTTTTTATTTTTTAAAATTTATTTTTAACATCAACACATCAAAATAATATGAAAAATATCAAAAAAAACTATTTTAAAATAAAAAAATAATTTTTTAAATTTTTTTTCTTAAAACACATGTCATTTTGGAGGAAGATGAGCACTGTTAAGAGTTCAAAATGAGAACGACGGGGAATGCGAGCAGGAGGAGGAGATGATATAGTCAGGAACCAAGATGAGCTGTGGTATAATGATTAACAGCTCAGCTGGAGTAAAAATAATGGAACAGACCAGACCAGCACTTTTGACGCCCTCATTTATTTTGATTTTTTTTTTTCCTTCCTTTTAGACAAACAGATATTGATAGTGACAGGCTACAGGGAGAATGTGAGCGTTCCGACAATGCACGCGGCTGCTCGACCTCGCCATATTCCCACCTGGCATCCATTCTGGACATGACTCCCCCCCATTTATTACTACCGCGTCTCCACCCACTTTCTGCTTTTACCAAATCACCCCTCCCCTCCCTTCCATAACAAAAAAACAATTCGACCTCACAGCCTGTCGTCTCACTGGATTTTATTTTGCTATTATTTATGTGTTTAAAAGTTTTTTTTAGAAAGATTAATTTTTTATTTTAAATTATTTTTTATGTTGTTAGATCGTTTTGATATGGTGATATTAAAAATAAATTTTAAAAATAAAAAAATATTATTTCGATATATTTTCAAACAAAAAACACTTTGAAAAACAACCGCCATCACAATACCAAACAGGCGAGCGTTTGGAAACGCATTTTTAAAAAATAGTTTTTAAAAAATAAAAAAATATTATTTTGATGCGTTTCAAAATAAAAAAATAGAAAAACAATCATAACCACACTCTCAAACATACCCTAATTTCTAACTTCTAATTCATTGATGACAAAATTCTATGAATTTACCATTATTAAAAAAAAAAAAAAGAGAGTAAATAGTATTGGGAAAGGAATTACATGGTTAGATTTGCATGGTGCACCGTCATGCACAATGGATTAGGATGGCAGAGTTGTAATATTGAGGAACAATAAGTCCTTCCTGGTAATGCGGAGTCACGATGCGGATAAAATGTAGGGGACAATGATCCTTTGGATTGCACTTTCACCAGACTCCTTCCATTTTCCTCATCTTATCCTCTTTTTATAATTCCCACAACCTCGTACGGACCTTTTCTTGCTTAATTACAACAATACCCTCTTACCACCCCCCTTGTTTCTCCTGCTAAATCATCCCTTGGTGGAATATCATCCTCTAGGAGAGATCACAAGGGATATTTCAATTTATACATCAATTAAAATTAAATATCCATTCCATGCCATTTATTACCATATCCTTCATCATGTGGCGTATAAGAATAAAGAGAAATTTTAAAAATATTCACAAGATATTTTTTATAATATTAATAAATATTTTATCTTGTTCGAGTAATCATGATTAATTTTTTATTTGATTTATTATTATTATATATTTTTTAATTATACTATTAAATTAACTGAATTTATTAAATTAAATTCATATAATTCACATTCACGACACTTGATTTACAAACCACGCAATATATATATATATATATATATATATATATATATATATATATATATATATATATATATATATGTTTTTGAGGAATAATTGATTTTTAAGGAATAACTTAGCGTCTTGATTAGGACTAGGAAGGCAAGTTGTGGAGTCAAATTCCCACTAAAGAATTTAGTCAAATTACAATAAACCTGGAGACAGCGTGAAGGATGTGGTGTCCTAGGTTTATCATTCAAGCCTCTCAATCGTTATCCTGTTGGTATAATTTTATTGGTCAATGTTTTTTCATTATTTCCGTGG
>Ga0325401_1008315_pt1 | contig 10100 bp, 7 predicted proteins | sample PopdelMetagenome_FD_205666 | JGI IMG/M metagenome (GOLD analysis project Ga0325401, IMG submission 205666) | Populus deltoides microbial communities from Bellville, Georgia, United States - Xylem-PdKOR-R2 | ecosystem: Host-associated > Plants > Phyllosphere > Stem > Wood/Secondary xylem | place...
TTCTTAAAATGATACAATTTAAAAAAAAATTGATTCCCAATATAAAATAAAAATTCACTATTAGCATGACATTGTTTTCATTCGAGTGAAACAACCACGTTTTTAATGGTTTTAATTTGAATTTGAATGTTGATGATTTACGTAAAATTGTGACTAATATCAATCTTCTTTAAATATATTTTGATTGGCGTGGAAGATAGAAATCAGGAGAGAAAAAAGAAGCTTAAGCAAAAACTAAAGGGAAAAACTGTCACGAGCTAAAAAATTTTGAGACACGGACGCATTTATGCTATCCAGCAGGGGAAAAAAAAACAAATAGGAATTGGTACAAAGTGACTTGTTTAATCTATGAGGTTTAAATACAATTTTAAATAGCTAGTAAAAATTTTGTTTAATTCAAAATAAATATTAAATTTAAGATTTTTTTATAAATATTAAGACCAAAATATATTAGATCGATTTAGATTAACTCAAGTTAACCCGATGAGATCATAATAACTCCGTAAAAAATAAATTAAAATAAATTATGAAACTCAATTTCAAATAAATTCAATGTTAAATGATAAAATTAAAAAAATTAAAAAACAAAAAAATAACTCCGTTCAACCCGAGCTAACTTGCCAAACCTGCGATATAGATTACGAGACCAAGATAATCCAATAAGAAGCAAATTGAAACAAGCTCAACTCTTGATTTACTTAGTGTTGAAATATAAAATTAAAAATAGATTTGATTATAGAAGAATATAAAAATAACTTGATTTGATCCGTGTTAACTAGCTAAAATCATGACCTGGGTTATGAGATGATGATAACTTTATAGAAAATAAAAAATAAAATAAAAATATAAAGTTTAATTCTCAATCAACCCAATATTTAAAGATGAATTTAAAAAAATAATTAACAAAAAAAAAATAAAAATTCAAATCAACCGAATCAAATCATCAAATTCTAGATCTAAATAATGAAACTAAGATATAATCTTATAAAAAATAAATTAAAAAATATAAATTTTAATTCTTAACATATGTAATATCAAAATACATAAATGAAATTAAAAAAATAAAAATCTTAAAGGGAAAGAATTATCATTTTAATAAATAATATTCTGTAAAGAGAGTTACAGCGAAATAATAAAAAAACTTAAAGAAAGAAAAAAAAAGAAATAGTGTTTTGAGTTACAGTTTTTATTTTTTTTAACGAGTAACATCTGCAGGTCCACGTCCATTTAAGCAACCATTCAATGCGACGTCGCTTAACACAACACCTGACACATGCCCCAAACTCGTCTCATCTTCAACACCAAAACCCCACCCCCTGCATGCCCAACAGGACACACTATCAGCAAAATCAGTTTCTCTAACAACACCATCGCCTTAATTTTCTATTCAATCCCACCTTTTCTTATTTTCATAAACGTTTCCATTTCTTAAAAAGTTAAAAAAGAGAGAAATGTCGTGGCTGAGATCTGCTGTGAGCAAGGCAGTGGAAGTAGGGAACAATAACAACCTGACCCGAGCAGTTAAAACCTACGCCGACTCTGTTGTTCACCAAGCTGGTCAAGCCGTAGCTGAAGGAGCCAAAATATTGCAAGATCGTATTGTAATCTCTCTTCACTTTGATTTTTTATCTGCAATTAGGGTTTTTTATTTGACTGGATACATTTGATTCTATTTCATATATATATAATCAAGCTTCTGCGTAATTTAGTTAATTTATCTGTTCCGTTATGAATTTAGGGGAATAGGAATTATAAAAGTGCTAAGCAGACTGCCAAGAGATTAGAGGACGCTGCCGTCTCCTGTCGCGGTCTGGAGAGGGTTTTGTTGCTGAGAAGATGGGTGGTTGTGCTCAAACAATTCGAAAAGTTATCTGGAGGTTTTGCGGAAGATAAACAGACACCCGTTGAGCAAAATGTTGGCCCTGATGTATCATCGGGCAGTCCAAGAAAAACATCACTGCCCATGGTGAGTTGTTAAATTGCTGTGCACATTGAAATAATCGAACTACCGAAAGTACTGGCATCTTGTGCTTGTTTTTCTAATTCTTTATTTGATGGATAGGTTCTGTATTATGATTCTGATGTTGGGGGCGAGCCAATGACTTTCCGTGATGTTTTTTTCCAAAGTCAGGCTCTAGAAGGCATATCAATGTCCATGGTACGGTAAATTTATTTTGATCCAGTTTTGTAGATGTGCTTAGAAAGGTGGCCAGTACTGGGAATCAGTGGAAGAGGATACTAATATCGCAATGTTTATCCTCCATTTTTAACCCACACTTAAAAGAATAGTAAATGCTGATGGTTATGCTTTGCAAAAGTAGTTCTCAGTGAATGCTCTTAGTCTTAGGAATGCATTATGTTAGTTTTACATTTGTTAACCTAAGGCGTAGGTGTAAGCAAGTATAGGCAACAACATCATGATTCAATTAATTTTTCACAAACTAGAACACAGTTGAAGACATATTAATGAAAGAGCTTTAAATATGCTAAGTTGGACAGGCTTCCATGCTTTCTTTCTTGCCATTTCTGATCATGGAGGTTAGCTGCAGGTTAACATTTTTCTCTGACTCAGATTCTTGAAGCACCAAACGAGGAAGAAATTTCTTTGCTCCTGGAGGTGTTTAGGTGAGTCTTCCAGACTGCTCAATGCATAAATGCTGGTCTGAAATGCCAGCACATATATATTTTAGGGGCTTTCCAGGACCAATTTGGAATTCTTCTTGGTATAGGTCATGCAAATTACATTTAATGCTCTTGGCTTCATGGAATCATTATTACATCAGCCTTAATGTGGCAAAGAAATACACCTATTTTGTTTTGGGGTTCATATTCATCGTCTTGGATATATTTTAAATGATAGAAACTTAGTGCTTATGATCAATACATGGGATGAGCGTGAATTCTTTTTGAATCCCTTTTCATAATCTGATTACTTGCAGGCTCTGTCTAACTGGAGGACAAGAAGTTCATAATGCAATCGTGAGCAGTATACAGGATCTGGCTTCTGCTTTTGCAAGTTACCAAGATGAAGTGTTGGTAAAGACACAAAGAATGCAGATTGATTTCTGATTTAGGCTAATTGCCATGCAAACTATAGAAAACAGGCTGATGTGTTGTGCATACAAAAATCATGTTTGGGCGCAGAATCACTTTTGAACATGTAGTACAAAAATGATTATCTGACTGTCAAGCGATGGTTTTTTAAAAAGAAAAAGGCTATTTTTCCGTATCTTGGAAGCAGTCTGGTATAAAGTACATGTTTAGATATGCAGGAGAATTTACTTTGACTGTTGCTGCTGCATCTAGCATTCACGCTTGAGATTTCTTTTTTTCATGTTTTAGCTTGTATATGAAGATTGCTAGGTTGACAATTTTCCTCTCTTCTTCTGGTTTCTAGGTGAAGCGCGAAGAATTGCTCCAATTTGCACAAGATGCAATTACAGGGTTGAAAATCAATACTGATCTTGCAAGGTTATTAAGATCATGGAGTTTTTATCATTTAGGTTTCAATTTTCTACCTTCAGAACTACGAATGCTATATAATACTGTCCATCCATTTTTTTCCTTGCTATGGATGTCTATACATGGAGGCATGATTTAGTTAACGGACATGCCGGCCTCTCCTTCCCCTACATTCTGATTCACAATCCTCAAGTTTGAATACAGTTCTCCATGTTGGAAGTCTCAAGTTTTAACGACTGGGAACCTGAATTATTAGCTTGTAAACTAGTGCTAGAACTTGTGCTTCAGTTAGGATTTGTCATGCTGTCACCTGTCTAAATCATCCACGCACACTTTTCAGTAATTTGATATGTAAGGTACTGAATGTGATATAGTTATTCATTATGAAATGAAGCTATGCGGTCAATGGTTTGTTTATCTAGTTCTTTCTTTGCCTATTGAATCCTTTCTGTCCACAGAATAGATGCTGAAGCTAAGGTTCTGAAGAACAAACTCGATGGAAGTATGCATTCTGACAAGCCATCAATTGAAGATCAGGAAAAGGTGTCTGATGAAAAGGCCAAAGCAACTATAAAGGTGAGCTTTAGTTTGTGACTACCTCATTTTGTCGCTTTTCTATGATAGGAATATGAGCGTTGATCTTATGCGAGGAGACTGATTGTGTGGGTATTTGATTCTTCATTGGATGCATTCAATGCTAATGACTTGTTCAGTGCAGATCAACTCTAGATTTTTCTCTGAAGTATGAAATGAAACTCAAAATAGTGCAATTTATGAATTGTACATTATCATGCACATATTATGCTGTCATGGTTATTCTGGAAAGGTGTGCGTTGTGCAATAAGAAGGCAGGGAAAAGATTGCCTGGGTCTCCACTTCTTATTCTTCTAATTTGGACAACACAATGTCTATAATTAAGTTACCAAGAAATCCGTGAACTAAAATCACTGCCCAATTAATGATTCCCTTTTTCTTCTCACTGTCTTAAAGTTCTGTGGGATGTTTAGTGTATTTGTTTATGTTTCTGGAAGCGTTAACTGGTCTGTCTAGTATTTTTTTGAGTAGAAAGCTGTTAACTAAAGATATGACCCCTGTTTATGTAGGCACTGAAAGAAGCTCTTGCACAAATTCGAATTTGTTCCAGATTGGAAGGGCTTCTGTTGAAAAAGAAAACTTTGAGCTTGGGAGATTCGCCTGAGATTCATGCTCAAAAGGTATGCTACGCTCATGCTGTCGAATTGTTTCTTGATTTTGTTTCTGAAATCTTAGCATCATGTTGGTTTTTTCCAGCTTTTATTATCTGTTAGCTATCTCATGTTTGCCCTTCAAGTCTCTCTTTCATGTTGTCTGTCAGCATGCATATAGAGACTAGTGTCCATTTCAGAATGGATATGCATTGCTGGAGCCTGTATCCTTCATTTTTCTAAACTACAGACAGGGAGCATATTTACAAGTGCGTGTCTGGGGAAGTGAGATAATTTTCTATGCGAGACATAAAAGACATTTGCAGGCTTAAATTTTTATGCGTAAGAAGCTTTGGAAGTGAAAAACAGCAATGATAATGATAGCAGTATATGCAATGATAAGGGCTAGATACCTGGAGCATCACACAGGTTAAACGGGTTCAAATCCTGATAATGAACAATATCGCCTATCAAAAAAGAGAGAAAGAAAAAAGGGGCAACGATGGTAATTTAGGTACCTCAATTACAAAACTAAGGTCAATAATGGCAATAGCACTAACAGGAGGAATAACTCTAATAAGTACCTTATCTTTAAGTGAGTGATTCCCAAATGAAGTCATTTTCTGTGAATTGTTTCCTGAAGCAGGTGGATGTTGCAATGTGTCACGTCTTTGACATGCTAAATATTGATTTGAAGAAGTCTTTGCCACTTGCTGTTAGTAATTAGCATATCTACACCTCTCATTCCTGTAATCATTTCCTTTTGCGTTTTCATCATTGGATTAATTGCTTGCAATTTCTGGGAGGCCTTTTTTTTTGTCATCTTTATTCTGGATACTTTATGTATGTATATATATACTATAAGCATCATTTTGTCTTATTAAAATGACACCTGTCTGCTTCACAAATTTACTTCTATTTTCTTTCTATTTTATCTTAAGTGGTGACAGATGTTTTTATTTTCTTTTGAGTCCCAACTACCAACTCTCTCTTTTTTTCATATTAGTCTGAAAAGTTCTTGTAAAAGCTGTGCCAGTTTGTCGCCAACAACATTTTGCTTATATGAGCAGGTTGACAAGTTGAAGGTCTTATCGGAATCTCTTGCTAGCTCTACATCAAAAGCTGAAAAACGTATCTTAGATCACAGGTATGAAGTCAATCTGAAGTATTATTTATGCAGCCAAAATGGCGGTGCCCTTATACTCTTAAAACTTGTGGACTCCTTGCTTTCCATTTCACTGCATACCAAACTACTTCACAAGTTCTATTGAGGTGGCTGAACTTCACCCTTCTCCAAAAGCTACTGAGCAGTCGTTATTCTTGCTCAAGTTATGATGACATCTTTGGAAAACAAGTCACCTTGGTTCTCTTAAAATATGTTGTCTTCTTGGTGCTTGGGAAGTTCTCTGGTAAAAAACAAAGGTGATTGTCAAATTGTAACACCTCAAGACCAAGAAACAAGACTTACTAGGGATTCTCTTGGGAACCACTTGTTTGACTTCCAGTGTTTGAGAGTAGATATCATTGAACCCATCATTGCTTTTAGAATTTATGGTGGTTTTTAACCCCCATCCCATTCCCACATAATTCACAGATTGCAAAAAGAAGAGGCACTGAAAGTTCGTGTTGCCAAAGCTGATGAAGCAAATGAAAAGGAGAAGGTAATGTGCTTCAGTAACAATGCCTTTGTTCTACTTAGTTATTATTAGATCTCAAGGTAAAGGGAAAGTGATTATTTTCTCATTCTTTTGGGGTTTGGAATGCAGATTATTGCCATCACATCATGGGTTATCTTAAAAGCTGCTTTAGTTTTTCCTTGTTTTATGTAATGCTACAAACATTTGTATGCTTGTATGAATAGCCATGTCAAGCCTTCTTTTGATAGTGCTATCTTATGTTGTGATGGTCTGCATGGTTGTGATTTATATTTTCACTCTATATGTAGAGATTTTATTTTTAGGATTGCCTGCTTCTTGTCCATATATATTGTGAGATTATTGACTGCTCAGTTTAATTGGCTTATCAAGAGTTCTTGTTTGTTAGTTCATATTGTTTTTAGCATTGCATGGTTACGTATCAGTTAGTAACTCATCTAAAGCAAACACCATGTGAAACTTGTGGTTATAGTGGGTGTAAATTTATCCATGATCTGTGTTCTCTGAAGCTTTGGGATATGTGTAGAAAGTAGGAATGCTAGCATGCTTCTAACATGCAGCTAATGTATTTGATTTGATGGAAATTTTGATTTTTTTCTTTGATTCCCTTCCAGGAAATAGTAGCTGAGATATCAGTACTTGAAAAACAAAGAGATGAACTTGAAGCTGAATTGAAAAAGGTTTAACTTCTCTATCTCATTTCCTTTTGCTTTTATAAAACATGTATTTTCATAATTTTGAACTCAAGTTTGGATTTTTGAGCTGGAAGTATGAGATTATATTTACAACTGATTATCTGAATCTTTTTAGTTCACGCTTTCTTTTCTTGTTCCCCATTCATTTGCCCTTTATTGATCACAAGCATTCAAAGACTGTCCTCACCTTATAGGTGAATATCTCCTTAGCTGCTGCAAATGCGCACCTTCGCAATGCCAGAGAAGAGAGGGATCAGTTTGTTGAAGCTAACAGCCAGATTGTTGAGCATTTGAAAACAAAGGTTTGGATTTTCTCTTCTGGTTTCTTTCTACCTAATTAGGTGCAAAAATAATTGCATAATTTATCGTCTTTGGTCCTCAATATTCAACCATGTGATACATCTTTTTCTACGAGTATATAGGAAGATGAGGTGTCAAAATCAATTGCTGCATGCAAAGTAGAAGCAGATATTCTCACTACATGGCTCAATTTTCTGGAAGATACCTGGGTTCTCCAGCGATCTTACAGTGAAGCTAAGGAGAAGCAGGTCAAGTATGTACATCATTGTGGTTTGCATTTCCTATGACTAGTTGTTTTTCTGTACGTTGGTCTTGTAATTTCTAATATTGAAATTGTATTATCCATCTTCTTACCTATTTCCTACATAATTGCTACTTGTTACTTATTTCACTTTCAAGTGATGAACTGGAGAGACACGAGGACTATTTTGTGAAGTTGGCTATTCATCTTCTCTCTGAATACAAGGTAAATTTATATTCTTTTTGAAGAATGTCCACAAACTTAACTTATGGCTAACTGAACTTGTGGCTGTGACTCTCTCTTGACTCTCTCTCTCTCTCTCTCTCTCTCTCTCTCTCGCACACACAGAGAGAGAGAGACATGCTCTTCTGTGTTGTGATTGAACTTGTGTGTTTTATGCAGAAAGAGTTGGAGCCTTCTATCATCTGTATAGAGAAATTTGTGGAAAGCCTAAAGAATTTAAGTGGAGGGTAATGTAATTTGCTTCACTAACAGGTTTCTGATTGTTTGTTATCCCATTTGTTCATATATTTTTGACAATGCAGGTTAGAGATAGCATCTAGTGTGGGGAATGAAGATTCTAAAGAATTAAACCCAAGGAAAAATCTTGAGAAGGAATATTTGGATTGTGAAGCAAAGGTATGGAAGTGCTTCCTTAATGCTTCTCATGTCAAAATATGCACATGACTGATTTATTCACAGTATTCTGCTTTACCATGTGTAAAATGCTATATTGCTGTTAAATCCCCTTTTGTTAGATGATTTTCCTAACATGGGGTTACTTTAATCGTAAGTATTAGTAATTTTGCCAACTTTTGGATGAAAGGGTCATGAATGAGGTGGGTTTGCGTGAATAATTCTTGTTGGCTCATGCTTATAATTTAAGATCAGAATCAAATGGCTATCCACATCAACTGTTTAATTTTGTGCTATCAACATAACTTCTTGTAAAAACCTCTCTTTCAGTAAGAGTTGAGCAGAAAACTCTAATACAGTTTCCTTTGAAGAATATTTTGGCACTTCCATTATTTCTTGTCTTGCTGGTTTCAAGTTTCTTTCTCACTATTTTCCAAGTTTTTACTCTTTCTATTTTCTTCTCTGTACCTTTTGAATTTGAATCTCTCCATTTGTTTTATACGTGCCTTGCAATTTGTTGAACTTAAAAAGTTGCATAAAGGTGCTAAATAGCTGCACCTGTTGAGGCATGCCTTATTGTGTTCCTGCACGTACATAGCTGGTAAAAGCATTGCAAGCATAGATTGATATCTTAGTTTGGCTGTCTTGTTCCAGATTATAACCACTTTCAGTGTGGTGGACAACATAAGAGAGCAGTTTTATGCTCAAAAGGGGGCAAGTTCTAGGTGGGATTTTGGTTCTGTCCTTGAATTCTTCATCAGTTATTTACATGCTATAATGTTATTCCACTGTGGTATACATTGCCTGAAAAATGTCATTCCTGACCTCCTCTATCCAGGAAAGATGATACCTCGGTTAAAGAGCTATTTGATGATATTGAAAAGTTGAGAGTGGAATTCGAGTCAATTGAGAGACCAAATCTAGAACTGGAGGCTCCAACCCCTAAGGCTGATAATTCATCTGAGAAGGCACTGGGAAGTCCATCCCATACCTCATCACAGAATGTGACTACCCTTAAATCCAATATAGATAAGCATCCCACGGAACCTGCAGTGGAGGCAGATGAGGTGCTCGACCCTGCTGCAGAACTTGCAAAGTTAGAGTCAGAGTTTGGGAAAGATACTCGAGACTACTCAGTGGAGGAGATTGGTGACTGGGAGTTTGATGAGCTTGAAAGGGAATTGAGATCCGGTGATACAGCAACAAAAAACTAGCTCTTTGAACATGCCATACCTGTAGTGAAATTCTAATCATGCAAGCCTGTGTCTTGATGACATGCATCTATATCCAAAAGCTGGATCTTAGATCATAAGCTTTTCTGTGTAACTAATATTTTCCACTGGATAAAGTTTCAATTTGTTAATTCTTCTGTAAATTCTCAAAGTTTTAAAATGTGACTGATGAAACAAACGAATGGAAGTCTTTGTTTGCTTGTAAAAGTCTGAACCTCACTCGGATCAACAATATTCACTTGTAGTCGGCGTGCGCGTTTATGCGAGGTGGTCAAGGGCTCTCCACAACTTTGTGCACTATTCACGGTATCCTTTTTCCATGAACATCCTAGTTTTGACTCTTTTTTTTTGTTCTGAAGTTGTGATGACCATTTGATTTCGAAGGTGACCCGTCATGCATCCCCTTGCAGAGGGATGTTGGAACAAAACCAGAGAAGGTGGGGGCTTTGCTATCTTCTTGATTCGAATTTATGGAAAGTTGAAAAGATTGTTTTATGTAATGCCAAAAGGTTTCCTGATCTAGTAGGCGGAATTTGTTTTGTCTTTGGAGTTTGGAGAGCACCATCATCGTGTTGGGTTTTCAACACACGAGTACAGAAGCTAGTGGATTGCTAGCCCCTCCACCTATTATCTCTTATAAATGCCGTCACTAAAACTACCAATGCACTGTTTATTTTTGCAGTACAGAAGCATAT
>Ga0325401_1008316_pt1 | contig 10100 bp, 10 predicted proteins | sample PopdelMetagenome_FD_205666 | JGI IMG/M metagenome (GOLD analysis project Ga0325401, IMG submission 205666) | Populus deltoides microbial communities from Bellville, Georgia, United States - Xylem-PdKOR-R2 | ecosystem: Host-associated > Plants > Phyllosphere > Stem > Wood/Secondary xylem | place...
GCCTTTCTCCGAGAGAAAGGCGGTTTTGTTTTTATAGCTAGGGGATGTCTTACAGGTCTACCACTTGTCATTCCGAGTGCAGTGCGGAATCTGAGTTATCTGTTTGATTCGATTCATTCAGATTCCGCACTGCACTCGGAGTGACAATCTACTGCTTGGTGTACGTGTACGTTTCGGTGTATGTGACGCCGCTGATGACGCGGTTTGTTTTGAGCTTTAGCGTGTTCTCGTCAAGGTCTATAAGGTTGTAGGTGTTTTCCTTATAGCTAGGAAATTGCGTGGCTAGGACACTTTCGTCGTTGCGAAAAGCCCAAGTACCCGTCAGCGACTGTTGATCGGTGGTATTGCACTTGCTGGCGCCCTCCTCAAACTCATACACGTTCGGTTTGGTAAAGCGGAGCACATCGTCGAGGGTGCAGTCGTCTACGTAGGGAAATAAGTTGGTGACCTGCTTGCCCTGAATCGTGCGGGCCGGACTGGTAGTCAGCGCCGACAGCATCCAGTCTTTGCCGGTGAGCAACTCGGTTTTGGTGACGGGTTTGATATCTTCTTTGTCTTTGTCGGTTTCGCAGGATGACAAAGTCAAGGTGGCGGTCAGGATGGCGCAGAGAGCAACGGAAAACTTGTTCATGGGAAGGAAATTGGAAAATGGGTTATTGTGGCGTGGTTGAAATGTGATGCAAGATTACGCCGCAAATACCTAGAAGACATAAGGTTAGCTAGACATGAACATGTGGTTGCATTTGCCGTCGAGGCGCTGCTTAGCAGCATTTGCTATTGCGCGCATCACATGTATATGTAGCCTGAAAAGTCAGCCATGGTGGTCAGGCTAGGCAGTACTATAGGGTCGAAAAGACATTCCGGAGATGCCAGCTCCTGGGTTTTCCACCTAGGTCGAGCAAGCTCTTTTTGGTAGAGGCACAAGCTGCTTGTGTGGTTAGGGTAGGGCTTTCCTTGCTGCTTGCTGCACGCTGCATGAGCGCGGAAATCGTACTTTAGCCGCCATATTCTGCCCGCCCTGCCCTTTTTTACCCGAATTCATGCACAAAGTCGCCATGCTTGGCGGTGGCTCCTGGGCCACTGCGCTTACCAAAATACTATCTGAGAATGGCAGCCGCGTGGGCTGGTGGCTGCGCAACAAAGACGACGTGCAGCACTTGCTGCGCACCCGCCACAACCCACGCTATTTGTCGTCGGTGGCCTTTGACCTCAACCGGGTGCTGCCCGCCACTGACCTAGCCGACGTGGTAGCCGAGGCCGATTGGCTGGTGCTGGCCGTGCCCGCCGCTTTTGTGCAGCCGGTGCTCGATAAACTTGACCGCGACGCGCTGAAAAACAAGCGCATTGTTTCGGCCATTAAAGGCATGATTCCCGACAAGAACATTCTGGTGACCGACTACGTGGCCCAGCGCTTCCGCCTCGCACCCGAACAACTGGGGGTGGTGGCCGGCCCGTGCCACGCCGAGGAAGTGGCCTTGGAGAAGCAAAGCTACCTCACTATCGGCAGCCCCGATGTGGAACTCGCGGAGACGTTCTGCCAGCTACTGCGCAACCGCTACGTGAAAGCCCACCCCAGCGCCGACCTCGATGGCATTGAGTACTGCGCGGTGATGAAAAACATCATTGCCCTGACCTGCGGTATTGCCCACGGCCTGGGCTACGGCGACAATTTCCAGGCGGTGCTGGTGAGCAACGCCGTGCAGGAAATTCGCCGCTTCTTGCACGCTCTCAGTCCGTTGCCCCGCGACTTATCGGCTTCTGCCTACCTAGGTGATTTGCTCGTAACGGCCTACTCACAGTTTTCGCGCAATCGTACCTTCGGCAACATGGTGGGGCGAGGCTACTCCGTGAAGTCGGCGCAGATGGAGATGAACATGGTGGCCGAGGGCTACTACGCCGTCAAGAGCATTCACGAACTGAATAAGAAGCTCAAGGAGTTTATGCCCATCACCGACGCCGCGTACCGGGTGCTGTATGAGAAGGTAGCGCCAGCCGTGGAAATTGAGCTGCTGAAGGAGAAGTTTCGGTAGGCGGCATCGAAAGCGTCATTTCAGCTCAGCTATTCGTGATAATTCTTCTAGACATAGACGGCGTACTGGTGACCACGCCGGCTTGGCGACCAGTAGAACTACTAGCCGACGGCTTCCTGTCTTTCAACAAAGAAGCGGCAAATAACCTGAGCAGTATCATCGACCAGACCAAAGCTAGTGTTGTCTTGACGACAACACACAGAATCAATTACTCAATTGAGGAGTGGCAGAAGATTCTGGAAACAAGAGGGATTAACCCAGCTTCTATCTCCAAAATCAATGATGTTGCAGAAATAAGCGGTATGTCTGACCGTGCAACTGAGATTGAAGAATGGATTTTCAATTACTCAGGAGAAGAAGCTTATGTCGTTATAGATGATGATCTATCTCTTAATCGACTACCGAAAGTCCTAAAAGAAAGGTGCGTGCTGACAAAACCCATGATCGGGTTAGATCAAGAAACTGCTAGTAGAGCTTTAAGCATCCTACTTGGTAATGCTCGTTCACCTGTTTAATTGAAGATTAAGTTTAGGCAGGTTTTGCAGATTAGGAGACGCAGATCCCAAGTGCAATGGCAACCATCAGCCAGGCAACAACGAGTATCAAGAAAGGCGCTGCCTGCTCAAGATCAGAGTCGAGAGTAAAGTTTTTGGGATTACTGGCGTCGTAGTAAACCGTGACCTTCTCACCTGCCTTAACAGGTAATGTGGACGTGCCCACATTACCTACAACTTCGATAACGTCGCCTTCAATAGTAGCAAACTGAATAAGAGGTAAGACGACGGATCTGCTATTTCCATTGGTCCATGTTTTACCAACTATAGTTCCTAGGACCCTCATGCCATGCCGTCGCAGAGTCTTGGTTCTGCGAATCATTTTTAGGGAGAAGATAGTAAGTGATATAGCTACTATAGCGGTCCAAAACATAAGGAAGACTTCCATCGCATAAAACTAACACGTACAGAAGGTAATTATGCCCTGGTTCCTCCTTGCCCTACTCACGGCCTTTTGCCTAGCGCTTTATAACTTCTTCATCAAGCTAGCTTCTAGTTACTTACCGGCGGCGGTGGGCGCGGTGGTGCTGCAACTAGTTGCCGCCGCCCTCGGGGCGGCGTGGCTGCTGAAGCTCAAGCTGCAAGGGCAGCCGTTGCCCGTCACCAATAAAGGATTGCTGCTGGCGGCGCTGGCGGGGCTAGGGGTGGGGCTGGCCGAGATTCTGACCTTCGTGGTGTTTAGCCGGGGGGTGCCGTCGTCGGTGGGGACGCCGGTGATTGTGGGCGGCTCGGTACTGCTGACGGCCGTGCTTGGAGTAGCTGTGGCGCGCGAAACACTGACCTTGCCACAGGGGCTCGGGTTGCTGCTGATTGTGGGTGGTATTGCACTGCTGGCGCGCGGGCACTAATGCCTAACCGGGCGAGCCAAGCTTCCCGCGGCGGGCGCTGTGCTTTCGCAAAAGACGCGGCACTGAAACCATCCGTTGGTATTGCATTGACGAGTTTCGGCACGGCATTGATCATCTTGGGCTAGCTTCGCAACAAATTGTTGGCCTTACGTGTCTCTGCGTTGGCAAAACCTAGCTTCCCCAACACCGGCTAACAAGCACCACGGCCAAAAGTGGCGCGGCTTGTGTGAGTAAGCGCGGGCCGAATCTTCTATTTACTTATGCTTTCTGTTTCCGCACCAACGTACGTTCCTAAGCGCGCTCATCGGCTTGCCGTGGGCGCCATGTTCTTTCTTCTCGGGTTGTGTTTTGCCAGCTGGGCGTCGCGCATTCCGAGCATCCAGCAAAAGCTAGGTTTCTCCGATGCGGTGCTTGGCTTGGTACTATTTGCTATGCCCGTCGGGCTCATGATTTCGCTGCCGATTGCCGGTTGGCTGATTGCGAAGGAGGGCAGCCGCAAGGTGATTATTGCGGCGTTATTGCTCTACGCCGTTACGCTGGTGGGGCTAGGTTGGGCGCAAAACGTCACGCAGCTAGCTATTTGCCTGTTCATTTTTGGCTTTGCGAGCAACACGGCCAATATTTCCGTGAACACCCAGGCCGTGGGCGTGGAGGCGCTTTATGGCAAGTCTATTATGGCGTCGTTTCACGGGCTGTGGAGCCTGGCGGGTTTTGCGGGCGCGGCCATTGGTTCGCTCATGACGGGGCTAGGCATCGTGCCGGGGCAGCATTTTATTCTGATCATGGCTACGGCGGTGGCGGGCGCCGCCGTTTGTGCGCGCTATTTGCTGTTCGAAGATCATAACGTCAACCCCGACCAGCCCATCTTCGTCAAGCCCGACAAAGAGCTGCTGACCCTAGGTCTGATTGCTTTCTTTTCCCTGATCTGCGAAGGCGCCATGTTCGACTGGAGCGGGGTGTATTTCAAGAAAATTGTGCAGCCAGATTCATCGCTGGTTGGGGCGGGCTATACCGCGTTTATGAGCACGATGGCTATGGGGCGCTTCGGAGCCGACTGGTTTAAAGGTCGTTATGGGTTGCGGCGCACCTTGCAGCTCAGCGGCCTGCTCACGGCTGCGGGGCTACTGCTGGCCGTTATCTTCCCCACCTTCATAACGGCGGTGCTCGGGTTTTTGCTGGTAGGTTTTGGCGTGTCGTCGGTGGTGCCGCTGGTGTATAGCCAGGCGGGCCGGAGCAAAACCATGTCGCCGGGCTTGGCACTAGCCTCCGTTTCAACCATTGGCTTTCTGGGCTTTTTGCTAGGCCCGCCAATGATTGGTTTGGTGGCCGGGGCTACGAGTTTGCGCGTGTCATTTATCCTGGTGGCTATCATGGGCATTGCCACGGCTACCGTGTCTACGAAAGCCAAGCTGTAACAACTTCGTGCCGAGGCTCGTCTGTCATCCTGCGTGGGCTGCTCACTGAGCGGCCCGCGCAGGATGTTTTTTTAGCAACAACCCCGTCTGAAATATTTTATGAAGCGCATCACCGAGCAGGATATTCAGGGCATGGAAAAAGTGTTCCGCCTGAATCTGATTAATGCCATTACCGGCTACAAGCCCGCCAACCTGATCGGAACCGCCGCGGCCGATGGCGCCACCAACCTCGCTATTTTCAGCTCGGTGGTGCACCTGGGGTCCAATCCGCCGTTCATCGGCATGTTTACGCGCCCCACCACCGTGCCGCGCCACACCTACGAAAACATCAAGGCCACGGGGCGCTACACCATCAACCACGTGCCGGCAAGCCTCGTGGCGCAAGCCCACTACACCTCCGCTGAGTTTCCCCGCGAAGAGTCGGAGTTTGCAGCTTGTGGCTTTACGCCGGAATACCTAAACGACTTTAAGGCTCCCTACGTGCAGGAAAGCCCGATCAAGCTAGGGTTGGAACTGGTGGAAGAAGTATCGGTGCAGGCTACGGGCACCATCTTGCTGGTGGGCAAGGTTATCGACCTGTACCTACCAGAAAACCTGCTGCGCCCCGACGGTACACTGGACCTGAACGGCGCCGACGACGTGGCTATTTCGGGCCTGGACGCCTACCACACGGTGCGGGAGCTAGCCGCCTACGAATACGCCCGCGCGGGGCAAGGGCCACGCGAAAAAGGCAAGTAACGACGGTTTCTTATTTCGGCGCCGTTCGGGTCGTGCGCTTTGCTGCCGCCTGCTGCCAGGTGCCGATGCGGCGCAGGGCAAACTCACCTTCTTTGCTGGGCACGACGTGCAGCTGAGGCGCCGTGCCGCTAGCGGCTTCGCACGCTACGAAGTTGGTTTGCTTGAAGCTAGGTTGCAAGTCTAAGTTTGTTTCGCCGGCGGCCGTACGCAGACTAAGCCGCCAAGGGCCCGACTGGTGGTGTAAGCGTAATGTGCGCTGGTTATTGGCTTTCAAACTATCCTGTGCCACGCCGTTGAGCAGCACCAAAGCGGGCGCTCCAGCTTTGGCACCATCAAAACGGTACACAACCACCCGCGCCGAATCGGCTACGGGGCCACTGACTTGCGTTAGATTGGTGCTGTCGAATACGTTGCCATTGGCAATATCAACGGTAAACTCGTGGATGTAGGCGTGCGTTGTGGCGGCCGAAAGCGCTGCCCCAACGGCGGTGCCCACCAAGCCGCCCACGCCCAAGATCAACGGCCCAGGCTGCACCGAGTATACCCGAAAGGAAAGCTGGTTGCCCCGCCGCTCCAGCGGGAAATACGTGTTTTGGTATCGAATGAAGATGGTTTGCCCGTCCGAAAAGCCCCAGGTGTCGGCGGGCAGCGGCCGGTGCTTTCCGGCGGCATCGGTGGTGTAGGGGTGCACGCGGTAGGTGCCCGCCAAACTGCCTTCGGTGTGAGCAGTCGTTTCAACCTCAAAGGGCAGTGAGTGATCAGGCGCGTTGTTGCGAAAGTCGTGGAAGGTGCGGTAACGGCCTTTGTTGATGACTGCGGCTTCGAGCACTGGGTACGCCGGACCAGCGGCAGCTAGGTCGGCGAAACTGCTTAGCTGGGCCAAGGTGACGAGCGGCGTCTCTCCGGTAGGGGATGCGGTGAGGTCTACTTTTTCCAGGCTCCGCTGCATGGCCGCTGCTAAGTTGCTGGCGTGAAACCCCGTAACGTCCAGGCCGCCCCGGCTGGCCGTGCCCGTTGCGCCACCCAGCCGTCGGTAAAGCCCGGTGGGCAATGGCTCGTACCATTCAAAAGCGCACTGCGCTTTACTCGTCTCGGAGTTGTAGAGAATGTTTTCGGCGACTCGTAAGGCAATAAGGCGCAGCACCAAGGGCCGGTCCATTGGGCGCGCCGGCAGCTGATGCGTGAGGTACTCGTGCAAGTAAGGCGCCGTACGACCGGCCAGCACGACCTCAACCGGGCGGTTGATGATGCCTAGGTGCACCTGCCCCAGCGTGGCCGTATCGGGGCGCGCATCTACTACTTGCTGCACGTAGAAGCTGCGCGTGGGCAAGTGGAGTGTTTGTTGGTGCAGCTCAATAACGTGAGGACGCTGAGCAAGAAGGGGTTGCCGCAAGCCTAGGCTTAAAATAAGAAATAAAACCGAACGATATAAAGTAGTCATAGGGGATACGTGGTAGTTGTGCTAAGCGAAATTAGCGCCAATGACCTAGCCGTCGAGGGAGCTGCTTGGATGGTCACCAGCTCACCACTCGCATCATTCTTCTGCCCGCCTGCTCGTTCATTCTGTTGCCGCGCACGTATCAGGCTTCAAACCACAATCTGAACCTACACCATGGCCGCTTGGGGACCTTACAACTTCGACAACGACGACGCCACCGATTTTGCCGGCGACTTTATGAATAGCACCAGCGAGGTCTTGCTGCTGGAAGCACTCGTGGCCGCCGCCGAGGAGGAAGATTTTATTGAAATGGACATGGCCGCGCACGCCTTGGCGGCGGCCGAAATTGTTGCCGCTTGGCGCGGCCACCCAGGCACCGACTTCCTGCCGGGTCTGCTGCCCACGGTGCGTGCCCTAGCCGTGAGCGACGAGGACGAACTTGCGGAACTAGCCGAACAGGCCGTGCAAGCCATCCTCAAAAATTCGGCGGCCCGCGACCTGTGGACGGAAAACAAGCAACTCGACACCTGGGAAGCTGCGCAAAAGGACTTGCTAGCTAGGTTAGATGCCGAGCCTAATCCGTAGCGAAGTACGCTTCCTAAAAACGGCAAAGCGGGCCGTGCTGTCCTTGCACAGCACGGCCCGCTTTGTTGCCAAAAACGTCTGCGCGCAAACCGGTTTTCGCTTATCGTAGCATTTATCCGCTATAGTTTCAAGACGTTAAACGAAGCAAAATCACCTTTGACCGTCTCTTGGTGCGGGAGCACGGGGTACTGCGGGCTGAGTACCCGCTTACCGTCGACGTAGAAGCAATACTTCAGCTCTGGTCGATCTGTTTTCATTTGCAAAATCCAACCTTGAGGCTTTTTCTGCAAAAAACGAAAGAAAGTGTATTCGCCCTCAAACTCTACCACAACCGCTTTAGCCTGCGGAAATCCGGTCAGGGTAAGATGCACATTGTCTGCTTCTTGCTCTTGTAAGTTGCGAAGAAGAGCCGTTGTTTTCCAGCTAGGTTTCTTCACCGCTTTCAGAATTTGAATGGCGGCTTGGGAGCGTCCCTGAGTTGCTAAAACTTCTGCCTTAGTAAACTGAACCTCTGTGCTATCCAGCTTAGGGTTGACCGCCATATACCGCTCCCAAATGGGAAAAAGCACGCTGGCCTGCGCAAACTCCTTTTCGACGTAGAAACAATTCAAGAACGTCAACCGCAGGGCCGATTCTTTTTCCGGGTCACTCAGCTGACTAGTGCGCAAAAACTGCTCGACGACGTTCGCGTTGGGCTGGTTGTGCAGTAGCTTGGTGAGCGTCGAGCTAGCATTCTGAGGAAATTGAGAGCTTAGAAGGATGCTCTTTTTCCCTTGCTGCAATAGGGTGCGAATATTAGTATGCCAGGGCGTGCGATAGTCCTCGGCTAGGTAAAACCAAATATCGCCGGTAGCTAAGTTGTGGATGTTCGTGTAGACGGTGGTGGTAAACTCCCGCCAGGAGGTTTCCTGCGCAATCTGGACAAGGCTTTGCTGGCTGACGCCCTGCGTGGCTAAGAGGCGCTGCGCAATGGGGTAGCGCCAGCAAGCTTTTTGGGCGGGGCTCACTTCGCACACGTTGAAATTGGTGGAGGTGAGCTGCTGCGTGGCCCGCACGATGGTATCTGGCGCAATAACAGCTAGGTTGCCCTGTCGGTCGGCAATGTGCAACTGTACATCGCCCATATCGGGCATGTAGTACGTGTCCCACAAGGCCAGAAACTGCGGCACCGATCGGCAGCGTTGCAGCAAGTACACCAGCATAGACCCGTGCGGGAAAGGCTGTCGGCCGCGCTGAAGCTTTTGCTTCTGCGGTGGGAGGGCATTGATATCAAAGAAGACCCCGGCCTCATTCGCGCCGCCTTGGATGCCGCTTTCCGGCGACCCGTATGTGAACGTGATGTACCCTAGGTTCTGGCCTGTGGCCGGAAAGACGTTGACGTAGTTGGAGGCGGTGTGAAAAAAGTCCTCGTTGTTCATGGCCCACGTCTGCCCGTGCCGGTCCGTACCCGAAACAATCGTGCAGGCTACCGTCGACAGGCGCCAGAGCAGTAAGAATAGAAACAACAGTTGGGTTCTCATCGAGTAGGGTTAGATAGCCAACTAATTGATCAACAACGCATCGTGCGGCTAGTCACGATGTTGCCACTCTTGTTTCTCTATGCTGCTGCGCGCGGGTTCTATAACCGGCTTGCTGCTAGCTTATTGTAACCCCTAGCTTAGTCAATTCTTCCCACACTTTGTGCACTGGCAGTCCCATCACGTTGAAATACGAGCCTTCCAGTCGAGTTACGGCTACCATGCCAATCCAGTCTTGGGCGCCGTAGGCGCCGGCTTTATCCAGTGGCTTGTAGTTGCGGACGTAGAACTCGATTTCGGCGGGGGAGAGGGCGCGGAAATAAACTCGCGTTTGGTCGGAAAATACCACGCGCCGGCCGTCGCCGGTGAGCAGGCACACGCCAGTGTACACGTCGTGGGCGCGGCCCTGCAAGCGCGTCAGCATCCGAATGGCTTCCGCCTCGTCGGCGGGCTTATTCAGCACATCGTCGTCGAGGCACACGATGGTATCGGCGGTAAGCACTACTTCGTCGGGGGCGAGGGTGGCGCCGTAGGCGGCAGCCTTATGGGCAGCTAGGTACTCCGCCACTTCGGCGCGCACTAGGTGAGCGGGGAAGCTTTCGTCTACTTCCTGCAACCGAATTTCGTAGGACAAACCTAGGTCGGAGAGGAGCTGCCGGCGGCGCGGGGAATTGGAAGCCAGAACTAAACGCATTGCAGGAACGGGTTATCGGCTTCTGCGTCGCGGATGCTCGTGAACAAGAAGCCAACAATGGTTTTGGGGTAAAAAAAAGTGGATTTGGGGGGCATCACGGCGCCGGAATGGCACACTTGCTCTACCTCCTCCATGGTTACTTCGCTGGTGATAAGCGCGGCGCGGGCCGCGCCGCGGTCTACCTGTTGCAGGCACTCCGGGAAGCTGCGCACATAGGCTACGCCCGGCCAGTTGCGCTGCGCCTCCGGCCCCACAATACCTAGCACGCGCTCCAGTACGAA
>Ga0325401_1008319_pt1 | contig 10099 bp, 7 predicted proteins | sample PopdelMetagenome_FD_205666 | JGI IMG/M metagenome (GOLD analysis project Ga0325401, IMG submission 205666) | Populus deltoides microbial communities from Bellville, Georgia, United States - Xylem-PdKOR-R2 | ecosystem: Host-associated > Plants > Phyllosphere > Stem > Wood/Secondary xylem | place...
GACGGGTGCTGACAACCAAGGGAGCCGAAAGCGGAATGGCCTCTGGTCTGCCATAGTTTTGATTTAAGAAAATGTAAAGTATAACAAAGGTTGTAGATGTAGGTTGGCTGCGTTGATGCTGAATTCTTGTTGAGAAATGTGGTATTAATAATTTTCTATTTGATACCTTGGAAAGTTTTCGAGACCTTTCTGTTGCCGTCTTCAAATTCACTCTCTCCTTTTGCCTCTTTTCCTCTCTAAAGGCTAGCCTTTATGTGGGAGAAATTCGGGATTCCTTAGACAGATTTTCCTTCTCTCTCAGGTCTAGCATCTCAATTTGTTCGTCTTTAGATTATGAATTCCTATCTTGTTCAACTTTAAGCTTCTAACTATGTCGTCTCCTGTGATAGGAAACCAGGGTAATTGTTACTTTTCTTCTAAAGCCATCCAAGTATATACTTCGCCGAATCTCAGTTTATAGAGCACAACTCTCCATCCACATGATGCATGTGTTATCTCGACCATAGATCACCAGTGATCAATTCTAATTCTAATTTAGTTTTTTTTTTTTTAAAGAAATTCCTTAAATCTTTGATAAGATATCAATACTGCAGCGATGACTATTTGCTTAGTCAATCATGCATGTCATCATGGTAAAAAGGTTTAAGCAATGCATGCAATCTCTTGGTTTGCTAGCTTTCAATGCTCTATCATTGTACCATGCCCGCCAGAGAAGCAACCTACAAAACAAGGAAAAAATCCTGAAAATTTTTCTTTCTTAATTCCATCGCCCTACCATTCAAGAAAAGAACTCTAAATCCTGAAAATTTTTATTTCTTAATTCCATCGCCCTACTATTCAAGAAAAGAACTCTTCGCAAGATATACTTTCTTGTGTCTTCTCCTTGAAAGATACTATTTATGGGTTGAATCCATCCCATGACTTCACCGTCAGAAGATCGTATAATTGTTTCAAGCTCTCCAATTCTCTTAGGTATGTTAATTGTTACTTAATTTAGTTTACACAAACTTTATCCCGAACCTTCATTAGGCAATCACAAATCTTTTCAGCCACGTTCTTGCAATAGACGATATTCATTTTTAACTTTCATTTTCCAACAAGATCTGTTGAAATGGAAGGACTTGTCCGAGGAATAAGATCTTGCCAGGAAACCCTCAGAGTTGCAATTCTAAAGCATCCCCGTGATAGAAGAAATATATTTTCACGTTTTGGACGCGTTACATCCTCTCTTCCAGTGCGAGAGAAAGGACTGGAGAATCTAACAGTGGCAGATATACTGATGACAAAGGGAGAAGACAAAATTGGCTCCTGGCTCTGGTGCCGCACCACCGATTCTGTCTATGATGCTGTGGAGAATGTAGGTTAATGAAATAAAGCTGAAACTGTTTCCTGAAGAGTCAAGTTTCTTTATATAGTACACAAACATCACTACTAAGATCTAGAAATTTGCAGATGGCAAAGAATAATATTGGGTCATTGGTAGTCCTAAAGCCAGGAGAACAAGAACTTATTGCAGGAATTATCACAGAGAGAGGTATCTGATTTCTAAATAACCCTACTTTACATTGTTAGTTAGACATTCATCCTCTATCCTTGGTGCAATTTTAGGCATGAATGCAACAGAATTGAAATAGAAATGCATTAATGGAGTAATTAGCTCTAATTCACCAGAAAAAAAAACTTTGAATTGACTTTGATGCTGTAGCTAAGAGTTGGAATGCCGAGATTTTCAAAATAACATAGAAACTTGAGAATAAATTTTATTAAACTACGCAATATGACGAAGTAGATTATTCTAATCGTTGTTAATGGAGGTGGAACGGATGCCTGAGCAGACTATATGAGGAAGATAATAGCACAAGGGAGATCATCTAAATACACTAGAGTCGGGGAAATTATGACTGATGAGGTTATTTCTTGCACTATTTTTGTGTTGGGGTTATGGAGTAACCATTCTCCTTTCTAACTATGTTTCAATTTCAACGCTTGACAGAACAAATTAGTAACAGTGACATCTGACACCAGCATTCTACAAGCAATGCAGCTGATGACAGGTACTTACGATGCTAAGAATTTATGTTTTCCAATTGCATGGGATATAGAGTCGAGTTGTTACTGAATTTGATGATGCGGCGATAAAGAGAAATTTATATCTCGATTTCAGACCATCATATTCGGCATGTTCCGGTCATAGATGGAAAGATAGCTGGGATGGTTTCCATTGTAGATGTGGTTCGAGCTGTGGTAGAGCAGCAAGGTGGAGAATTGAAGCGGCTGAATGAGTTCATTAAAGGAGAATACTATTAGAATCTAACAATATCAATGTATGAAAGCTTCCTGCTTGTAAGGATAATGTCTTCAGAATCTATTTGGATCAAGATTTTTCTTTAAATTCCACAGAAGAGAAAAAACTTGGCTCCAGAAACGGGCCATTTTTCTCAAACAGGCAGAGATCGTCCAAATCCATATAGGAGTGTGTGATTGGTGTGCCAACCCCAGAAAGCACAATCTCAATTCACAACATTAATCAAAGAAAAACATAATCTACAAATATGTGCTTAACGATGCGCAGAAGAGCGAAAGGTAATCCAGTCATCGGACAGAGAATTGTCATAGCTCCTGTAAAACAACACATTTAACTAATACAGAACGAAGCAACCTTCTCCTTTCAATTAATTATTAAAAAGGGCCTCCATCATGATTAAAACAGTTTCCTGAATTACACCAACATGGGCACACGAATAAAAGCCAAACACGAATAAACGATGATACATCCTGCTTGTCAAGTAGCGTTTGATTTTCCTATATGAACTACCAAAACAGCATCTCAATTATCAATAGTGTGCCATAACCTCGAGAATCGTGACGGCAAACTATTTCGATGGTCTCTTGCGGGAAAAAGCTTGAGATGCCGTTAGCGCAACCTTTAGATGTTCTGAAGCAAAGCCCTGGGCCTCCATCAACCCATGTACCCTTTGAGCCTCCTGCACAAACCCACCAGCGATAAGCCCGCCTACAACCCTTTCAAAATCATGCAACCCCAATTGCTCCTTCTTGGCTTCCACAACCCCCAAAGCCTGAAGAGCCTTCCTCTCGACCCCAGCCCTTGCATACATATCACAAAGGCTAACTTGAATCTTGAGAGGAGGAGCCTCGCCCTGCTCAGCAATCCTGCCCAATAGCTGCTCAACCTCATCAACCAGCTGCAATTTCCCCAACCAATCGACAAGGACAGTGTCAGTAGCAAGTCCAGGCTCAAAGCCATCCTTCTCGAGCTCTAACAAAAGTTTGAGAGCCTTATCCAACATATTCTTTTTCTCATAAGCTGCAATCATGCCTGCAGTGCACCTGTCATCAGGCTTGTGTCCAAGCCTCATCAAATAGTCAAAGTTGTTCCTTGCCTGATCAGGATCACCAACTTGCCCAAATGTCTCAACAAGCAATGTACAAGACTCCAAATTCGGCTGGAATCCTGCAAACTGCATTGTGGTTGCAATTCGTCCAGCTCCACCAACATCTCCATGTTGTGAAAATGACCGAAGCAAAGTCATGTAGATCTCCATTGTAGGCTTGATGTCTCTTGCCTCCATCTCTCTCATCAATAATTCAGCCAACTTAGGTTGACCAGCATTTACATATGCCATGATCATCGAATTGTAGATCTCTCTGTCTGGCCGGAAACCAAGTCTCTTCAAGCTTTCCAATGCTTCTCTAGCACGGTCAAGATTTCCTGCCTTACTGTACATGTGTACCAAAATATTAGTGGTCAAAGCATCTGGTTGAATACCATTTTCATTCATCTTCTCAACAATTCTTTCAGCATCTTCTATGCGGTTCTGTTTAGCATGGGCATCAATAATCTTGCTGTAGTCGCGGATGTTAGCTTGGAAGGATTTTTCGCTCAACAAAACTTCCTCTACCTGCAATAAAATTCAATCAATAGCAACCACCTCAAGATAATGAGTTGAGTAAATTATGCTATGCCGTTTATTCTACACATTTCAAATCTCTACCGTGTTAAACATAGAAAAGATAAATCAATAACTAATCGTTGTAATCACACACAATAAAGTAAATGAACTAGTTATATAACTAACAAATGTAAGAGAAAGAAAACGAATGAGCATTGTACCTTAGGGTATAAACCAGTATTCTGTTCTTTCAACTTATCCAACAAAGTGAACCAATCAATCCTGCTAGGCTTTTGAAGCTCTGCCCATTGAGCTAACAGTGGAGAAGGGTCATCCACCTCTTTCAATGCAAGGATTTTCTCGGTAACAATTTTGCATTTCCCAGATATTGGCTTCGGTTCCTCAGGCCAATCGAGCTTTTCTGACTCATGGATTCTATCAGCAACTTTAGCCCACTTAGGATTGGAAAGATCAAGTCCATAAATCTTGTAATTTATCTTCCCATGTCTCATAGGAAGAGTAACGACCTTAGGTTTCTCCCCATCCATGATCGCAGCCTCTTCACCCATGGCCACAGCATTCTTTCCCTCTTCTTCTGCTTTCTCCTGGGCTCTCACTTCTTCTCTGAGACGCTTCAAACCCTCATAAAAGTCACTCTCTTCCATCTTCTCACGCGCCCATTTGAACCTAAAGTCCCTCATCATGTCCCCTCGGATTCCAATCTCAGCAGCAAACCTACACAATTCCTGCACCTCCTCACACTGCAAAAAACCCTTCATTTTCTCCTTCTTCCTTTCCCTTTCCATATCTGCCAACACTGCATTGCTCACTTCCCACACTGTCTTCCACAAATCCCTACTGAAACCCTGTGACAACGTAGCAACCGAAACATCAAGCATTTGTTCAAGACCACCCTTTTCCATTTCCGAAACAACTTCTCCAACAATAACCAAAAGCATACCATTAATCGTCTCTTTATCACAATCCTTATACACTTCAGTTAGCTTCCCACGCATTATCCACACAAATCGCGACAAGAACTCATTCATGGTTTCATCCTCCTCGGAATCATTAGCATTGTGTTTCGGATTAAAACTCGACCCAATCAACTTTGTTTCTCCAATAGTGTGCATGTATCTATTAAAGGACAAAATGGGTGTCGAGTTTCTACAATTATAAGGAACCACTCCATCACAGCTGCGGTTTGAGGAATGGATTGAGGCTGTAATGGTAGAGAAATCTCTTCGAGTCCGCACTCTTCCATTGAATCTCGATAAGTTGTTAACCACTTGCCTATTAACTAAGCGCTTCAAATTCATGCTTCAGATATGTATATGAATAGAGAACTCAAAAACCCAGATGCAAAATTGCCACGAAAACAAAGTAAAGATGTCAAGCTGGCTAGAGAGACTTCAAATGTCCGAAACAGGCAAAACCCACATGGAAATGACAGTCAAACACAGTGAGACACAATCTTTCAGAACTCTGAAAGAAACAATTGAAGCAGAGAAAGAGATGAGTTCATTACCTCAATGGAAAAGAAATGAGGACAGCTGGATTCCCGCTGGGCAACCAGGACCAAAGGGCTGCTGTGTACTCCTTTGTGGTAGTGAAGTTAGAGAAGGCAAAAAAACCCTTTTAATTTTTTTTAATGGTTTAATTTTGATAACGAGAGGCCAAAAACCTGAAGTAAAGCCCACTAGAAACTGGACAGGTCCAAGAAAGATAGTTCAAGTTAGAACAGTGGACTGGCCCATAACCTGGAAGGCTAAAGATCTCTGAGCTCGCTTCAAGGAATCGGAAGAAAATGTATTAGAGGAAGCTTAAGGAATAATTAATTCTTTAGTATTTTAGTTGCCATGTGCAAACATAAACAGAAACTCAAAGAATAATGCGAGAACTCGCATTTGGTCACAAGAAATTCTCAGACAAAATATTCAATCATGTTTCCCATGACTTTAAATTTATTTATTTTTTACATGTAAGGTGACATTCTTCTCTTTTCATATTATTTTTTATACATTTTACGGTATTAAAGATCATAATTATAGAATCCAAACAGGCTTAATATGCCGATTTAGTATCTAGTTAACCCAAACCTAAATCAATTTAGGTTAAAAAAATAAAAAAAATAAAAAATCTAACTGACCTGATAAAAAATCAAGGTCGACTTGATCAGATCAAAACCAGGCTCTTAACCCGTTGATTAATTTTTTTAATTAAAATAATGTTTTAGTAATTCTTCTCTTAAAAAAATGAGGATCCCACTCCCGATTTGTAATTAAGTTTAGCCTTGCTCCGAGTGGTTGTGAGATTTCATAATTATAGTTAAGATAAGCCATTTATACTGATATTTTCTTCTTTTTTTAATCGACGCTAAAGAATATATTTTGATCAATTATATATTAATTAAAATTAAATCTTATACCACGACCATTTTAGTAGAAGAGAACTTCACTAATTGTGACCATCTAACAATTTCTGATATTAATGTGTAAGGCTGTCTTTAGGATTGAAACGTCAATCCCTAACAAAAGAAAAGGGAGTTGAAACCCTAACTAAAGAAACAAGGATTGATATGTCACAAGAATATAAAAAGTTTTTTAAGAAATAACGACTGATTCTAATGAAAGAATCCTGAGATTTTCCTTCCCAGATACCCAAATATGGAAGATGATTTTTCTCCTTTATTGTGATTGCTGGAGCCACTTGAGATGTCCATGGTCAAGTCAAAACTAACACTTTCTGTAGTATGCCCTAAGAGCTGGAGCAATTCCATGGCAATGGCTTTTCCTCTTGATGTCCCATTGACAGATATACTGAACAATGATTGGATGATGCTTCCTTCCTTGATCAGTTGACAACAATCAAGCTCCTCATAACATAGGGAGAGAACTTCCATTGTGGTTTCTTGTTCCAGCTCACTACCAGTTTCAAGAAGTTGGGCCATTGAAGTGATACATGAATCGGTTTCAACGATTGCAATCCTACCCTCCTCGATCCGGCATAAGTTCTTCAGAACAGTACGGCAATACCGTGAAAGGTTGCGGTCGCATAGAAAAGGAACCAAGCTTGGGATGAAATCCAAATAGACAATGTGATATGCTATGTCACCGTCGTAGGACACATTACAAAGTATCTTCATAGCAAGCTCAAGGGATTCCGTATTCTGAGAATCAAGGATTTTCAGGATTGAAGGTAGAACTCCAGATGCTATAACTGCAGACTTGTAAAACTGATGGTGAGACAGCAATTCCAGGATTGCAAGAGCTTTTCCACTGATTTTAGAATCAAGAAGCGATGCTAACACATATATTGAATCTCCATGAAAAGCAGGCATTTCAACTCTGCAGAAAAAGGCCGAAAAGTTGAAAAACAAGTAAAACCTTGGCAAATAGTGAATATTATTGCGGACAACGCACTATCAAGATGAATGAAAAGTTCGTGATTCCTTAACAACAATCCAAGAGCAGCAGCAGAAGACTTGGTGGTGGAAATAAATGCTTTAAAATGCTGAGCCACAAGGTTCAGTCGACCCTTTCAAAAATTATTCCAAAGTTGGATGATTTAAAAGGGAGTTAAGAAGATCGTCACATTTGCGTGTAAAGAAGAATAAGGAAATTCAGAAAAATTACCAGGCATGTCAACCCAAGGAGAAATATTTACCTGTCTTCACTCAAAATTGCCAAAATCACATCAACTGAATCTTTCTGGGCTCTTACGTCACACAAGTCATGTGCAACCTTCAAGAATTTTATCAGCGATTTCATAGAAGTGTCAGAAAACAAGCAATCGCATGCTTGGTTATTTTTATTCAGTTCCTCTTTGACATCTTGCACTGTCTTGCATTGGGATTTCCAGGGAAGTGAAGCTAGCTTGGTAAGAGAGGCCAAGCCAATGCTACAACCATTTGTAGATGAGTGGCGTGTGCAAATTTCTTCTTTCATTCGAGGGAGCCTAGCACTTGAACGAATATTACCATCATCATCAATTAAATGCGAACCACAGTTTGTATCCGAAGATTGAAGTGAGACGTTGCTAACTTGAAGGCGCAAGTCATTCATGGAGCTGCCAAAGCTAGCAACTGATTCGGGGGATGTGCATTTCAGTGAGGAAACTGGAGAAAACTTTGACCGCTGACTTGGATTAGAAACAATGATTTCATGCTGGGAACACCATTTTGAAATGAGGCCCTTCATTGCAACGTTTGGAGTCAGGGACAGATTCTCCAGCCTAATATTAGTCACTGGGCACGTCTCATGACCCTCACTAAACCATTTCTCAATCCAAACTCGTTCGTATGTTTTCCCAGATGCAATAATTACAGGATCATACATGAGTCTCATAGAGAAGGGGCATTCAAATTCAATGGGAGGTTTTGGTGTGCCATCAGCTTGTGTTCGTGTCTCGTACCAATCTACAAAAGCTTCTGGATAAGTGGACAGGCATTTTTTCTCTTTGTGCATAGAAAGGTTGTTCTTGGTTTGATCTTGCTGAATTAATTCTCCGTACTTCCTCAAAAAACTCAGGAGACACTTCAAAATCGTCTCCTTTGTCAGGCCAGTTTGATGAACTTTATCAAGCTGCCCCTTAATGGATCTTTTCTCTGCCAAAAGAGCCAACCGGGATGTAATTTTCAGACTTGAAGCTGCGAGTCGAAGAGCCTCAAGTTCTGAATTTTCAATACAGTCTGATGCAGGTATGCCCCGCCTAATCAGCGCTAGCACAACCTTCCCAGCCTCTTTCTCAGAAGATTCTAGGTGAAACTTTGCACTCCTGAGGTCTTCAATAATTCCAGATATCTGTAGACAAAGTTTTATTCTCAAATTAAAAGAAGAGATAAAAAGCAAAAAACGAGTAGCACAAAATTTCCATTCACAAACCAGAAGAATGGCCAGCCAGCAGGGAACTAAAAATGATGATGGAAAACACTCAGCATAGTACGCAGAGACAATCAGATTATATAAACAAGCTGTGGGGTGCACATTTCCACTTCATATCCCATCTAAATCATGCCCACTTACATTGTAGTATCGATCGCATAAAATCTTTTCCTCACATTCAAAGATCCATGCCCACAGAAAGAGACAGGTTGCTTACATCTTGCAGATGAGATCATAGAGGATTCTATGTGGATTGAAATATTTAATTCACATGAGTCTAGTAATTGTTTGATGAAGCTTTCATCGATTTGCTTGGCCTGGAAAGTAATATTAGGAACATTTATCAAGTCACCGAGTAAAACTCTGAAAAACATCTTGGATGGATGATTGATTGGTTATTGGTCCCCAATCACTTCAAATAAATTATTTGCATGCATCATTAAACAGTGGAAGGCTGCTGTATCTCAACCGAGCTTAACAGCAAGTTCTCTAAACATCCAATTTTGACTTTTTACTAGAAGAAATTTGTTCTACTTTTACATAGAAATGCAGGACAATTTGACAGCTTTCCATGAAGGCACCAAAACAAGATGAATAATTCATAGAACAATGATTACTCCCTATTATAACTATGGAAATAGAACAATGAAGGATAATCCATAGCAGGAGGAAGAAGAAGTGACTGTCATAAATGTTGCTATCCAATTTTTAACTCATATTTTTGATAAATTTACAGAAAAAACCAAAAAATAGCAAAAAAACAATAAAAACCCCAAAAAATGTATTTTTGATATATTTGCATTGTTTTTAGCATTTTCAACGTCATCTCAAAAGAATTTAAATTTTCAAAGCTATTTGGAACGCGTTCAACTTTTAACGTGTAAATTTTATGATCACTGATTTTTCTTGTTGAGTTGACATTGATATTGCTTGTTTTCAAAAATATAAAAAAATAAAAAAAATCAAAATTTATAAAAAAAAGGAAAAGAAAAGGAAAGGAAAAGTTGAGGGACTAGTTTGAAGACCTAGCAAAACTTCTACTATAAATAATATGCTACAGTGAAAAAATAGGAGGGAGAAATTTACACGAGGAGAAAATTTTTACACGGGGAGAAAAATGGAGAGGCATGGGGGCGGAGGAAATTTTGGGGGAACAAAAATAAAAAACCTAAACCTAAAAAAAACTCTCAGCCGCCGCCCACTGAGATTTTTCTCCTCTGCACACAACCTTCCCTTTCAACCGGCGGCCGACCCTCGTTTTCTCCTCCATCTGCCTCCACACTCGTCCCTGTCTTCCCCTCTCAG
>Ga0325401_1008321_pt1 | contig 10097 bp, 8 predicted proteins | sample PopdelMetagenome_FD_205666 | JGI IMG/M metagenome (GOLD analysis project Ga0325401, IMG submission 205666) | Populus deltoides microbial communities from Bellville, Georgia, United States - Xylem-PdKOR-R2 | ecosystem: Host-associated > Plants > Phyllosphere > Stem > Wood/Secondary xylem | place...
TGGGCATTGAATGAAGATCCTATTACGGAATTACATAAAATCAAATGGATGGAATTTTTAAGAAATGATTTTATTTGTTTTTTGTAAGATTAACATTACTCATTTATAATTGATTTTTTTATAAAGACTTTGGAATAAACTAAGTATTTTCTTGTAATTTTTTAACAAGAAATAAAGGTTGATAGATTATTAATTTCCTACTTTGCAATGGATTAACACAAAGAATCAACAACTGAATAAGCAAAATGAGTGCCGTATATATGATTCTTTATATGCAGTGTGGTGGAGTCCTGTAAAAAAAGTCCACAATCATCACTATCTACTTAGTTTTGATCCGTCCAGTCCCAACAAATTACCTTTTTAGCTCATAGCACGCCAGTCAATAATTTACAGAATCTGTGATCAGTAATGCCTTGGTATGTTGTCACAGTATGTTTCCATGTGGTTAACATTCAAACTGGTTGTCATTGATGAACATGGAAGCAAACCATATCTTCCGAGTTTTCTGTGTGTTCTTCATGAGAAAAACATCTAATTGACGCTTATAGTTTTTGTCAACTAGCCAGGCTTCGGAGAATTATGAAACCAGAGGGATCATGACAATGCTAAATGCAGTTTCTGCTTTTGGAAAAAATGAACTGTGAATATCTAAATTACTCAAATATTTTAATTATTATAAGATGGAGTCATTTAATCTATAAAGAACATTCTTGCGTTTTGATTTTTTTTTATCAAATGAATCAAATGCTGTAATTAAATAAACAATGTCAAATACAAGGAATAAAGGTTGATATAATAAAATATTATACCATTAAAGTTTCTTCTTTCTTTCGGGTTAAAACATATTCTTTCTAAATTATTAATTGTTTTGATTGACATATCCCTACATACTTTTTCTTTAAAATTTAATACATTAATTATGTGATGCTTTGATTGGGATCCTCTCTATCACAAACCACTAGTAGAATTCCACCATTTTGTCGACCAGAAAACCTTAGAAGACCACCAAAACAGTTTACTAACCTCGTAGGTAACATTCTAATATCAAAACCTTTTTCAACACAAAATTTGTATTTTATTTTTTAAATATAAAATTCTCAAATCTTAAAACACTTAATTTCATGATGGTTGTGAAGATTGGTTTGAATGTTTATGTGTTAAAATAAATAATAAAAAAACAATTAATAACTCATAAGACTCAATACGTTTGGTTGTTTCACCTGAATAATTAATTAGCTATTTTATTTTGTAAGAGGAGGGCTGAGTTTTATACAGATCCAATTGCAAAAACTCAATTTCACACCTTTTTATTGTGATGATGATGGTCCAACTCACTCTATTGTGACAAGAAAAGATTTTTCCTTATGGAACTTAATGCTTCTAAGCAAATCCAAGCTTCCGTTACATTAGAGCTTATGTTTATATAGTTAGCCCACCATTGATGTATAATTCATTTGCTTAAACCTATTTAGGCCTAACAATTTGGAAATCGAAATGACTGGTTTTAGGTTAGGTTTGGTTATTAAACCCAAAGGCCTAACAATGACAGGAAGTGTTAGTGATGAAAATAATACCAGAAAAAAAGCAACCATAAAGAAAGATAAAATTCTACCAAAAACAAAATCAAGATTCTATGAAAGAGAAACAGATCGTTTAGCACCTTGACAAATGCCACGCACATTCAAGAGCTTATTTCAGTAGCAGGTGACACAAAGCATCAGATGTGAGCACTAAAAAACAAAAACCTGACTTGGCTGCAACTGTGCATGAACACTATTCTACAATAGATCACCAGGTAAATAAGAAGATACTTTATGTTGAAATGTCCTCTTCTATCTAGAATGCTTTGAACAGGAGAAGCAAAATTTGTATACTTCAGTGCTCTTCAGAAGAAGAAAACACAAAACATATATGTATACATGTGTCTATGTAAATACATATAGGTGCTTGTCTACATACATATGTTTGTTAGTCAATCAAAACCAAGCTTATGGATGCTCAAACTCCAGCTCTGCAATTTATAACGAGCATGCTAAACACAAAGATTTAATCATGGACTGCCTAACAGACAAACAATCTGATAAAAGAAATCAACTTGAAGTTATTATTGAGCATATCAGCTACTTATACCTACAAGAATGACCCCTTGACCAATTTATCCTGAGAAATATAAGTGACCACACATTGAGTAAATTATATGCATTGAACGTACCTTTCTCCCTCATTCTTTTCTCTCTGTCATATTCAAATTTATCTCGAATTTGGCCAACCTTTTCCCATGTATCACCTTGCCTGTTTCTCCCAAAATCCTGGTCCTGCATTCAAAACCCAGTCATATACATGTTATAACAACATATTTATTTACAGTAAAAAAGGAAGGCATATATGTGATGGGTCATCGCAATTTCATGTTTACTCCAAGAAGGCTGGGTGTCTTTCTGCCCAGATAAAGATGTGTTGATTATCACAGTTAGAGATCAAACACAGGTATTACAAAAATTGCTTAAAAAAAGCAGAATAATCACCCTAGGCTTTTTGTTCAGTACTACATCAATTTGTTTATCCTAAAACGATTCATAGTATATGATATCAAAAGCATCTATGCCCTCTTTACAACTGTGATAGTAATGATAAGGTATGTGTGGAAATTAAACTCAACATCATGAACATAAACATAAACAACCTCTAATCAAAAATTAATTCCTGTACCTTAACTTATCATTATGTTCCCTTTATATCCAGTGACAGCTATTTTAGGTTATAGATCAAAAAATTTACGAATATCAAAAAATTTATGAACCGTAACCCTAAAAATTAAATTGGGAGTTTTGATAAATTTTCAATTATTCATGGTAAAAACATTTCATAAACCCCTATATTATCGAATTAATAGCCTAAAACAATTATTCAAAGTATTGAAAAAAAAAATTACCTGTGTTCTTGAGTTACAGGTGACCGAGATTGTTCTACAGGACAGAAAGAAACCTGGATTGGGAAAGTTAGGTGAAAAATTTTTAGTGCAAGTTAAATTGCAACAAACAAAAACAAAAACCCTTAATTACTTACCTGAACTATTGAAGAAAACCGTTAAACACCCAACCCGTTTACAAGGAGATACCTTAAATCAGCATGTTCGATGGTGATAATGATGGGTGTGGTTCGATTTTGTTCAGATGAAGGAGAAGAAGATGAAGAAAAGAAATTATGGGTGCTGAAGACGCGAAGAAGATGAAATGTTTGGGATAAAGGAAAATCACATTGATGAAGAGAGGGTGATTTTTCTACAGCTATGGATCGAGGTTGTTAGGGACAAAGGAGACTGGAAGAGTGGAAGATCATTAATTTTGGTTTTGTTCATTTCATTATCTCTGTTTGGCTTTCGGTGTGGGGGGAGATCGAGCACTGGTGTATATTTACCAAAGCCAGCAAATACTCAACGGTTGAGATTTAATTCTTGTAAATGTATTCAATGGTGTTCGTAATTTTGTTTTTATATTAAAATTTAAATAATTATTTTTTTAATTAGCAACGGAAAATCTGTTGCTAAATTCAATGTAAATTTTGCAACGGATTATCCGTTGCTAAAATCCGTTGCTGACATTAAAAAAATAATATATATGCAATCCGTTGCAAATCCGTTACTGAATTTAGCAACGGAATTATCCGTTGCTAAATTCAGATGCTAATACCCCATTTTTTTAGTAGTGGTTGATCAAGATTTGATGGAAAGGCTGGGGGGTATGGAAGTGAGGAAAAAGATAGGGGGAAGGGGGCAGCGGCGGCTAGTCTTGGATTCGGTCGCGCCCCCTCCCTTTTTTTTTTATAAGTGTCTCTTTAAAAAAAAATAAAATTCTGGTAATGACCTTCTCTTGGGTTTTTTTCTCTAATTGTCCTCCCCCTCTTTTCCATATATTAAGATCATTATTTATAGTGCAAGAGTCCCATCACTTGCGAGAAGTAAAGTCTCAATCAAACTCATTCTCTTTTTTGAAGTTTGAAATAGAATTGAATTCGAAAGCAAACAACTATCACTATTTTGAAGGTAAGGATTATCTTGAAGATAATGATAGAATGGCAAAAGCACATTGTAGTCCCTAGCTTCTGTGCAAGCTGACAAATCACATTTTTCATTGAAATAAATCTTTGATATTTTAATTTTACATTTTAAACTCCATAAAAATTAAATTAAAAATAAATGGGCCAAAATTGGGTTACAACATAAGGGATGTCAAAACTCCCAAAGATGTTTGGGATACATTTGCCAAGCTATTCTCCAAGAAGAATGATACAAGACTCCAGTTACTTGAAAGTGAGTTATTATCAATAACTCAATGCAACATTACAATTGCTCAGTATTTTCACAAAGTGAAGTCGTTATGCCATGAAATTTCTGAGTTGGATCCACAAGCTCCCATTCAGGAAACCAGGATGAAAAGAATTGTTATCCATGGTTTGAGATTTGAATATAGGGGTTTCATTACTGCAGTATAGGGATGGCAAGATCAACCATCACTTGTTGAGTTCAAAAATTTATTTGTTGGTCAAGAAGCTTTAGCTAAGCAAATGGGAGGAGCCTCACTAAAGAGTAAAGAGGAAGCACTCTACGTCCACAAAGGCAGTGGGAACTTCAAACAGCATGGAAATGGTGGATTTAAAAGGCATAATGACAAGATGAAAAATCATCAAGGTGCAGGAAGTAGTCGTGCAACGGGAGGCTGGAAAAATCTGGGTAACAATAAGAAATTTAAAGGAAAATGTTATAGTTGTGGAAAGAAGGTCATATGGTGAAATTGTGTACGTTGCAAACAAAGTTCATGGAGAGTAATGTTGTTACTTCTAAAATTAAAGACGAATGGGATGCTGCGGCATTATTTGTTACAGAAGAAGAAGAAGATGAGCTAGCCCTTACAGCAACACTATCTGATCAAATCGACTATGAGAAAGACTAGATAGTTGATTCCAGTTGCTCCAATCATATGACTGGAGATAAAGAGAAGCTATAAAATTTGACGGAATACAAGGGAAATCATGTGGTGGTAACAACCAACAACTCAAAATTATTGATGATTTTTTAAGGTATGTGTAGTTTATTTTCAAAAAGAGAAATCTGAAACCTTCTCAAAATTCCAAGAGTTTAAAAGTGTAGCAGAAGCAGAGATTGGTGAAAAAATTCATTCTTTACGCATAGAGAATGGGGGAGAGTACACATCAGATGAATTCTTTAATTATCTACTGGAACATCAAATACATCATCAATTCACATGTGCCAACACTTCACAACAGAATGGCATCGCAGAAAGAAAAAATAAACACCTCCCTGAACTTTACCGCAGTATGCTCCATGCAAAGAATGTTCCAGAAACAATGAAAATTGCCGCTTATGTGATCAATAGGCTTCCTCAATACCTCAGCTGACACTGAAGCAGTTGAAAAACAGCCAACCAGTAAGGAAGTTCAAAGGGAACCAACAATTGACCTAATGGCTGCTGAGGCAGCTGTGGTTGTTTATAAGAATACAGGGCGTTCTGTACGTAAGCGGGCAAAGTTGGCTTCACAACCAGGATCCCCTGATGCTCCTTCTGGTTCTCCTCAAGTGGTTCAGGTATCTGAAGATTGCATTGAAGCTGCCACAGCATTGCCTCCAAGGAGGCAATACTTGACAAAAAGCAAAGCTGCTGCCAACTCTACATTAGGTCGACCGAGGAAGCCATTAGGAATGTGTGGCCAACCTTCCAAACACTCGCAGCTGACTCCAGGATTCAGGGCAGCACCGCTTCTACCCCTTCCTCTTCCCTTTGACATATTATGCTCTTGTGGAATATTGGCCAAGGAATATATCCTTGTGTCTATTTTGGGTTTTGCTTGTATGGTATTCTATTATTGCCTTCATAGGCTTGTCATATATTCTATTGTTGTATTGCTTTGTTGTTTTGGGTTGTCTGGAGCCCTGTTTATAGCCTCTCGGTTTGGTTCTTTTTCAGCTTCCTTCAGTTTGGTTGAAGTCTATTTCCCTCTGTTAGTTCTGTTTGCTGGCTTTACATTTTATTGCTGGCTTGTTGCCTCTGGTTTCTAGCTGCTAGGCCCTCTTTTATGGGCTTTGTGGGAGTTTTTCCCTTCTGAGAAGCCTGTTTTGGATTCAGGCTGCTTGGTTGTGGTAGCTTGGATGCTGTTATGGTGTTGCCTCTGTAGGCCTGTCTTCCTATTGGTGTAGTCATAGTTCTGCCTGTTGCTGTGATGTTTCATCTTGCTGGTTTGGGTTGAAGGCTGTTGCTGCTTATTCTGCTGGATGTTTCTTACCTGGTGCTATGATGGCTAGGGCCTGTTGGTAGGCTTGGTACTATGATGTTTTGCTGTAGGAGACAATTCCCCCAGCTCTTGTTGCTTTACTTTGGGAAGCCTGTTCACTTCCGGGAGCCCTTCTTAGGTTTATGGCTGTGATAACTTTGTGTTCTATTATGTTTCTGCATGAAGGTTGCTTTGGCCTGCTGTTTGTGGATCCTGTTGCCCTGCTGTTGGGTTGCTGGTCTGATTCGGCTGGCCTCTCTGTCTTCTAGCAATGATATTCGGATGGTTCCCCATGGCTGCTTGGCATAGGGACCCATTTGGGTGAGGTTCTCTCCCCAAATGTATTGCATGTTGTTGTGCTGAGCCACCGGTTTGTTTTTCAGGATGGCAGGTTTGTTGACGAGGTTTGTCTCCGCTGCTGTTATCTTCTCTTGTTGGGAAGCATGTTGCTGGTTTGTGTGCCCTGTTGTGGGGCTTCGGTTGCTCTATGCTATCGGTTGTTTTGTTGTTGCTTGTATTTTGCTTCTTGTTCAGCATGGCTAGCTTTAAATATGTTTTATTTTTCAAATTTTTTTCATTTCAATTTCTTCATGGTTCCACCCCATTTATATCCACACAACCAACAAGTTAGCTTTCTATTCAATCAACATGTTCTATTCAATTAACATGTTCATATAGCAATGTTCCTTACTATTCTTACACAATAATCATTCTTCCCCTCATATAAAGAATACACAATTAATCTATAATAATACTAATAACAAGAACATATTTTACCATTAAATCTTCCATAAAACCTACACCCACTAGTGAAATATCATGCCAACCACCTGAGCCATCCACCATTCAGATGACCTAGTCTCAATTTCATAACTTTAGCTTGTTATATTACCAACTAAATATCTATTTACTTGTTAGTATTTGGTATTGTGGGTAACTAATGTATTGAATATTTTCAGGATCCATCATCCAAGTCCATTACGATTAACATGAAATTCTTGTCATTATCGTAGTTTTCCAATTACATTTGTATATAACTATTGTTGTCGTCAACTGTCAAGTATATATACATTTTTTTTTCCCAATTTCATGTTGCACTCCTTACAGTTTAACAACTATGATTTATCTTAGCTATTTAGTGTTCCAATATAGAAATCCTCACGGTTCCTATAATTTCATACTTAACTAGTTCATACCATCATATTTTCACATCCTATTCTTATTTAGAGCCCATCAAGTATCACTTCGTATCCATAATTACTCAAATTCTGTGCACAAACACTCTTGATATTAAGTATTAACTCCTGAATCAACGTTCATTTACGTCTCATCATCAGTGCGTATTAGTTCCCTTCATTAACTATGTATTTCCACAATCACCTGTATATACATTGCACACTCGTGACCTCCTCGCCTACTCTTATAGGTAGCTTGCTAAATTATTTATTTATTTATTATCTTGTATGACGGTAACTTAGTGTCTTACCGTTAACCCATAACATTCCACAACAGGTATTACATCCATGTTCATGTTTTAACCATTTACTCTTTTATGTCTACAAAGATAATCACGCTTACAATCCTTAATTCATTCTCGATTTTGGGGTAGACTTCTCATAAGGTAATTTAATAATGTTTTTCATAACCAATTTCCAAGCCCTTACCTCATATCTATGATGCCAATAATAAACTTGTATTATCCATTTTGTTATGTACCAAATTAGTTTTCCTTTGAATGTCAAGATAAAGTGCTGTCAATTAAGGCAGGGGCCTAATATGCAGGGTCTTGCTACTGTCTTGACATAAATATTTATGAAGACATTAATCACAAAACAGTCTCATCTATATCCGTATGCTATGTCAGAAGTTTTAATCAATAGCACTTACACCAACACATGATTATGCCTAACAATCATATATTCACTTTAATATTAATTCATATATGGTTTCATCCCTTCCATTCATATTTCATCAAGACAACAAACACCTTTGTTAAATAATCATTTTATTAATATTTCAAATTTATTTTGTTCATGAATCCTTTATTATTATCTAACGTATTATCAGACAATGGTTTCACATCTATTATTTGCTATCGATACCACAATCACGAGGTAATAGCTTGTTTCCTTAGTTACCAACTTTTTGCCAACCTAGTATCACTTTCCTTAATTACCACACTTGTGGTAACCAAGCATATGTATATATTCATGTCTAGTTCATTCTATCTCAAGATAGATGATTCATTATACTTTCCATGCTTATAAAGTCTACTGAATCACAATCGCGCTCTGATACCAACTGTAACAACCCTGATTTTTCTACATTCTTTTTCGCGATATATTAGAAATTTTCAGGTAATTTTTTTTTTGGTGATATACAGGTTCCACCAAAAATTTCTACCAAAATTTCGGCAGAGTCTCCCCTATACTGGTAGGTCCCAAGTTATCGACATATACCCTATTTACACTTCTAATATCTCACATCTCATAACTCAAAATCAAGACCCAATCATCCTGGGTCTCAACCCAACTCATTATCATCAACATAATACATCTTATTCAATAACATCATATAATATAGTTCAAATGAAAGATTCAATTTCAACTATAAATATGCATGGTCAAATAGATACTAAGAGTTTAAACCATTAGAGTAAAGACATACATTCAAATTTACGGATTAATATTACATCTCAAGTTTTATAATTTACATAGTCAAAAGCAAAAGATATCTAAACTAGCATTACCCTTGACGCGGCCCTGATGGACCTGAAAATAGAAATTAACATGTACACATAATATAAAAGATAGTAAATAGCAATAACAATGGCAGACAATAATCTCTACGAAATTTCTTTTGATATATAAAATTAGGCATAAACCTCTTTTACAACATATATTTTCCATCTATTACAAATATCCATCTAATATCCTATCTCATTTGCCAAAAATAATTCCATCTTGGAAATCTCAACACAAGTCAACGGTTTGCAAACACCATCTCTTTATAAATCAATTCTCACTTGATACCAAGATATTCCTCTCTTGGTATTATTAGCTTATCTCATTCTTTTAGAATAACTAATCAATATTTTCCCTTTTCTGAATCTGTTGCCAGAAGGTAATTGCTGAAACTAATAAATCTCATTAGTGTCATTAGTCTTCTAATATTGGGCTAGACTAATCAATTTAAGAAATACCGGCACCGATGAAACTTCATCGATACCATTAGCAATCTAAACCTGGATGGCTAATCAATGCTATTTAATTCTTCCATTCATACCAAACCCCTTTTATTTTTCTTATTAACATCATATGCATTGTAACCATGGTTGCCAAGTATTATTTGTACACAATCTTAGCTATCGACACTACGGTCACTAAGCATCCTTCACATAACCTTGGTCACCCTCATCACAGTGCCAAGTATCAATTTATGCCCTTAGCCACCATCATTATGGTGTTAAGTATCATTGTAATGTATCCTTAGCCACCAACACTATGGTAACCAATTATCTATCAATTCCCCTCCAATCTCCAACTCATTGTGTCTACCCAATAACCACATTAATTAATTTACTCAATATGTTAGTCATATATTAATTATTTTACTCATAACATTTAGAATTTACTATTTCTAACTTCAATAAATTAATTCACACAATCTTTTCAAAACTTAACTAATTAGTACTTAAAAGTGCATTTTTATCAAGGTTTTATATCATCATTTTGCACTTGAAGTATTAATAACTCCTTAACTAGAGCATGTTTTATAATAATAGATCTGATAATATAAGATAGCTTTAATTT
>Ga0325401_1008322_pt1 | contig 10097 bp, 3 predicted proteins | sample PopdelMetagenome_FD_205666 | JGI IMG/M metagenome (GOLD analysis project Ga0325401, IMG submission 205666) | Populus deltoides microbial communities from Bellville, Georgia, United States - Xylem-PdKOR-R2 | ecosystem: Host-associated > Plants > Phyllosphere > Stem > Wood/Secondary xylem | place...
AACTTTACCAACCTGCCAAACATGATATGAAATCAGGATTAAAAAGTTATCTTTTTAAAAACGGACATAGAAAATAAACAAAGTTAAATCAATAAAAAATGGATGAAAAAAAACCTTGAGTCAATACATGTTAACTCAACTAACCCGCAACCCAAGATATGAAATGATAATAACCTTCACAAAAAGGAAAGGAGAACAAATAAATATGCTTAAAGCTCAATAACTCAATATTGAACGACAAAAATGATTAATTTTTTTTAAAAAAAAAACTTAAAAATATCAAACTTAAATCGGGTTAATCTTTAAAATTGATGGATCGGGTCATGAAATTGAAATCACCTTGTAGATAATAGACAAGAAAGAATAACAAAACAAAATTTCCAATCATAAAAAATAAAAATAAAAATCAAAACAATAAAGACTAAATCTTGTAAAAAAATAACTAAACGACAATAATTAGGGATCAAATTAAAAAAAAAATGAATAAAAGGATAAAAAACAATAAAAAAAGGAGACCGAAAATGGAAAGAATGAAAAATGAAATAAAATGTTAAAGTAAAAAAATTTTAAAAAATCAATTAAGAGATAAAAAAATAGCAATCAAAATAATAAAGATCAAGTTGAATACAAAAGTTAAATAAAATAAAATGTTGATGGTTGAAATTTTTTTTTTTAAAAGCATCAAAATCAAAACTATAGAAATCAAAAGAATAAAAACTAAACTTAATATAAATAAAAATTGGAGGATACAATTGAGTTTTTAAAGGATCAACACGAATACTAAGGCCCAATAAAAAGAAAAGAAGGGGGAGAAAAAAACTTCATCATCTCTGAACCGTCACAAATTTGGCGACAAACACCATGACATCAGCTTCACTTCTACATCAGTGCTTTACCTAAGTCCAACACTTACCAAGGATTTTTTTCTGGGACCCCACACATATACTTCAATATTTTTCATTGATCCTATATATATTATTTTAAGTAGAATAAAATTTAAAATATCACAAGGGGTGAAATCACGTTTTAGCTCCATATCTCTATAAAAAAACAAGATTTATGAGATATAAATATACCATGAATACTTCAAACTCAAGGTTCATAATCTCTTTATTCTTAACATTTTCAATGTACATATTTTCAGAGTGAATCCCTATAAAATATCATTACATTTTCTCTTTTTACAATGTTATTGATTTTATTATCAAAGAGTCCTCACGTCCATCAAAAATGATCTTTTACAGATACCAGCTATCAGTTACTTTGACTTACTAGACACCACGTGCTGCTACCACAGTTACCAGCCACATTGGCTTACCAGGCACCATCTGCTATTACCAACCATCTAATTTTTCCATATCAAGTCATCAGACAACTTAACTAAAAAAAAATAAATTAGATTGTTTGAACTAAGATACTAACTAATTACCAACACTTCAACTTTATTCTTAAATATCTTGGATTTTGGTATTCTATCACACTGTATATTATCTTTTTAATTATAAATGTAACATCTATCACTATTTTTTTCCTCATTAATAATAAAAAAACATTTTTTTTCTAATATTAGAAACATTCAAGCAAATAATTAAACATACAAACAATTCGTGCAAGTGCAGTTAGTTGTCTTGTTTCGTCTTATTTTTCTTTATACTTCTTTAATTTTCAAAGAATAGAGTTTCTTTCCTTTTCCTCTGTTTTTTTATAAATAAAAAAAACTAATAAAAGGGGCATCATTGCCTATGTAAGGGAAAAATTTGGACAAAATTAATATGACGGAAATATGGAATTGTTTACAACTTATAGCTATGAACTAGTATATTAGTATGCACTCCATCTCGGACCAGACCAATTTTTTTAAAATATAAAAATAATATTAAAAGCATGAAGAAATTTTTAACTGTATTATTAAACCTCATCAAGTGGGTTAATTTTGAAACCTCCTAACTTAGCTCTTTACCTAACTCAAGTTTTCAATTAAACTGCGTGGGAGCTAGCTCGACTTAAATCGATCGATTTCATAGGTCCAAATTCAACTTTAATGATAAATAAAAACATGACTTAACCATTTAAAAAACTTTAAGATGACAATTTGTTTTTAAATATTAAGACAATAACAGATTGGATCGACCTCGATCCCCCCGCGACCCGGGTCATGTACTCTATTGGGTTAAATAACTTCTTTATATTTTTTTATTTAATTATATGATAAAAATAGATTCTAACAAAATTGAGCAATAACTTAAAAATAACACTTATTTTAGACAATTATCCTTATATAAAGCAAACAAAAATCCATAATGCAGTCTATTTTCAGCAAATTCAATATTAAAAGATGAAATTAAAAAAATTCAATTAAAAGACCAAAAACAAAAAGAAAAGAAAAGCATATCCTATCGATGAGTAAACTCGTCAGATCTGTAAATCGAGTAAGCCAGAATAGTACGATGAATCTGTGAATTGGATTATGAACTTCATTGGGATTATAATTTTTTTTTATCAAATATCAACCCAATACCGAGATATTATTTTTAGATCGCAATAACCTCATAAAATGCAAAATGAAACCAATTATGAAATTGAATTGTCAATTAACCCATTATCTAAGAATAAAATAAAATAACTAATTAAAAAAAGTTAAATTTGTCAGACCTGTGAACTAAGTCAACCAACCAAACCTCTGAAGAGGTCCATGGATTTTATAAAGTTTAATAACATAACTTTTCTCTTAAACTATTTTCTTAACTATATGATAAAAAATAGACGATAAAAAAATCAAGTTAAATTTTAAAAAAAATATTCCATCAAACTCGTAGACCAAGGTAACCCGGATACCCTGGTAAACCCGCAAACCATGCTAACCTTGTAAAAAGGTAAAATAAAAAAAGAAAAAAATATGAAGTCAAATTTTCAATCATCTTAATATTAAAAGATGAAATCAACAAAAAAAATTGAAAAAAAAATCATAATAAAAATCTAAAAACAAAAAAAAAGAAAAAAAAGAAGTAAAACACTGTGAATTACTATTGTAATTCACAATGCAATGAGTGTTGGGTGAATAGTGGTTTCCTCACATCCTTTAATTTTTGTTACTTTATAAAGTTTGATAACATGATTTTTCTCTAAAACTATTTTTTTAACTATATGAGAAAAAATATACTATAAAAAACTAAATTTAATTAAAAAAACCCACTAAATTCATAAATCGGGACAACATAAGTTAACGTGACAAACCTACAAATTACGTTAACCTCATAAAAAAAATTACAACAAAAAAAACATGTATTTAACAAAAATAAAAATGAAAATAAAAACAAGTACTATAACAATCCATCAATCCATCAAGTATTTTATTAGACAAACTACAATGTTTCCCTCAACATTTAGTTTATAGGTAATGTCGAACTCGAAATGTGACCTCGCCACTCTAGCAATTGCTTTTACAGCTGTGTGTTCCCCCGTCCTTGTCCAAGGCAGAAGGAGGTTCCTCACTTCTTTATTGATACGTTTAACTAGTCATGCCCATTGTCTCTTCTTTCGTGTCCTGTATTTCACATACAGCTTATGCGGCTCCAAAAAGGAACCTTCTTACTTTCTAGAATGAAAATCGGACAGAGAAGTTATATTCCGGGGAGCATCCCCGCTGTCCAATGCAGGATCATGACATAGACAGTGACGTTGACAAAGTCAGTGCGACAGTGGCATGAATGTCTCAATATATTTGTTTATTAACGTTAATTTCTTGTTACTATGATACTGTTGAATTTCAGAATATCATATGGGTACTCTTGTAACTTTGAATGATCCATGCATTAGAGTTAGGATGGCATAAACCTGTTTTATTTGTATATGGTGTTTGTGTGTTCACATTAATCCGTGTTGCACTTTATGGATGTTCTCCATGATGAGCCGGCGACTCATTCCAAATTGAATTTAAAGTTCTTTTTAAAAAATTATTTTTAAAATTATAGTTAATTGGTTAAATTAAAAATAAAATCCAATCATTTCTAGATTGATCAAACCTTATTAAAAATTATTTTTTAACAAAAATACTTTAACATAAAATATTAACTTGATTAAAATAAATTATGGGGGAAAGAAAAATTAATCTAAAAAAATTCCTAGTAGGCATGTTTTATAAATGTAAGAACCATTCATCCCATGTTGAAGAATTACATGACCTTCTTTTCTGACTTATATAGTGGGAAATTGAAGAGTTAAAAATTGACTAATGCAGCACCAAGGTTTTTAGACAAGAGAGACCCTACGTTTCGAGTTTAAGCCACACGCACTCAACTCAAGCCTTGAGTCCTAAAGTCCTAGGTGGTTTTGTTTTTCAAGTACATATCAGTTAAGAGCGTGTTTGACAATGTGGTAGTGGTTGCTTTTCAAATAGCTTTTCATGCCGAAATACATGTCAATGATTTTTTTTATTTTTTAAAAATCATTTTTGACATCAGCACATCAAAACGATCCAAAAAGTACAAACCACACTCAATTTTAACAAAAAAAAATTAAAATTCAATTAAAAACAGGTTGAACTGCAAAGCCAAACAAGCTCTAAGTAGAAGATACTGAGATATAGAATGACGACGGTCCTAAAGTCCTAGGATACTGTGATACTGTGGTTTCATATTATTTGAAGGTTCCTTTATGTTAATATGAATGATATCAAAGTTATATATGGATTATGATATAGAATGAACAATAATTTCCTCCGGAGGAAATTCTCTCCTGTCATAGAACATAGGTTATAGTGTCATTAGACCGTGTTTGGTCTGTCGTCAATCTATTAATTTGTTAATTTAATTTAAGATCTTGCTTGGATTAGATTTATGTTAGATTAATTGAGAGTTGATTGGTAATTAAAATTTATTCGATCTAATATGTAAACTACAACTTGATTAAAACCTGTATGGAACCTGATTCGATATTTTATCTTAAAAATCTAAAATAATATTATTTTAATTATTTAAAGAAAACTTGAAACAAAGTAATTTTAAATTTACTCGCTTTACAGGTGAACTATATTTTATAACTACGGTCACATGTACACAGAAAGCAAAGTATTAGAGAAAAAAGGAAAGATTTATCGAGATAGTAGAAGGGCATGCATGATACCAGTGGGTATATAAGGAAGTTTTATTATTGTTCTTCCAAGATGGTTATATTTTGTTTTTGTTTTTCAAATATTTTTGTTGGGATTAATTTTCGGCTTGAATCCGAAGACGTACATGGCCGTTTTCATATTTGTCAATGGTTAGAATTAGGAATAAATAAAGTGGCCACCTGAGCTGGTCCAAAAATCTTGGAGAAAGTAATGGGCAACGATTGCTCTATGCGTTTGCATTTATCTATGCCACGTATCAGGCAGACATCAATGCGGACAGAGTAATAAATTTGTTTTTACTTGCTTGGTTTCATATGAAAATATGCATTGGCCTAGTGATTCTCGACAAGGATATCGATAGCGTAGCCGCTAGCTCTGCTTTATATCATGCCTTTGCTTGGTGAAGGTTTCTTTCAGGGCATTAGTGATATATCCATAGAAACAGAGAAGAATTTTGTGCGCCCACGCGTGTGTGTGTGTGTGAGGGGGGAGAGAGAGAGATGGCTCATAGTTTCTTGTCAGGGGAGTTCAATGATGAAAACATAAGTGAAACGAGTGGCCTTGATCTCAGTCTTTCAGCTATGGCTTGCTACCCGCGCCCCCCTTATTTGCCAACATTTGATAGCAATGCCGTTTCATGGATCCTTCCTTTTTCGGATGACACCAGAGATGCTAAGAGGATGAGACGATCCTCGAGTCTGGTTGAATCCATAAGAAGTAATAATAGCAGCCTTTATAGTGGTGGAAGCAGCATTAGCACTAATATCTTGAATAGCATCCCTAAGCTTCATTTCAGAGATCACATATGGACTTATACGCAAAGATATCTTGCAGCTGAGGCTGTCGAGGAGGCAGCATCAGAAGCGATGATCAATGCTGATGAAGGTGGAAATGAAGAAGAAGGGAATGCTGATGGAATGAGACTTGTTCAGCTTCTAATTGCTTGTGCTGAAGCTGTGGCATGTCGTGACAAGTCATATGCCTCGGCCTTGTTATCTGAGCTCCGATCTAATGCTTTGGTATTTGGCTCTTCTTTCCAACGTGTGGCTTCTTGCTTCGTCCAAGGCCTTACCGACAGGCTCTCTCTGGTTCAACCACTAGGGGCGGTTGGTTTTGTTCCCACGATGAACATAATGGACATTGCCTCGGATAAGAAGGAAGAAGCTTTACGCCTTGTTTATGAAATTTGCCCACATATTCGGTTCGGTCACTTTGTTGCCAATAATGCTATTTTGGAAGCCTTTGAGGGAGAGAGTTTTGTTCATGTGGTGGACCTAGGAATGACACTTGGATTATCACACGGTCACCAATGGCGCCGGCTTATTGAAAGCCTCGCCGAACGTGCTGGAAAAGCACCCAGCCGCCTTCGAATAACTGGTGTTGGCCTTTGCGTTGATAGATTCCGGATCATCGGTGATGAACTCAAGGAATATGCAAAAGACATGGGAATCAATTTAGAGTTCTCAGCTGTGGAAAGCAACTTGGAAAACTTAAGGCCTGAAGACATCAAAATCAATGAAGGTGAAGTTCTAGTAGTCAACAGCATTCTTCAACTCCATTGCGTGGTTAAAGAAAGTAGGGGAGCTCTGAATTCTGTCCTGCAGATTGTTCATGAGCTCTCACCAAAGGTTCTTGTTCTAGTTGAACAAGATTCAAGCCACAATGGTCCATTTTTTCTAGGAAGATTCATGGAGGCACTGCATTACTATTCCGCGATTTTTGACTCCTTGGACGCCATGCTGCCCAAATACGACACCAGGAGAGCCAAGATGGAGCAGTTTTATTTCGCAGAGGAGATAAAGAACATTGTGAGCTGTGAGGGGCCAGCAAGGGTAGAGCGGCATGAGAGGGTGTATCAGTGGCGCAGGAGGATGAGCCGTGCAGGATTTCAGGCTGCCCCCATTAAAATGATGGCTCAGGCAAAGCAATGGCTGGTGAAGAATAAGGTTTGTGATGGATACACAGTTGTTGAAGAGAAAGGGTGCTTGGTTCTTGGCTGGAAATCGAAGCCTATAATTGCAGCTTCTTGCTGGAAATGCTTAATAAATAGCAGCCAATAAATTTGCAGTTCTTGAATAAATTGGTCGAGGTTTCATGAGGCCATAACTGGTTGCTGTTTAATCGCATGGTGTGTTTGATCTCCTACGACATGTCCATGTACGTAGTAATGTCTATCATCACTAATGTGCAAGCACAGACTTTGCACTGAAAATAAGTACAGATGATTTTCAGTTTGAATTTGAAACTGTTCAGGTGACTGCACAGATGAAATAAAGAAATTGTATTGTTGGTTTGGTGTGCATATCTGTATTCTGTTGTATTAAAATTGTACATATCAATATTCCTTGATTCTTTAATTCTGATATTTGTACGGTAGAAAATCTAGCTGCTTCAGGTATGAATAATTCTCCTGGTGATTCTAAAAACCCGCCTAAAACTCTATAGTCACCAACCAAAACTCAGGCGCCTTTATAAACTAACACCATCGGCCTTTTTAGACTCATAATCCTCATTTATTGACTAAGTTATTGTATGATCACTCATCCCGCCAAAGAGACTTTTATTGCAATTTTTCTAGCAAACCCGACCACCGTTCTCCACCACCAACCACCTCAATTCAACCTTTTGAAAGTCATCTCATCATAGTAGGTTTTCTAGCCTCATAGCGCATGATCCAATGAGGGATTTCTATTTATAATAATTTCATTGATCGGTTTATTAATTGTTTACCAACTAGTGTATGTAATCAGCGTGGAGTGCTTTTGTAGTTTATCTCCTCTCTTGTGTTTCTTTCTTTGTTACTTCTAATAAGCCAAAATTACCAATCTATTTGCACAAGTATTGGCCTCGAGGGGGGGAAAAAAACCTGCCTACAACTCCCATGTATGATTATTTAACGAAGACACCAACCAAAATTCATGAACCTCTATAAACTAAATCACATGTACACTACAGAGACACCAAAATTACCAATCTACCTGCACAAGTATTGGCCTCAGGGTAAGCATGCAGCGCTTCACTCTCCAATTTCATCAAGTTTTTTATGTTCCAATTTATATACTTTCAGTGCAAGTAATATTGATAATGGAATTCTGATATCTGCTCTTTGTATAATCAACGTAGATTTATGATTGAAAATTCTCCATTTTTTTTAACATCCACCAATAACAAGGTCATCCTAATGTTTCCAGGTGGAGAATCTTAAGAGTAGCATAATGTCCATCCATTTTTGAAAGCTGCCACAAAATGTAAATTGTTGTGAGGAAGTGAATCCAACCCCGGCAGCAAACTAGTTCTATGGAAATTTTTATTGCATTTAAATGAAGAAAAGCTTGATAAGCTGCCACTGTCTTCCAAGAATGATACACTAATTCCATAAACACTGAAAAAACTTGGTGAAACAAAAAAGAATCAAATCAAGATACAGTTGAGTGATCAATCAGGTTGCGACCCCTTGTTTATACCCGTCAAGGGATCTCCCAATGAAGATAAAATAAGGAAAGAAAGGCATAGATGTGAATACAAATCCTACATCTGACAAGCAGAAGAGGAACTAAGACGTTCATGTTCAGATTGCTCTTTTGAGATGCCCAGAGATTGAGAGATGCTAGAACTAGCATAAGTACTCGCAGAACAACTGCTTGCTATCAGCATTGCCTCTCCAGAAGGGGTTAATGCTTGTCGAGAATAATTATATTTGGAAAAAAGATAGAGCACTGAAACATTCCTACTCCGCTGATCTTTTGAGTCACCTGTAGATTGCATAGCACTAAAACTTAACTGATCATTGGAAGAACTATCTGAATCTATTGTCATCACCTCCTCATCGGGTGAGGTTATAACATGCTGTAAGCTTTTCAAGGCAGTTGTTGAGGTATTATTGGACTCCACGAAACTTGAAGCACTTGTAGTGCTACTCTCACTTTCCATTTCCACAGTCTCCTCAAAGGGTGAACTTTGATCACGCTGAGAACCTAGTTTAAGCTTCATTAATGTAGCCTCTGCATCAAAAACCAGATAATTCAGCAACCTTGGCATTTTATTCAACATCATGTCATTTTGTAAACACAAAGACGCCAACGAGGAAAGGACCTTGGATGGAACACTAACCTTATAAAGCACTACTGCATATATATATATATTCCTAAAACTCATTTTTCAACTAAAGGAGAATTAGCGCAAAGCAGTTGCCACAACGAATTCTATTACCTCCTATGAAGGCAACAAACAGCCCAATCAAAGAACCTTATTATACAGCAAAATTCACAAAGTTTGCCCATTATTGTCTGCAAAGAACAAAAACGATCCTCCCTCGCCCACGGTACTAGCATGAAAGTTAAATCTTAAACAAAAAATAAAGACCCAAATTTTATCCTATAAATGACTAAAAAATAATCATCTCACAATCACTTATTTGACCAATTACGAGAAGCGGTTCCCACAATTACAACCTGCAAGGCTACTCCATTTCATATTTCTACAAGCAGTGGGATATCTTCACCATTTGGGAATAACCGTGCCAGATCAAGCCAGTTATTGGATCGAAAAGGGAAGGGCCGCCTTGCTTGTTTACAAGGTTACTTGTATAAAGGCTGATTATCAAACATTTAATTAAAGACTGAAGGTTTTGGGCACTGCACTGTTAATTGTGAAAAAAATTCTTAAGAAATTCATTTGACCCACATCCTCATTTATCATAATCTGCAAAACCCATAATTTGCTTCTCAAGTTCAGGGCTTAAACCTAATTAAAACAAAATAAAAGAGCACATGATTTAATCCAAGAGAGAGAGTACCGTAGATAGAGAGAGTGTCGTCTTTGAGGATCTTGGAAGACGGTCTCTCCAAGTAGTCTGGTGAAGAAGAAGAAGCCCTTACTCTCCCAAACATCCTCCTTTGCTTTAACACACACGCACACAGTCTCAAAACCACAATCTCTTTTAGAGAGTGAAAATAAAGATAGGATCTGGTTTTGAGAAAAGACGAAA
>Ga0325401_1008323_pt1 | contig 10097 bp, 7 predicted proteins | sample PopdelMetagenome_FD_205666 | JGI IMG/M metagenome (GOLD analysis project Ga0325401, IMG submission 205666) | Populus deltoides microbial communities from Bellville, Georgia, United States - Xylem-PdKOR-R2 | ecosystem: Host-associated > Plants > Phyllosphere > Stem > Wood/Secondary xylem | place...
TCAAGCTCCATGAAAACGCGGGCGTCGGTGGGGTTTAGGCTAAAGGCGGTTTCGAAGCAGCGCAGTGCGCGGTCTGGTTCGTGGCGCTTGTTGAAGTACGCTAGGCCTAGGTTGCGCCACGCTGTGGGCAGCTGCGCGTTGCGCGCTACCGCCATTTCCCAAGCGGCAATGGCTTCGTTGTACTGCCGCTTGTCGTACCACAGGTTGCCGAGCAGGTAAGGTGCCTGCGCATCAGCCGGGTTGTGCTGTTGGGCAAATTGCAAGGCGGCCAGGTCTTCTAGCCGGTTGGGGAAGAACGTTGGCAATGGCGCCGTGGCGGCCACCTGTAAGTGTTCCTGCGCCTTGGTTTCGTTGCCGGTTTGCTGTTCGTAGTAAGCTAGGTAGTAGTGCAGCAGCGGGTCGGGCGCCACGACGGGCAGCGCCGCCATGAGCAGGTCGATGGCCTCCGCGTACAAGCCCGCGGCGGCGTAGTCGAGGGCGTATTCCAGGTAGTTGTGCGCCTCACCGCGAGCTAGTTCGTGCAAGCGGGTCAGGCGTTGTTCGGCCGCTTCCGGCTGGCCGGCGGCGCGGTACAGGGCCGCTTCTTCAGCTAACGCACCTAGGTTGAATCTGTCGCGCTGTAAGGCGGTGGCGCACACGATTAAGGCCTCCTCTACTTGCCCCAACTGGCGCAGCACAACGGCTTTGAGCACGTAGGCTTTGCTGTTGCGGGCGTTGCGGTCGAGGGCCCAAGCTAGATGTTCCAGCGCCCGGGCGGGTTGGCCCTGCAGCATGTCCAATTGCGCCACCGAAAAGTAGGCGCTGTCTTGCCAAGCGCTGCTCCAGGCCGCTTTGGCAAAGGCATCGTACGCTTCATCGGCCCGACCTAGGTATTTCAAACACAGACCTAGGTTGTAGTACGCTTCCCCGTCGTAAGGATTGGGGTTGCGCTGCGTGAGGGTGGCTACGGCCCGGCGGAAATACGCCTCACTGCGAGCAAACTGCCCCTTGCGCAGCAGCCAGAGCCCGAGGGCGTTGTTGCTGCGCGCATCCTTAGGGTCGCGGCGCAGGGCTTCCTCGTAATAAGGCACCGGACTGTAAGTAGCGTGGCGATACTGTTCTAGGTGTTGCCCCGTCAGAAACAGCTGCTCGTTGTTTTCCACTTCGGCCGGCGCCAAGGCAGGCTTCGCCGCTTCGGGCATTTCCGGCTCTTGCTTGGCCGCCGATTGATAGCGAATTAGCTCCTGCCCTCGAGCGTCGCAGATACGCAATTGCAGATCCACCGCTGTGTTGCCCACCGGCAGCGGCACGCGTTGCTCGAAAACTTGTTCGGGCGACAACGTTCGTACTTCTTGTAGCAGCACCTGCCCGGCCGATAACAGCTGAATCTGGCAGTTTGGCTGCGCGGAAGTGGCAAATACCTTGACAATGACATCGTTGCCTTGCGCTTCCACGCCCACTACCACATCTTTGGTGGCGTTCTTAACCACGCCTACTTCGCGGTAGGGCAGGAAATATTGGGTGAAGGTTTTTTCCTCGTAGGGCATCAGCCAGGTGAAATCGGGCTGATTATCGGTGAATACCCCCGTCATCAGCTCGATGTAGGGTCCGTCTTCGTCGGTGAGGTTTCGGTCCCACGCTCGGCCGAAGTCGCCGTGGCCCCAGGTCCACTGCTTCTTGCCCGGCGACACGTGGTGATCGGCCACGTGCAGCAAGCCGGCCCGCGTGTCGTGCTCGTAGCCGCCCACAAAGTCGTAGGCCGACTGAATGGCCATGTAGGACGTGGGCACCGGAATGTTGCGGTAGCGTGAAATGTCGGTGCCCGGCGCGTAGTTTACCTTGTAGTAGGTGCCAGTGGCAATAGGAAACGCCGACACATCACGCTTGCCGTGGTCGAACACGGCGTGCACGTCGGGCGGAAATACGGATTGGTACTCGTCATTGACGTGGACCGCCGGATTGGCCCACCACAGAAACGTTTGGGGCAGCGGCGTGCGGTTGTAAAGCTGCGCCTTGATTTCGAGGTAGGCCCGATCCGGGTGCAACGTAAAGCCCACCAGCCCTTTGGTGTGAAACATGCGCTCTACCTCGTTCACCCACACGGTTTTGCTGCCGTCGGCGTGTTCTTCCAACCGAAAATCGACGGGTAGAAACGTGCTAGGCCGGTGGTGTTGGGGCCAGTTGAACTCGATGCCGCCCGAAATCCACGGGCCCGTCAATCCTACCAGCGCCGGCTTGATTACTTGGTTGTAGTACACAAAATGGCGCTGGGCTAGCTTGTCATAGGCTATTTGCACGCGCCCGCCTAACTCCGGCAGAATCAGGATTTTCAGGTACTCATTTTCCAAAAACAGACCGTTGTACTGCTGGTCGGTTTTGGTGTCATACACCTTGTCGATGATGGGGTACGGGTACACCGCGCCGCTGCTGCCCTGGTACACCCGGTTCTCGAAAAACATGGGGTTCGGGTTGGGCTCACCGATGGCGTACGTGGGAATGGTGATGGTTTCCTGCCACACGCGTACTGCGGAGGTGCTCATAACGGCCAGGGTATAAAATGAAACTTAATGTCCGGCGAAGGTGCGCTCGACCTGCTCCAGCGTCTGCCCCTTAGTCTCTTTCACCTTGCTGCGGATGAAAAAGAAGCCGAGCAGGCAGATGCCCGCGTAGAGGTAGAAAGGCCCGTAGGAACCTAGCGCTTCAGCCAGTATTGGAAATGTGAAAACCAGCACGAAATAGCTGCCCCACAGCGCCAGCGTGGCCACTGAGGTAGCCACCCCGCGGATGTGATTGGGGAAAATCTCGGAAATCACAATCCAGGTCACCGGCGCCAACGACAGCCCATAGGTACCAATGGCCGCCAGCACCGCCACCGACACCAGCCCCGGCACCGCGTGCTGCTGCAAGAGCAGCGCCAGCACCACGTACAATACAGCCAACCCCAAGGAGCCGAACAGCAGCAACGGGCGACGGCCAATGCGGTCCACCAACCCCATAGCCACCAGCGTGAACAGCAAGTTGACCAAGCCAATACCCACCGTTTCAAGCAGCTGCCGATTTAAGTCGGCCCCCGCCGCAGCGAAAATGGTGGAGGTATAATTAAACACCACATTGATGCCGCAGAGCTGCTGAAAGATGGCCAGCGTGACGCCCACCACCACCGCCGGCCGCACGCTGCGCGCCAGCACTTGGCGGTACGACTGCCGCGCCGGGCTGTCGGGCGCGGCGGCTATGTCGGCTAGGGTGGTGCGCACGAGCGCCGCGTTGCCGAGCTTGTGCAGGATGACTTCGGCGCGAGCTAGCTGCCCGTGGGTAGCCAACCAGCGCGGACTCTCGGGGAGCCACAGCACCCCGAGCAAGAAAAGCGCGGCCGGCGCGGCACCTAGGCCTAGCATCCAGCGCCAAGCGTTCGGGCCGTTGTCGGACAGCGCGTAGTTGATGAGGTTGGTGACCAGGATGCCCAGCACGATGGTGAGCTGGTTGATGGCCACGTTGCGGCCCCGCACGTTGGCCGGCGATATTTCGGCGATGTACATGGGGCTCAGCATGGACGCCATGCCCACCCCGATACCCGCCGCAAAGCGCATCAGCACGAAACTGATTAGCCCGGAAGCCCACGCCATGCCCAGCGACGACAGCGCGAAAATGCCGGCCGCCAGCAGCAGCCCCGGCCGCCGCCCATACGCATCCGCCAGCCGGCCAGCCCAGAGGCAACCTACCATGCAGCCCAGCGCCAACGAGCCCGTCAGAAAACCTTCCCACCAGGCCGTAAGGGCAAACTCGCTGCGCAGGAAAGGCAAGGCCCCCGAAATCACGGCGAAGTCGAACCCGAACAAGTAACCGCCCAGCGCGGCAATGAACGATATACCCAGCACGTAAGGGGTATTAACGACAACACCGTCGGAAGCGCCCAAAGGCGCCGTGTGGGCAGACTGCATGGGAAATTTGAAAAACGCGGGCGGGAAAATAGGACAAAACACTCGTGCCGTACGGCCGCAAGCAGGGCAGCATCAGAGGACCGCAGCATGAACAAAGCCGAATACGATTCTCTAATGCTGCCAAAATTGGCATTATGGGTGGCAGGAACAAATAGCTATTCCAACGAAAAAGATGGACGATACGACGGCAAAGGTTCCACAGTCTTTGGTGAGCAGCTGAGCCCTCAACCTAGGTGGCGACCAACGAAGCTGATCCGTAGCGGCGGTTTCGCGTACTATGATTTTTCTCTCAACTCTTCCTTGCCATGCGTGGTCTGTACGCTGTCGTGCTGCTCATTTGCTCCACCCTGTTTATGACGTTTGCTTGGTACGGGCACCTGCACCTATTCAAGAAAATGGCCTGGTTTGCCAAACTCGGCTTGTTCGGCGTAATCCTGGTGAGCTGGGGACTGGCCTTGTTCGAGTACATCTTCCAGGTGCCCGCCAACCGGCTCGGGTTTGAGGAGAATGGCGGGCCGTTCAACTTGTTTCAGCTTAAGGTAATACAGGAGGTTATCACCCTAGCCGTGTTTACCGTGTGCGCCGTGTTCATCTTCAAAACCGACAAGCTCGGCTGGAATCACTTGCTCGGGTTTGGCTTGTTGGTCGCGGCCGTGTATATGATTTTTAAGAAGTGGTGATTTGCTTAAAAAGGCCCTAGGTGCGGCGAAAAGCAAGAACTAAGCGGGGTGAAGAAAACTTAATTTCAGCTTCAGGCGGTCCTCAGTGGAGAGTAGCACCTTTGAATCAGGAAAGCGAAACAACTCGCTGTCGTCACCCTTTTTAACTTCTTTCTTATGTCCCCTACCCCTCTAAAATCCGTCCTCGTGGTTGCAGCGACGCTGCTCTTCACTAGCTCACTTGCCCTCGCTCAGCAAGCCCAAACCGCCGATGCGGCCACTCCCGCCAAAACCAAGATCAAGACCAAACGCAGCAAGTCGGCCCAAGTTGCTCCTTTACCAGGGGGCGCCGGCGCCCCACTCGCGCCAGCCGGTGGCACGCCACCTCCCCCACCCGGCGGCCCCCAGCCGCCCCGCCCCGGCGCTGGTCCCGGCGGCCCTGGTCCTGGTGGTCCCGGCGTAGGGCCGGGTCCGCACCAAGGTGGTGCGCAGGCGCTAACGGACTACCGCGGCACACTCACGGAATATCTCGCCGGCGACGACCAGGTGTACGATGCCTTCACCCTGAAAACCAGCAGCGGCTCCGAAACGGTGCGCTTCCCCCGCCACCTAGGTCAGCGCCTGATGGCCGCCGCCAAAGCGGGTAACACTGTGACGGTAACGGGCTTCCGCGACACGGACCCACAAGGCCGCGTTGCCCTGCACCTGGTGAGCGTAACGGCTGGCAGCCAGATCATCAGCAACACCCCGCCCACGCCGCCCACCACCCCGCCGACTGAAGAATCGACTACGGCCCAGGGCATCGTGCAGCGCCTCGCCCAAGATCCACACGGCCGCACCAACGCCCTGGTGCTCAACAATGGTACTATCGTGCACATCTCCCCGGATGCCGCCGCTCAGCTCAGCGAAAAGCTGAAAGTAGGCGCCACTGTGGCGGCCAGCGGCACGCTACGCCCCACGGTGCCCGGCGAGGTAACCGCCAAACCCGTGCGCGTGGTGCGCGCCCAAACCCTCACCCTCGATGGCGTGCAGTTTTTGGTGCGCTAGGTTAGCTAGCCTCCTAATGCCCGAAAGGGCAGCTGGCCTGCTGGGTTGGCTGCCCATTCAGGCGTTCTGGCTGTTGCGTTCCGTCGTATTTATTCTCGCTGACTGCTTATGCGTATTTTAGTAATTGAAGATGAGGCTCGGCTGGCCGACTTCGTGCAGCAGGGGCTAGCCCAGGCCGGGCACCTAGCCGACGTGGCCGACAATGGCGCAACGGGCCTAGAAATGGCGGCGGCCACGCCCTACGACGTGATTTTGCTTGACCTAATGCTGCCCGGCCAGAACGGGCTGGAAGTGCTGCGCAACCTGCGCGAATTTGGGCTGCGCACGCCCGTTATCATCGTCAGCGCGTTGAGCGGCACGGAACACGTCATCAAGGGGCTAGACGCGGGCGCGGTCGATTACTTGCGCAAGCCCTTCGCCTTCGAGGAGTTGCTGGCCCGTCTGCGCATCTGGCAGCGGACGGCCCTCGCCTTCCCCGAAGCGCCGGTGCTGCGCCTAGCCGACCTAGAGTTAGACTTGTTGCACCGGCGCGTGACCCGCGCCGGGCAGGTGTTGAGCTTAACAAATCGCGAGTTTGCCCTACTGGAACTGCTGCTGCGTTCCCCCAACCGGGTCGTGACCAAAACGCGCATTGCCGAGAAAGTGTGGGAAGTAGATTTCGACATGGGCTCCAATGTCATTGAGGTGCACCTTTCGCAGCTGCGCCGGAAAGTAGACCGCGCTTTTCCGCACTTGCCGCCGTTGGTCGAAACGGTGGTGGGCCACGGATACCGGCTGCACGATCCAGCCGCGGCCCGATGAAGGCGCTGCGTGGTTTAAGGGGCCAACTGGCGCTGGCGTTTGCTCTGGTGTTTGGGTTGGCCGTGGGCTTGGCGGGTTTCTACCAATACCGGCACGTGGAGCAGGTTCTCCACCAAGGCGACGACCTGCGCCTGCGGGCCCGCGCCTACGCTCTGCTCGATCAGGTGGACGTGAGTGGCCCGCTGCCGGTGGTGCCCCTGCCCAACCGCAACGAGCAAGTGCGCATCGTGGCGGAAACCAGCGGGCAGCCTGCGCGGGAGCTGTTTCACTCGCCTACTTTTAACGCACCGAGCGAAACCGTGCGCGGCGTGCTGGTGCAGCGCGCCACCACCGACGCCTACGGCCGCGCCGTGCTGGTGCGCCTGTGGCTGCGTCATTCGGCCGCTCCCCTCGCCGCCGACCTACAACGCGTGCGCCTGAGCTTGTGGGGAACCTTAGCCGGTAGCCTATGGTTGGCGGCGGCGCTGGCCGCGGGGCTAGGTTGGTGGGTGTTGCGCCCTCTGCGACGCATTAGCCGGCAAGCGCAGCGCATTGGCGCCGCGCCCGGCACCGAGCGCCTCCCGGAGCCCGCCACCGGGGATGAGGTACAGGAGCTAGCCCGCGCCCTCAACCAGATGCTCGACCGCCTGCAAGCCGGCGCCGAGTTGCAAGACAACTTTCTAGCGGCGGCGGCTCACGAGTTGCGCAACCCTTTGGCCGTGCTGCAAATCGGCCTGGCCGTGACGCGGCAATCCGCTGAGCTACCGGCTAGCCTGCGGGCGCCCCTAGATGCTCAAAGTCAGGAACTACAACGGCTGAGTCGGTTGGTCGATGATTTTTTGCTGGTGAGTCGGCTGCGCTCCGATGCGCTGCCCCTCACCCGCCGTCCGGTGGCGCTCGACGAGCTGGTCCTGACGGCCGTCGACCAGCTGTTGCCGCGCTTCCGCGCCGCGGGTCGCGGGCTTCAGCTCATCATTGCCGAAGACGTAGCAGACTACACCGTGCTAGCCGACACCGATAAGCTCACGACCATTCTGCTCAACCTGCTCGACAACGCCTTGCGTCACGCCCTGCCCGGCACCGACGTGCACGTAACCGTGAACCAGGACCCCTCCACCGGCCACCGCTACGCCGAAGTAACGAACGCGCTGATGGCTTCGCTGGGCGACCTAGCCCGCCTGACCACGGCCCGCTACCAAGCCGATGTGCTGAGCGGCGGCGCGGGTCTAGGGTTATGGCTCAGCAACCGTATTGCCGAGCTACACGGGTTTCCGCTGGTGCTGCGTGAAATAGATGGTCACTTGCACGTGCGCGTGGTGCTGCCCGCGGCGCCAAAGTAGTAGCCTATTTCTGCTGCGGTAGTGAGACCTAGCTTAGCTTTTCCGCACACGTACCTAGCTTGAATTGCATAACTTTGGGCATGGAACCCAAGGAAACTATTGCGGAGTATTTTCAGCGCTACGGACGAGGATTTCCGCAGGCAGGACAGGTGGCGGCTTACCGCATCGAAGACGTGCCGGCGCCGGCGCAGTTTCCGCACGTTCGGCGGGATTTCTACAAGATCAAGTTGCTCTGCGGGGCGAAGGGCGTGTTGTCGTACGCCAATAAGCGGGTGGAAGTACAGGGCAGCGCCCTGATTTTTGCCAACCCGCTGAAGCCCTTTTCTTGGGAGCTAACCAGTGGCCAAGCAACAGGATTCGCTTGTCTGTTCACTGAAGAATTCATTACGGGGCACCTGCGCACGGCTAGCGTGGCCGGCTCACCCCTCTTTCGGGCCGGGGGCACACCGGTACTGTTTCCGCCCCCTGAGGTAGAAACGCGGCTCCACAGCCTGTTTGAGTTGATCCTGGCGGAGCTACAATCCTCTTACGCGCACAAGTACGAGCTACTACGCAATTACTTGCAGATTATCCTGCACGAGTCGCTGAAGCTCACCCACGACGCGCCCACCGCTAGCAGCCCCGCTGCAACGCAGCTGTGCGCCCGGTTTCTGGAGCTGCTCGACCGCCAGTTTCCGCTGGCCTCACCCCAGCAGCCGCTGCTACTGCGCAACGCCAACGAATTTGCCCAGCAGCTGGCCGTGCACACCAATCACCTGAACAAAGCCGTGCAGGCCGCCACCGGCCGCCCCACCACCGCCCACATTGCCGAGCGGCTGGCGGAGGAAGCCAAAGCCCTGCTGCGCCACAGCAACTGGAGCGTGGCCGACATCGGCTACGGCCTAGGTTTCGGGCACACTTCCAACTTCAACACTTTCTTTCGCCGCCACGTCGGGCAGCCACCCCAGCAGTACCGCCGCCAGCCACTCCTACTTTCATAAACTTTGGATTGATTCGCATAAGTCTACCCACCTAGCCCGCTCGACCTTTGCCTGACATTCACCAACTGCATTTCGCACATGGATAATATCACTGGCAAAGTCATTATCATCACGGGGGCCAGCGGCGGCATCGGCGAGGCTACGGCCCGATTCCTAGCCGCGCACGGAGCTAGAGTAGTTCTAGGGGCTAGGCGAGCTGAGCAGCTGCAAACGCTAACCGAGCAAATCACCCAAGCCGGCGGACAGGCAGCCTTTGCCCGCACCGACGTCAGCCAACGCGCCGACCTGACGGGCCTCGTTGAGCTAGCGTTGGAGCGGTTTGGGCAGCTCGACGCGTTGATTAGCAACGCTGGCCTAGGGTTGATTTCGCCCTTCGACGAGCTGCGCGTGGAAGATTGGGAGCAGATGATCGACGTGAATCTGAAGGGCGTGCTCTACGGCATTGCCGCCGCGCTGCCGGTGTTTCGACGCCAGGGATTCGGGCACTTCGTCAATATCCTGTCCACGGCCGGACTGCAAATTGTACCGACGATGGGGGTGTACGCCGGCACTAAAAACGCCGTGCGCACCATTGCCGAGGCCTTGCGCCAAGAAGCCGGGCCGCAACTGCGCGTGACCAACGTGTCGCCGGGCTTCGTGCACACCGACTTCGCCGAGACCATGACCAACCCGGAGGTGAAAGCCCAGATCTTGGCCCGCCACGACCAGATTGCCATTCCGCCCGAAGCCATTGCCCAGGCCGTAGCCTACGCCATTGGCCAGCCCGCCAACGTCGACGTAGGCGACATCGTGGTGCGGCCAACGGCGCAGAGCTAGGTCGCTAAATTTGGTAGTCGTTACTCCGCTACTATCCGCCGCTACTTTAGTGAGTGGGCAGTGGCGGAGCAGTTAAAGAGCTAGCTCACAAATTAATAAAGCGCCATCGTCAGCTAGCAATTTACTGCGCAGGGCAACTAGCCGGGCTGTCTGGATAAGCCGAACTGGGTGGCTACGCCTTGCCGAAAAGCTTCGGGGCCGACGGCTAAGCGCTGCGCGTAAACGGCCACGGCATCGGGCCCCGCCGGGTAGCGGAGCTGATCTTGCTGGTCGGTGGCGGCTTGGTACACGATTTCAGCAATGGCCTCGGCCGATGAAAACTCCGTCTTTTCCTGCCCGTCCAGCAGTCGCCGCAACAGGTCAGCGTAGGCTTCATGCTCCGCTACCTGTAGCGAGCGGCCCGTGAAATCGGTAGCAATGCCGCCAGGTTCAATGATTTTGACGCGAATATTATACTGCGCCAGCTCGAAAGACATACTCTCGCTCCAGCCTTCGATGGCCCACTTGGCGGCGTGGTACATCGAGTACAAGGGAAATGCGATGAGCCCGCCAATGGAT
>Ga0325401_1008326_pt1 | contig 10095 bp, 11 predicted proteins | sample PopdelMetagenome_FD_205666 | JGI IMG/M metagenome (GOLD analysis project Ga0325401, IMG submission 205666) | Populus deltoides microbial communities from Bellville, Georgia, United States - Xylem-PdKOR-R2 | ecosystem: Host-associated > Plants > Phyllosphere > Stem > Wood/Secondary xylem | place...
GGCGCGGGGGCCGGGGTCGACCACCACCGAGCGCGACGCACCCGGCTCGCGCAGCACCCAGGTGTTGGTGCCGTCGAGGGTCATCGGCGAGGGGTTGGGCGCGAGCAGGCACCGCCCGCGCTCGCCGTACGACCCGCCGAGCCAGGGCTCGCTCACCTGGCCTCCAGGTGCCGCTCCAGCACCGGGACGAGGTGCGGCGGGGTCGAGAGCACCCACTGCTCGCCGCGCTGCTCGAGGCTCGGCGTGTGCATGGCGAGCACGCGGGAGTGCGCGTCCTCGAGCACCGCGTCGGCGCCGGCGAACTCGCCGACCTCCAGCGAGGTGAGGTACGTCGGCGGCATCAGCATGATCTCGCCGCGGTCGGCGCGGGCGACGGCGTCGAGCGGGGCCAGCCACGCGACGGCGTCGGACTCGCCGGAGATGTCGCGGGTGCGCTGCCCCTCGGGCAGCCGCGCGACGAAGAACCAGGTGCGGTAGCGACGCGGCTCGAACTCCGGCGTCGTCCAGGCGTCCCACGCGCCGAGCAGGTCGCTGCGCAGCACCAGGTCGCGGCGGCGCAGGAAGTCGGTCATCGCCAGCTCGCGCGACTCCAGCGCCGCGCGGTCGGCCTCCCAGTCGTCGGCACTCGTGTCGGGCACCACCTCACCGGCGCTCGAGCCGGCCAGCAGCACCCCGGACTCCTCGAGGGTCTCGCGCACGGCGGCGCAGACCAGCGCCCGCGCGAGCTCCTCGCCGCAGCCCAGCCGGCGGGCCCACTCGGCGGGCGACGGCCCGGCCCAGGCCACCTCGGTGTCGAAGTCGCGGGGGTCGACCCCGCCGCCGGGGTAGACGCACGTGCCCCCGGCGAAGGCCATCGAGGTGTGACGGCGCAGGTAGTAGACGCGCAGCTCCTCGGAGCCGCCGAGGAGCAGCACCGTCGCCGCGTCGCGCGGCTCGGCGGGCTGACGCGTGCCGTCGGCGTACTCGCGGGCGAGGGCGACGACGTCGTCCGGGAGGGGCGAGGGCGGGGTGGGGATCCTCACGGGCGGCTCACGAGCCCGAGCCGAGCTCCACCAGCACCTCGACCTCGACCGGCGCGTCGAGCGGCAGCGCCGCGACGCCGACCGCCGAGCGCGCGTGCACGCCGGCCTCGCCGAAGACCTCGCCGAACAGCTCCGAGGCGCCGTTGGCGACCCGCGGCTGACCGGTGAACTCAGGGCTCGACGCCACGAACACGACGACCTTCACGATGCGGACGATCGACGACAGGTCGCCGACCTCGGCCTTGATCGCGGCGATCGCGTTGAGGGCGCACTGCTGCGCGCAGGCGTAGGCCTCCTCCTCGGTGACGCCGGCGCCGACCTTGCCGGTGGCGATGAGCTCGCCCGAGCGCATCGGCAGCTGGCCGGAGGTGAAGACCTGGGAGCCGCTGCGCACCGCCGGGACGTACGCCGCGACCGGCTTCGCGACCTCCGGGACCGCCAGCCCGAGCTCGGCGAGCCGGTCCTCGGGGGAGGTCACGCCTGCACCGGGCGCTTGAAGTAGCCGACGAGGTTCTCGGGGTTCATGCCCGGCGCGATCTGCACGAGCTCCCAGCCGTCGGCGCCGAAGTTGTCCAGGATCTGCTTGGCCGCGTGCGTGAGGATCGGCGCGGTCAGGTACTCCCACTTGGTCATGCTCGGCACCCTACTCGCGCGCCGTCCTCACCCGGCGGGCAGGAACGAGCAGAACTCGTTGCCCTCCGGGTCGGCCATCACGGTCCCGTCGTGGCGCCCGTCCCGGGGGCGCAGGACGGTCGCGCCGCGCTCGACGAGGAGCCGCTCGTCGGGGCAGACGACGTCCCAGTGGATGCGGTTCCCCACCGTCTTCGGCTCCGGGACCGTCTCGAAGACCCACTCCTCGAACGGCAGCGCGTCGCCGGTGAGCCAGGAGAACCCGTCCTCCCCGTGGCCGACCTCGCAGCCGAGCACCTCGGCCCACCACTCGGCGTTCGCCCGGTGGTCGACGGCGTCGACGCAGACCTCGTAGAGGCGGTACGCCGGCACCTCGTCGCGCACGAAGACGCACAGCTCGCCGCCCTCGGGGTCGCGCAGCACGTCCCAGCGCTCGAGCCGGCGCTCGAGCGTCGCCCCGAGCGCGAGCACGTCGTCGGTGGACGCGGCGTGGACGTCGAGGTGGACGCGCTGCTTGACCGTCACCGGCTCCGCGACCCGGACGACCCGGACGCCGTGCAGCGCCGTCGGGCCGACCAGGTGGACCTCCCCGCCCGCGAGCGGCTCGGCCTCGAGGCCGAGCGTCGAGGCCCAGAAGGCACCGAGCCTCGCGGGGTCGACGGCGTCGACCACGAGGTCCTTGAAGCGCGCGGGAGGCGTCCGGGTCACGGGCTCAGAGCCTGCTCGTCAGCTCCGGCCCGGTCTTCTCCCGCACCTCGTCCTCGGTCACGTCCGGCGCGAGCTCGACGAGCTCGAGTCCGTCCGGCGTCACGTCGATGACGCAGAGGTCCGTGATGATCCGCTGCACGACGCCCTTGCCGGTGAACGGCAGCGAGCACTCCTCGACGATCTTGTGGGTGCCGTCCTTGGCGACGTGCTCCATCAGCACGATCACCCGCTTGGCGCCGTGGACGAGGTCCATCGCGCCGCCCATCCCCTTGACCATCTTGCCGGGGATCATCCAGTTGGCGATGTCGCCGTGACGGCTGACCTGCATCGCACCCAGGATGGCCGCGTCGATCTTGCCGCCGCGGATCATCCCGAACGACGTGGCGGAGTCGAAGAACGACGCCCCGCGCCGCACCGTCACGGTCTCCTTGCCGGCGTTGATGAGGTCGGGGTCCTCCTCGCCGTCGACGGGGTAGGCGCCGACGCCCAGGATGCCGTTCTCCGACTGCAGCACCAGCTCGACGTCGTCGTCGACGTAGTTGGGCACCAGCGTCGGCAGCCCGATGCCGAGGTTGACGTAGGAGCCGTCGGTCAGCTCCGAGGCCGCCCGCGCGGCCATCTCCTCACGGGTCCAGCTCACGACGCGCTCCCTTCAGCGGCTCGGACGGTGCGCTTCTCGATCCGCTTCTCGGCGGCCTGCTCGGGGGTGAGGGCGACGACGCGCTGCACGAACGCCCCCGGGGTGTGCACCTCGTTGGGGTCGATCTCGCCGGGCTCGACGAGCTCCTCGACCTCCGCGACCGTGAGCCGGCCGCACATGGCGGCGAGCGGGTTGAAGTTGCGCGCGGAGTCGCGGTAGACGAGGTTGCCGTGGCGGTCGCCCTTCCAGGCCCGCACGAGCGCGACGTCGGCGATGATCGCCCGCTCGAGCACGAACTGGCGCTCGCCGTCCGGGGTGTCGAAGACCTGGGTCTGCTTGGGCGGGCTCGAGACGACGACGTTGCCCTCGCTGTCGTACTTCCACGGCAGACCGCCCTCGGCGACCTGGGTGCCGACGCCGGTGGCGGTGAAGAACGCCGGGATGCCCGAGCCGCCGGCCCGCATCCGCTCGGCGAGCGTGCCCTGCGGGGTCAGCTCGACCTCGAGCTCGCCGGAGAGGTACTGCCGGGCGAACTCCTTGTTCTCCCCGACGTAGGAGGCAACCATCCGGCGCAGCCGGCCCTGCTCGAGCAGCAGGCCGAGCCCCCAGCCGTCGACCCCGGCGTTGTTGGAGACCGCCTCGAGGTCCTTCGTGCCGGCGTCCAGCACCGCCCGGATCAGCACCGAAGGGATGCCGCACAACCCGAATCCACCGACCGCGAGGGTCGCCCCGTCCTGCAGGTCTGCGACCGCCTCGGCGGCCGAGCTCACCACCTTGTCCATGCCCCGATCCAAGCCCGCGCGCCGCAGGACGGTCAACCGGACCGCGAGATGCTGTCGTCCTGCGGACGCCCCTGAGCGCTAGCGTTCACTGGGTGGACACTCCGCCGGACGTCGTGGGACGCATCGGCGCCGTCCTGCGGGCCGTCGCGGGCCACGAGCCGGGAGGCGGCACCACGTCCCGCGTCGCCCGCGCCGCCGGGCTCGCCCGGCCCACCGTCCACCGGCTGCTCGCCTCGCTGCAGGCCGAGGGCCTCGTCGACCGCGACGCCGACGGGCGCTGGCTGCTCGGGCCCGAGCTCTACCTGCTCGGCACGGCCGCGCAGCCGCGCTACGACGTCACCACGGTGGCCCAGCCCGCCGTGCGCCGTCTGGCACTGGCCACCGGTGAGAGCGCCTTCTTCTCCGCCCGTCGCGGCGACGAGACCGTGTGCCTGCTGCGCGAGGACGGCAGCTTCCCGATCCGCTCCCACGTGCTGCACGAGGGCATCCGTTTCCCCCTCGGCGTCGCCTCGGCCGGGATGGTCGTGCTCGCCTACCTCCCCGACGCCGAGGTCGACGACTACCTCGGCCGGGTGGACCTCACCGGGGCCCACGGTGCGCGCCACGGCCGCCGCGTCGTCCGTGCCCGGGTGCAGATGACCCGCGAGCAGGGCTACGCCGTCAACCCCGGCCTCATCGTCCCCGGCAGCTGGGGCATGGCCGCCGCCGTCTTCGACGCGGCCGAGCGCCCCCAGTGGGCGCTGAGCCTCACCGGCATCGAGCAGCGCTTCGCCCCCGAGCGCCGCGAGGAGCTCGGTCGGCTGCTGCTCGACGAGGCGCACGCGTTGACCCTGGCCCTGCGCAGGCGCTGACGCGCGTCCCGAGGACCGCGTTGTCGCTGCTCAGTAGGGTCGTGGACGTGAGCGACTGGCCTCGGGTGCGACTGCACGTGGTGACCGGCAAGGGGGGCACCGGCAAGTCGACCGTCGCGGCGGCACTGGCTCTGGCGCTCGCCTCCCACGGCAAGAACGTCCTGCTCTGCGAGGTGGAGGGGCGGCAGGGCATCGCGCGGATGTTCGACGTCGACCCGCTCCCCTTCGAGGAGCGCCGCATCGCCGCCGGCCTGACCGGTGAGGACGGCGCGAGCCCCGGTGCGGTGCACGCGCTGCACATCGACCCGGAGGCGGCGCTGCTGGAGTACCTCGCCCTCTACTACCGCCTCGGCCGCGCCGGTCGCGCGCTCGACAAGTTCGGGGTGGTGGAGTTCGCGACCACGATCGCGCCCGGCGTCCGCGACGTGCTGCTCACCGGCAAGATCTACGAGGCCGTGCAGCGCAACGCCCGCAACAAGGGCGCCATCGAGTACGACGCGGTCGTCCTCGACGCGCCGCCCACCGGCCGGATCACCCAGTTCCTCAACGTCTCCGAGGTCGCCGGCGGCCTGGCCAAGGTCGGTCCGATCAAGAACCAGTCGGACACGATGATGACGCTCTTCCGCTCGCCGCGCACCGCGATCCACTTCGTCACCGTGCTCGAGGAGATGCCCGTGCAGGAGACCGCCGACGGCATCGAGGAGGTGCGCGCGGCCGGCCTCCCGGTCGGCGGTGTCGTCGTCAACCTCACCCGCCCCCGCGACCTGCGGGTCAAGGACCTCGGCGTGGCCCGCCGCGGCGAGCTCGACCGCGACGGCGTGGCCGCCGACCTCGCGCGGGTCGGCGTCGACGGTGGCGACACGATGGTCGACGGCCTGCTGCACGAGGCCCAGGAGCACGCCGTGCGCCGGGCGCTCGAGGACAGCCAGCGCAAGCTCGTCAAGGAGCTCGACGTCCCGTCGTACGAGCTCTCGCGCCTGCCGCAGGGCGTCGACCTCGGCGGCCTCTACGAGCTCGCCGCCTCGCTGCGCCAGCAGGGCCTCGCATGAGCCGCCCGCACCACCGGGTCGGCCCGCTCGCCGCCGCCCCCGGCTCCGCGCCCGTGCTCGACGTCGACGCGCTCCTCGACGACCCGCAGACCGGCATCATCGTGTGCTGCGGCTCGGGCGGCGTCGGCAAGACCACGACCTCCGCGGCGCTCGCGCTGCGCGCCGCCGAGCGCGGTCGCAAGGTCGTCGTGCTGACGATCGACCCGGCGCGCCGGCTCGCCCAGTCGATGGGCATCGCGGCGCTCGACAACACCCCCCGACCGGTCGAGGGCGTCCAGGGCGAGGGCTCGCTCGACGCCATGATGCTCGACATGAAGCGGACCTTCGACGAGGTCGTGGAGGGCCAGGCCTCGCCCGAGAAGGCCCAGCAGATCCTCGAGAACCCGTTCTACGTCGCGCTCTCCAGCTCCTTCGCCGGCACGCAGGAGTACATGGCGATGGAGAAGCTGGGCCAGCTGCGCCGCGACGCCCAGCGCGACGGCACCTACGACCTGATCGTGGTCGACACCCCGCCCTCGCGCTCGGCGCTGGACTTCCTCGACGCACCCGACCGGCTCTCGTCGTTCCTCGACGGCCGCTTCGTCAAGCTGCTGCTCGCACCCGCGCGCGGCCCGGCGCGGCTGATGACCGCGGGGCTCGGCATCGTCACGAGCGCACTGTCGAAGGTCCTCGGCGGGGCCTTCCTGCGCGACCTGCAGACGTTCATCGCCGCGATCGACACCGTCTTCGGCGGCTTCCGGGTCCGGGCCCAGCAGACCTACGCACTGCTGCAGGCCCCGGGGACGGCGTTCCTCGTGGTCGCGGCGCCCGAGCCGGACGCGCTGCGCGAGGCGGCGTACTTCGTCGAGCGCCTGGGCGAGGAGCAGATGCCGCTCGCCGGGCTGGTCGTCAACCGCGCCTCCCGCGCGCCGCTCGGCGACCTGTCGGCCGACGAGGCGATGGCCGCGAGCGCGCGGCTCAAGCGCGAGTCGGGTGTCTCCGAGACCGCGCCGGTGACGGCCGGGCTGCTGCGGCTGCACGCCGACCGCGCCCGGATCGTGGAGCGGGAGGCGGCGCTGCGCGAGCGGTTCGCCGCCGCCCACCCGAGCATCGCGACGGCGGTGGTGCCGGCCCTCGCCGGCGACGTGCACGACCTCGACGGACTGCGGGTCGTGGGCGCGCTGCTCGCCGGCGACTGACCCTCCACGCGCTGGCGGCCGGTCGAAGGCCACCAGGAGGTGGCGTCAACCGGCCGCGAGCGGGTCCTGACGTCGGTCAGGAGGAGTGGGGTGGGGGTGCTTCTTCTGGTCGTGCTGCTGTGCTGGGGGGTGTGCGCTCGAGCGCGCGCTCAAGCGGAGATCTCGTGGTCGGCGATCGCCTTGACGCGCGCGGTCTCGAGGACGTTGCGCCACGAGGAGGTGGGCTTGCGACGGAGCAGAGCGCGACGCTCGCGCTCGGTCATGCCGCCCCACACGCCCCACTCGATCTGGTTGTCGAGCGCCTCGGCGAGGCACTCGGTGCGCACCGGGCAGCCGGTGCACAGCTGCTTGGCCTTGTTCTGCTCGGCGCCACGGACGAAGAGCTCGTCGGGCTGTGCCTGCCGGCACGCCGCCTTGGGGGTCCAGTCCTCGATCCACATGTCGTTACCTGCTGTTCTCCGAGAAAGGGTCTTTCCGCCTGTGGGCGGCTGTCCCGGGGGTCCTGCCACATCCATCAATCCCCGTGGTAGAGAACCTACGAATTCCCTGAGAGTGGGAGTACGGGTGTACGGACGGACCTGCATGGCCCAGAGTGACTAGTCAATTGTGACTAGTAGCCACCCCAGCCGTGGCTCGTTCGGGCATCTGGCGAGCATCTGGGCCCGGCCTCGGGGCCGATCTGTGGGTCGGTTGTGGGTGTGTCGTTCCCGGATCGTGCGAGAGGTGCCCGAACTGGCCCGACCGACCCCTGGGGAGACCTGGGGTCCGACGGGGGCCGTCCGGGCCGCTCCCGAGGGCCGGTCGCACCGGAGCGAGGATCCCGGTGGTCTGGCCCGCCTCCCGTACCCTGATCGGGTGTCCATGCCTCCCCAGGAGCGACTTCCCGCCTACCGTGTGCTGACCCACCTCGGGCTGATGGTCGCCGTCTCGGCCGTCCTCGGCCTGGTCGTGGCCGGTCTCGCCGTCCCCTTCGCCGGGGTCGCCGGGCTCGGCGCCCGCAACGTCGCCAAGGGCATGGACGACCTGCCCGAGGAGCTCGAGACCCAGCCGTTGTCGCAGCGCACGACGATCCTCGACGCCGACGGCAACCGGATCGCCTCGCTCTACGACGAGAACCGCGTGACGGTCCCGCTCAAGGGCATCTCGCGCACGATGGTCAAGGCCCTCGTCGCGATCGAGGACTACCGCTTCTACCAGCACGGCGCCCTCGACCTGAAGGGCACGCTGCGCGCCCTCGTGACCAATCAGGCCAGCGACGGCGTGGTCCAGGGTGGCTCCTCGATCACCCAGCAGCTGGTGAAGCTGACGCTGCAGGCCCAGGCGAAGACCGACGAGGAGCGCAAGGCGGCGACCGACGACACCTACGCCCGCAAGCTCAAGGAGCTGCGCTACGCCATCGCGCTGGAGCAGACCCACTCCAAGGACTGGATCCTCGAGCGCTACCTCAACACCGCCTACTTCGGCGACGGTGCCTACGGCGTCCAGTCGGCGGCGCGCCACTACTTCGACGTCAACGCCCGCGACCTCAACGTCCGCCAGTCCGCGGTCCTCGCCGGTCTGGTGAAGAACCCCACCGGCTACGACCCGACCAACTACCCCGACCGCGCGATCGAGCGCCGCAACGTCGTGCTCGACCGGATGGCCCAGCTCAACGTCATCCCCCGCGAGAAGGCCGACCGGGCCAAGGAGAAGGACCTCGGGCTGAAGGTCACCGAGACCAGCAGCGGCTGCCTCAACTCCACCGCGCCGTTCTTCTGCGACTTCGTCGTCGAGTACCTCCTCGACGACGAGGCCCTCGGCAAGACCCGCGACGAGCGCGAGAACCTCCTCAAGACCGGTGGCCTGACGATCCAGACCACCCTGTCGGTGGCCGACCAGCAGGCCGCCGACGCCGCGGTGGGCAACAACGTCCAGGCCAAGGACGGCGCCATCGGCGCGATCGCCCTCGTCGAGCCCGGCACCGGCGCGGTCAAGGCGCTGGCCCAGTCGCGCCCGATGGGCAACAACACCAAGGCCGGCCAGACCTACGTCAACTACACGATCCCGCGCGAGTACGGCGGCTCCAACGGCTTCCAGCCCGGCTCGACGTTCAAGGCGTTCACCCTGGCCACCGCGATCGAGATGGGCATGCCGCTGAGCACGGCCTACAACGCGGCCTCTCCGATGACGTTCGACCAGGGCGACTTCGCCAACTGCCCCGGCGCCGGCAACTTCGTCGGCGACTACACCGTCAACAACTCGACGGGCTCGGGCGTCAAGAACATGTACACCGGCACCCGGGAGTCGGTGAACACCTACTTCATGCAGCTCGAGGAGGCCACCGGCGTCTGCAAGCCCTACGACCTCGCCAAGGCGATGGGCGTGCGGCTGACCGACCCGGCCGTCGAGCGCTACCCGTCGTTCACGCTCGGCGTCACCGACGCCTCGCCGCTCGAGATGGCCGAGGCCTACGCGACGTTCGCCGCGCGCGGCCTGCACTGCGACTCGCGCCCGGTCACCCAGATCCAGGACGCCAACGGCACCGTCCTCAAGGACTACGCCGCCAGCTGCCAGCAGGTCATGCAGCAGTCCACCGCCGACGCGGTCAGCGACATCCTGCGCGGCGTCATCGAGGGCGGCTTCGCCTCGGCCCAGGCGCTGAGCGTGCCGGCCGCCGGCAAGACCGGCACCACCCAGAGCCAGCGCGCCGTGTGGTTCGCCGGCTACACCACCGAGCTCGCCGCGGCCGCCACCCTCGCCGGCGTCGACAAGGCCGGTGCGCCGGAGTCGCTGATCGGCAAGACCGTCAACGGCTCCTACATCTACTCCGCGTCGGGCTCGCAGTACGCCGCTCCGATCTGGGGTGACGCGATGAAGGCGATCACCGCCGGCGCGCCCTACGAGGACTTCGTCTACCCCTCGACGGTCTCGGGCGCCGGCCAGACCTACGTCCCGGCTCCCCCGCCGCCGTCCAACGACAACGGCGGCCGCGGCCCCCGCGGCCCGCGAGGTCGCTAGGCCACAGCCCGGTGACGTGGTCTCGAGACGGGCCTGGCGGCCCTCCTCGACCACCGGCACGGTCCGCTGCCGACATCGGCGGTCGCCAGGTCGCGGCAGCACCCTCCCACCCGGTGGTTGAGGAAGTCGCGCTGGCGACTGTCGCGGTCGGTGGTTGAGGAAGTCGCGCTGGCGACTGTCTCGAAACCATCCACCGCGGGAGGGGTTTCGAGACCGGCCCAGCGGCCCTCCGCAACCA
>Ga0325401_1008327_pt1 | contig 10094 bp, 10 predicted proteins | sample PopdelMetagenome_FD_205666 | JGI IMG/M metagenome (GOLD analysis project Ga0325401, IMG submission 205666) | Populus deltoides microbial communities from Bellville, Georgia, United States - Xylem-PdKOR-R2 | ecosystem: Host-associated > Plants > Phyllosphere > Stem > Wood/Secondary xylem | place...
AAATTGGGACATAACCGACCCAAAAGCATACACTCCCCCCCGATGTTGAAAACCGTTAAAACCTGCCCCAAGCCCAGGCCATTTACACCATGGAAGACAAGTTTACTTTGAAGAGAGAGAGAAGAAGAAACCGAAGGCTCGACTTAGAAAACCCAACATGCTCCTCCTCGAGACCTGTGAGGTGAATTAAGGGCGACTCCATTTGACATCAAATAAAGTAATTATGATCAAGGCCCCTCCTCCTTTATAGCGCATCAAGCCCAGCTTATAAAATCAAGTGGAACATTTTATTACCATCATGCAGATGCAAATCCAGTGGGCGACACCAAGACATTAAAAAGAGAGGATAGAAGGGAAAGAAAGTAGCATAGCATGTTTTCAGAGTACACATGTAACAAGTGGATCACATCAGCATCGCCTCTGAACTAAATAAATATTGTCACATACCACCACCTTGGTACAGGACCAAGTCTAGTAGTAGAACGCCAATCGTAATTAAGGAAAACAAAAATAATACTCCATAGTAACCGAGCAAAGGATACGATGAACATTTGGCTCGAAACAATAAACAAGCCTCCTTGTCACCCATCCCCTCCTCTCTACAAGCTGCTTTCTTCATCCTGGGGGAAACCAAAATCACCCACTCGGCCTTGTCATACCCAACCATTATCCGAATTCATCCGTGATCTATCTCAACTCAATCGGACAACAACCCTGCCTTCTTCTTGAGGTGCGCCTTGAATTCCATAATGTCGCCCTCCCAACGGGTTACAGCTTGATTCTCACATACCCATATCTCCTGCGCTACCTGGTTTATGAGCCTGAAATCATGGCTAACAAGAACCAGACCCCCATCCCACTCTTTCAATGCCTCCGCCAGGGAGTCGATGGTCTCAATATCCAAATGGTTGGTTGGCTCATCCAGAAGGAGCATTTGGGGTTGCCTAAATGCCAGCCAAGCAAAAATCACCCTGCTCCTCTGCCCATCTGACAAATTACTCATGGGCATCACCTGGGCCTTGCCTGTCAACCCAAACTTCCCAATCGCTGCCCTCATTTTTTCTTCCTCATTCCCTGGATACTCTCTAATCATAAAAAGGAGAGCAGACAATTCTAAGTCTAGTTTCTCAGTCAAGTGTTGATGAAATTGCGCAATCCTCAAGTGATTGTGCCGGCGAACCATGCCATCTAAAGGAACCAAGTCACCCGTCATAAGCTTCAGCAAGGTACTCTTTCCAGCTCCGTTGGGGCCAACCAGCGCAACCCTAGAGTCCAGATCCACACCAAAGTCAAGATTCTTATAAATGAGGTTATCAGGTGTGTAGCCAAAGGTTACTTCAACAAACTGAAGCACGGGTGGTGGGAGCTTCCCCACATCAACAAAGCGAAAGACCAGAACCTGGTCTCTCACAACCCTTTCTGTAAGTCCACCGCGTTCCATCTTAGCAAGAGTTTTCTCCTTGCTCTGCGCCTGACGAGCTAACTTTGCTGACCCATGCCCAAATCGGGCAATATACTCCTTCATGGAAGAAATCTGATCCTGCTCCCATTTGTACTGTTTCATCTGGTTTTCTTCCAGTTCAGAACGAGTCTGAACATACTGATCATAGTTACCAGTGTAGATTTTCAATTTCTTGCTTTGCATGTGGATAATGTTTGTGCAGACACCATTCAAGAAATCCTGAGAGTGAGAAACCACAACTAGAATGCGTTCAAAGTTCTTTAAAGTTTCCTCCAACCAGACACAGGCTTCGAGGTCTGTCACAACATAAAAGAATTGATCATTAACAAAAAAACTTTTGCTGATTTCACAAGCCCCTCCCAGGCCTTTCTTCTCCCAGTATATGAGAACTGAACTTTAAAGAGTCAAACACACTTATGTGCCAACAAACAAGGAAAAAAGCATGAAAAGAAAATAACATAAAATTGTTAGATGGTCATAACTTTCAACATTTCACCCAACACAATAAGAACTCAGTTCGGTATACTGTCTGCCACACAAGCTGAAAAACAAAGTCCCCATGCTAACAATCATCAACAGGAGAATTCCAAAAAGTTTTGCATTATCTGAAAATAAATGAATTTCCTTGCTTTTAGTCATGGCAAATAAATCACGTGAGTTTGGCCCAAGTCCTCCATGTTTTCACTGAAACAAATGTCACAGGCTTGGAACTAATTGTCTGTTTTGAAAAATTCAAGTGAAGAGTTGAATTCAAATCTTCTATAGAAATGAGTTAAAAGTGCAGATGCTGATAGAAGTAAATAGGTGTCCAATAGTTTGGTGTTCAAATTTCTTTTTTCCCCTTTACTGTTGACCACAAATGGGATTAAAAATACTTGCAAAACAGAACCCTTTTTTATGAATATATTTCTGCTGCATGGTGTGTGACCATCCAACAGTAATCCACATGAAATCAGACCCTTCAGGGTTGAATTTCAATTGGGTGGTAATCACATGTAGAGCTGAATTTCTTAGAAAATCCACACTTCCAAACATAAAAAATTGATTTCATATAGAATTGTAAGTTAGAATGTACAGAGAAGAGTTGGAAACTGGTAAAAAGAAAGACAAACAGTATGATTGAGAATATGTCAGTCATTATACGCCTTAAATTCTTTGATAGATCCCAACTCAACTAATAAATCCAATAGAATTGAATTGAAATCATTACCGTAACCAAAATTCTAAACAGGCTGTAACAGGTCGTGATTTCAAGTTATATGCGGACCTGTCACTGATTTTTTTGTAGATTTTTGAATGAGGAAAATCAAAGGGCTTATAAGGATGTGCATGCAAAATTCACACTTATTTGGAGAGTTCAGACAGAAAACTTAAGAATCTTCCCAGAACAACTTGCATTATGGAGCTTTTTTTCTTTTTAATATTTGATAGTTTGACTTCTCATGATATAGTGTCATGGATAAAGGATTCACATCTCATGCTCAATAGGACAGGACATGGCATTGTTTTCTTATCTTGAGTTTTGCCTTCTTTTACATCAAGTAGGGTGTTGTGGTCTCCTAAATGTACTCGCAAACATTCAAGGCAAGAACAGATTTTTAATCCAAAAAATCCTAGTCCAGTTTAATACGGAGAAGAAAAATATTGGCGTGTACTTACAAACTCACAAATCCCTAGAGTTTGTCTTTTCTCCAAAAAAGGAAAAGTAGCCAAAATACCACACGAGAGAGTTGGAAAACGTAATGAGCAAACATCAGTGCTAGGGGAGCTTACCAAGATGATTGGTTGGCTCATCAAGTAAGAGGACAGTTGGGTTCATGAACAAAGCCCGAGCTAATGCAATCCTCATTCTCCAGCCACCAGAAAAATCTCGAGTTTTCTTTGTTTGCATTTGCTTGTTAAATCCAAGACCAAACAAAATTTCAGCAGCACGTTTCTCTGCAGTTGCCACATCCATGGCCTCCAGACGCTCATAAATACGATCAAGAGCTTCTCCACCTCCATCATCCTATATCCAAGCCAAGCCAAAATAAATGATCAATCACACATGGAAGTCACAATAACATACATCATTCACAAGTTCTGAAATACACCAAAATTATTTTTAGTCGCAAGGAAATACCTGTGCAGCCAAGGCCTCTGCTTCTTTCTCCAACTCCAGCCTCTCCTCATCACAGCTTATCACAGCCTCAAGTGAAGACATGTCAGAAGCTTCGATCTCCCTGGTGAGGTGATATATGTCCATGTGCTCTGGAATTGGAAGCTCTCGACACCCTATTGCAGCTAGGAGTGTTGATTTCCCACATCCATTTAAACCAAGTAATCCATATCGTCTGAAGTACAAAATGATGTGTGGATGGGGAAAAAAAATAGAGTGAATTTCTTTTTCAATATGAAGTTCTATGACAAATGCGCCAATTAGGTAAGAATATCCAAACCTGCCATAGTTTAGCTCCAGCTCAGAATCAACAATGAGATCATGTCCATGAAAAGTAACTGACAATGATTCAATCTGCAATGAAGATCTAAGTTATTTGCAAATAACATTACCTTTTGAACCAAGATTTAAACTCTATACAAATAAGCAATAAAAAAACCCTTATCACTTGATATTACCTCCTCCAAGGAATCCCAGAAGGGTGAACAATAGCTTATATTCATTCAGAAAAGAAAGTTTTTAGTCTAAACATTGCATGTTCACGGTTGCCAGAATGCACTGATGACAGACACAGCTGCTCGCATAGGCACTTGTCTAGGTACACCATGCTAGCAACAATAAGCTTGTGGTGAGACTAATTTATAATTCTGGTGTGATGTGTGCAAGACTAGTAATCATATAACATAACATATCCTGTGGAATATATCAATTGAAGAAACTGCACGTTAATATATCTATAATAATATCCCAGGGCATTTGATTTAATATCTGTATATGATCAGAATCATACTCAGAAATACAAAAAAAAAATCAAAATAATTATCTTTAGATATTGAAAGCAAGATATGGCAATTGGAGACACTCTTACAGTTAACCAATTAATCCTTACAATAAGCTCTTGCAGCTTAGAATTAGAGAACCATCTAACAGAACCTTGAGAAAAAAAATTGGTGCGATCAAATTAATTAAGGAGCCTAATAAAAAAATTAAGTAAAAACCTGCGTTATAATCAACATCTAACAAGACTTAGAAAAAAAAAGGTCAATAAAACATAAAAATAAATCAACCAACCAATCAATCTATATATATATATATATATATATATATAGATTATACTGTAGTATTTAAAAAAGAAAAATCAACAAACATACGCGGATATCTCTAGAAAGAGGATGCGAGCATAGGACGCCAGTACAAGTCCGATCGGAAATCTGAAGAGCTCCAACTCCATTCGACAACTTATCAACACCTCCATTCTGCGAATCGGCAGCCGCCGCTGCTTTTGAGGAGGTTGCAGCTGCTTTTCCACCTCTCTTGGCAGCGGCCGCCGCCTTCTTTTGAGCGGCCTTCTTCTTGCTGGCGTCGGAAACCATGGTTATATCAAGTAATTAGAGAGAGAGGGATCTAGGGTTTGGTTTCGAACGGATGTTTCGGTGGTGTGATAGAAAACCCGTATATGAGGGTTACGGGTGAGAGGGTTTGAGGGGAGTCGATGATCTAAATATTTATAGACGATTGGTAGACACGTGTACGGTTGTTTACAATTCTTTTTAAAGGCAGATTAGAAGAAGTTAGCGCTTGTTGTCATGTTCAGGTTTTCTTCAGTTCCGTGCCTAAATTCAACTCGTGACTGTTTGGTATGTGAAAGAGTTAAATTTGAATTTGTTTTAGCTTTTTTCGTCATAAAACAATTGTACGATCAATTTATATTAGGTTTTGTTATCGAAACGTTATGGTGATAGCTAAATCCTTCTCTAAAAATACTTATATTATTGGTGTGTGTGTGTGTGGGGTTCAGATTTTAATATAAAAAAATATTTAAATATTATCAATATAGTTTCTAATAAAAAAAATTTAATTATAATATAATGGAGTATATTTTTTTAAAATATTAATACGGCAATATATTGAATAATATTTTTTAAAAATATTGAGATGTCGATATATTGGACCGATCCAAGTTAAAAAGAAAATCAAAATAAATTATGAGAATCAATTTCTAATTAATTCAATATTAAATGATGAAATTAAAAAATAAATTAAAAAAACTATATGAGTCAACTTAGGTTAATTTATCAAAAACTATGACTCGGGTCATGAGATCAGGGTAACCTTATTAAAAACAAATAAAAAAAATACAAACCCAATTAAAAGTATATTCAATAAAAAAAAATGAATAGAGTCAACTCAAGTTAACTTATCAAACTTGCAATCTAGGTTATGAAATCGAATAATTTCATAGAAAGCAAATAAAAAAAATATGAAGCCTAATTAATTTCCAATCACTCCAATGTTGAAAAATAAAATCAAAAAAGAAAATTAATTAGAAAAAATAGATTAAAAAGACAACTCAAGTCAACTCGTGTTAATTAGTTAAACTTGAAACTTGTATCATGAGATCAAGATAAATTAATATAAAGATGCCAAGAAGTAAAACATTTGATGCATACTAGATGAAAAATTTTAAAATACTTAAATGATGACATGTTTTTTTTTTAAAAAAAATATTAAGACGGTAACTTATTTGATCGATTCAAGTCAACCATGGTTAACCTCTAAAACTTGTAATTTAGGGCATGAGATGGGTAATAACCCCATAAAATCCTTATCGAAACAAATTATGAAGTATAATTCTAATGAATCAAATATTAAAGGTAAAAAATAAAAAAAATTAATTTAAAATAAGAGCGTAACAAAAGTGACTCTAATAAAGCTATATTGATGGTTGGCGCTATGTCGCAGGGCAGACCAAATTTTTCCGAATACAAAAAAGAAAAACATTAAGGTGATAGTAGAGTTTCTAAAGAAGTAAAATAAAATAGAGACTTCATCCATTGAGTTGGTTGAGTTTAATAAGCACGGTTAATTTAATAATATTAAAAAAAAGCAATTCTAATTTAATAGGATGAAAAATGAAATAAACCCGGGTAGATCTTCTAAACCTGAGTTAACCATCTAAATTCATGACCTGTGAAATCTTAGACCCAAGCTCGATTAAAAAGTCCAATTCCCAATTAAATTAATGTTGAATGATGAAATTGAAAAAAAAAATCAATTAAAAAAAATTTCCAAAGAAAAAAAATAACAAAAAAAATAAAGATCAAATATAATAGAAAAAAAGAATTAAGAAAGATGAAATCATAAAACAAAACCAATTTTAAAAATCACCTAAATTTAAAAAATAACAATAAAAAAATATGGGCTAAATTTGAGATATGAAAACAATTGAGAGGGGGGGATGAAATTGAAAATAATTTTCAAATTGAAATAACTTATTCAAATAAAAAAATTACAACTAAAAGAATAAGGACTAAATCTAAAAGAAAAACAAATTGAAGAATTACTTTGAAGTTTTCAGCATTTAATTTAAGGAGAAGAGAGAGAAAAAAAAATTATGTTGACACTAAATTAGCAAGGATTACAATACATATGTTATCTAAAGAGGTAGCACCACCAAGACAAATAAAAATAACACTAAGGAAGGTTGCTTTTAGCCACTGGAAATCACCACACGCGTTGTCTAAAGATGTAGGATGGCTCACACACTAGGATATGTTAGCATATTTATTGCATTAGACAAATAAAATACAATTTGAAGTATAATACTTTTTCACAACATTTGAATTTACAAGATTTGAAAAATCTATAAAATGAGAGCCCTCCATGAATCTGTGTTCTTGACTTCATAGGGGACGTTATAATTAGGTGTTCATTTGTTTTGATCCTCCTTGAAAACTAGTAAAATCTTCTTCAACATCAAATCTCTTCCATGAAATTCTCGAGTTTGTACTCTCTTATCAAAAGTTGTAGCCATTCTTCTTTGATATAGTTGTTTATGGAAAATTATAGTCAACCTTATCTCACTAATAAAATCTAGTTGTTCACACCGACTTTTAGCCTATTCTGACTTTTCTATCTTTATTTCATTTAGTACTTTTAGGAAATATATCTTAATTTCAAGAGACATCAATGTATCTATTCCATATACCATGGAATACTGGGTTGCATCTATTGATGTTCTAACGGTAGTTTGGTATCCATGCAACGCGTAAGGCAACATTTCATGTCGGTCTTTATAAGTAACGACTATTTTTTGAATAATTTTCTTTGTGTTCTTATTTGATGTGCTCCATTCATCTTGGATCACTAAGGAATTAAAATGCTTAATCTTTCACTATTGACAGAGGTCTTGAATAATCTTGCAATTAAAATTATAAGCATGGCCAGTTCCGGGCGCCTCTGGCAAACCATACTAACAAGCAATATCTTTCTAGGCGAGGGGAGAGCGGGCGAGTGGGTTTTCAATAAATCCCTGAATTATTTTGTGTGTGGCATGAGCATAGACAGCCGCCTCGATGCATTTTATAAAGCAATCAATTGTTACTAAAACAAACCCATGTCCATTACTTTTCTTTAGATTTATCGTGCCAATGACATCCGTTCTCCATATCACAAATGCCCAAGATGCAATCATATTATGCAGAGATATCAGTGGTGTATTAATCTTGTCAACAAAGACTTGGCATTTATGACACTTCACACGTAAATAATGCAATCTTTTTATAGTCCAGAAGTATTCACTGCTCTGTATTTGTCCTAACATCATGTTCATAGCACAAACACCTTCATGAATTTCCTCCATTGCCTTTAGAGCTTCTTCTTTTTTATCCAAATATCTCAACGGAGTCCCATCAAATCCTCTTTTGTACAAGATTTCCCCTTCTAAGTAGCAGTGCATGGTCATTATTCGAAAATATTTTCGGTTTGTTTTATCAGCTCTTGCCGTGTAGTCTCGGCTTCTGATAAACTGTTGGATATTATGATACCAGGGCTTCATATCTTCTTCCATTTCATTCAAGCAACAACAATATGCAGGGGAAATCTTTATCTCAATATTCACAGGTTGGATCTTCACCTCACCCCCAATTTGAGTCATCAAAGCTAGTGTACCCAGTGCATCTGCAAACTGATTTTTGTTTCTACTCAAATGAGCAAATCCAGTCTCTTCAAATTGAGCTGCCAGCTTAATGAGGTGTTCTTGGTAAGGCTTTAGCTCCATCTTTTTTGTTTTGGCTTTTTGACTTTCCTCTCCAAAACAGCCTCTAGCCCATGAATACATGCTTTGTATTATGCGATGTTGATGGTACATTCAAACTTTAATTCGATTGCTATTGGATACTGTTTAGTAATGGGTGAAATGAGTATTGCAACTATTCCATCATCGGAAACATTGGCAGCCCCCATCAAATAAAATCAACGATTGATTTTAGCCTTTCCTTTTCTGTTTGATAACAAACAACTATTATTCCTACTTCACGTGAATGTTTGTTTGTTTGTTTTTATGTAAACGCTAAGCCATGCTTGTTGGTTATAATTACCAAATATTGATTGATTAATCGCGGCTCTGCATTGTTTTGTTATCTTTGTGGGCATTGATGAGTCAAATAAAATTACTCTTAATCCTTCAAAAACTGCTATTTTCCTTGAAACAGAGATGGTTGCATTTTGATTTATGTTGTCCTTTGGTTTCTTAAATCTAAAAGTTGCTGCTCTGCTGCGTAACACCTTGGGCCAAAAACAAGCACTCCAATGATGATGCACCTATTTTGTTCGATGGAAGGAAACTCGTTTTGTTGGTCCATGTTCGATTCTAACTTGTTTACATGTACCAGATGTTATTCTCTTCTCCAAGCTGATGCTCTTATTGAGTGAGAGTTCATGCCCGTTGTTACAATTTCAAGTAGTGGATATCCACTTGAACTCATAATGTTGAATGGTGATGACCACCGTATCGCTAAAGGAGATGGAAACTTTCTTGCTTCAAACTAGAAATATAGTATAAGAAACCATGATCTGAACTCTCTTGCAACTGTAGGTTCAGTTTATATTTCTCAAAGGGCATTAATAATTGTTGAAATGATCTATGTTTATTCTGACATGAGTTCACTTGAATGCTCTTGGAGTTTGTCACTCTCTAAAATAGCTACGAATTAAGTTCTTGTTTGTTTTCAAAATTGAAAGTACTAGAAAATGGGCACTCCACCAAATGAAAATGGACATGCCAAATAATTTCTTAAGAATCTTTTTTCCATTCATCTTTTTCTCTTTTAATCATGTTCGTCAATAATTAAACCCTAAATTCATAAACAAGAATGGAGACCTTCCTTGGAAGTTGGAAAGGTTGTTGAAGGATGACCTTAAGTTTTCCCTTCATGTATACTACCTCTGAATCTCTGTTTTTACCAGTCTCGCTGAGGTTTTCCTTTGTTTTTCTCCCAAAACAAGTCTTCCGATGCTTCACAATGCTCCTCTCAGTTTCCCATATCCCTTGAGAAACTAATCTGACATATAATGTATCAGGATCCATGATAGTCCGTCCCAGGCTCTCAAAGATCCATATCTATCTATGGCCATTAAGAAGTCTGGCAACTTGCTTATCACTTTGTTCCCTCATTTTGATAACCTGGAATAGAA
>Ga0325401_1008331_pt1 | contig 10093 bp, 4 predicted proteins | sample PopdelMetagenome_FD_205666 | JGI IMG/M metagenome (GOLD analysis project Ga0325401, IMG submission 205666) | Populus deltoides microbial communities from Bellville, Georgia, United States - Xylem-PdKOR-R2 | ecosystem: Host-associated > Plants > Phyllosphere > Stem > Wood/Secondary xylem | place...
TGTAATTATTATCTCTTCATCAACAATATTCTGGTTTATACATTATAATGTGGAGTGTGTCTAATTTATCAAATCATATTTTTTTTCAACACCATAATCATTGAGTTTTTAAATAAGATTTAAAACCTTTTTTAAATTTTATTCCACCTTACACAAAGACTTATAATTAATATTATTTGAGAACAGATGAAACACTTTTTCTAATTCATTTAAGGTGATAAATTCTCTCTTGATTACTTAAATACATTAATATAGTTAATGTTATACCCAATATTTGTCCATTTGTTTCCCTTGCTTAAGACATGTGTAGCAGGATCAAAACATAACACTCTTTATATAAAATAACTTAGTGATATCAAGTCTAAAGATCACTTACACAGCCATCACGTGAGCTTTTTTATAGACACAAGTGATCTCTTCATATTAAATTCTCATGAAAGTCAATTCAGTGTATATATCATCCTACAAGCACCAACATATTAGTTATAGGTATTCTCATACCTCAACTTAGGAGAACAATTGCTTCCTTTCATAAAAAAAAAAAAACATAATATATATTAGTCCCAACAACTCTAATTAATATTCAGTCTTAATAAAACATTGAACATAAACATTTATAAACAATGTTTTGATGCAATAAAAATTCCATAATTATAATAATTTTATAATTTTCTTTGCAATGCACTTTTGTCTCAAGAAATTTATCTTTACTCTATATTCATTAATCGAATATTAGATTCATACATGAAATATTTGATGAATATTAAAGATAAATAAGTTTTTATTAATAAATTAAATATATTTACATGAATAAAATCAATGCCATATATAACTAATCGATTGGCTACAAGACATATATACTAATAAATATGTCATTTATTTTATTTTGTTTGAGAAAGTATATGCCCTTAATTCAAAAAAAAAACCTCAAGTGTGTAAACTGTAAACATCTCCTGACAGGCCTGGCCTTTCCTTTTAATAGGCAAGACATGTTGGCATGGGAGGCTTCCCTCAACCTTTGTTTTTTATTTTAACTATAACCTTTTCTTTTCTTTTCTTTTCTCTTTGGTATAAATTGAAATTCACTAGACTAGATTAGTTAAATATATGTCTAGGACGTCCGACCTAGTGGTATTCAATTTTATTTAAGATTAATTAAGATAATTATTTTTTTGAAAAAAAATGACATTCTTCAATAAAATATCAATTGATTTTTACATTGTTTTCAAATAAAATTGTACTTTTTTTTTCTAATATTAGCATGTGTTTTTTTTCGTGTCCCTACATATTTTTTCTTGTGTATATTTATTTTTATTATTGTTTAATTAAATAAAAATATAATTTTAAAAACATTTTATGAAACACAACCTGACCTATAATGAGATAATATATCTTTCTAATCTAGTCTTAGTTAGAATTAATAATTTTTTTTATTTATATATACATTTAATGCTCAATTTAATTTAATTTACAATTTAAATTTTTTTATAAAAAAAAACGTTGAAAATACTTGCAATTTCATTTTTTGTTTTGTTAAATAAAAAATTGATCTCAAGTCTCAACTGTTGTGAAGCGTGGGCCAAGCCCACTGACTAGTCCATCTCTATTCTAATGGAAGGTCGGGGCAATTACATTTGTTCATCATTGAATGTAATTTTATTAAAAAAAAAAAAGAAAAAAGAAAAAGAATTGAGACACGCTAGAGTGAAATCTTAAAGGTTCAGACACAAAATAATTGCCTCTTGCTTCCTGTTAAAAAGAAGAAGGAAAAAAACAGAGGGAAATCAATCACAAGTTTTCTGTGTGCACACTAACAAAAAGGAGAGCCGGCTTTGCTAATACCAATCTTGATTTTGTTAATCTTCTTTATGCCAAAAGAAAACTGGAGAAAATGGAAGCAGAGCCATCAAGCACAGCAACAACAACCAGGATTACGGATTTGAACGAGGACTCGCTGGCTCACTGTGCCACTTACTTGTCCCTTCAGGACCTCTCCAATTTAGCCACGACCTGCAAATCCCTCAAACGCGTTGCTTATTCTGATCCCATCTGGCAACACTGCTTCAGGTTTCAAGAATCCATTTCCCTTTTCTTCTCTTTATTTACAGCTTTTGTGTATTTGAATGAATTTGTACATGCAGGGAGCATTGGCCACGCGAATTGTTACAAACCTCAGGGTTGAGAGAGGCATATCTAAAACGACGTGTTGCGGTTCAGCAATTCAAGTTTGTCGATCCTTTGGTTGCTAACTTGTACATTACAGATGCTAAACCTTTTGATCATATCATTTTGGACAAGAATGATATTACCTTTTCCCAGGTATCTTAACCCATCTACTTTTTTTCTTTTTATTGGGGGGGGGGGGGGGGTGTTGTAATTATGAGTGTTACCAACCCTTTCTCTCTCTTTTTTTTTTTTTTTATGACATTCATTGTGTTGTAACCTTTTCTTGGCTGTTTAGGGCTCCTTGGTACAAATGACAAATATTGATAGCTTTTTAAATGGAAGAGACGGTGTTACAGCGCTGAGTGATCATAATGCAAGAATCACTTGTATGAGGTTAGACTTTCTGATGGGCTTTCTTTTGCCATTTCTAAACTTGTTCCTGGGTACATTTAAGGAGCTGTTTTAAGTATGCTGGGCAGCTAAAAAAAAATACTAGGGAATAGAAGAGAAATTAAAATGAGGAAATCAAGTATCTTTTGGTTGATTTAAGAGAAGATAGAGAAATCGAGTTTTCTTTGTCTGGATATATTGATGGAAAAGAAAAGAAAACAATTTTTTAGAGGATATAATGAGCAAAATTCTTTCAAAGATTTATTTTCTCCTCGTTTCCCTTCCTTTCCTTTGTTTTCTTTACAATTCATAATTTCAGCATCCAAACAAAGGAAGGTGACTTAATTTCCTTTGATTTACTCTCCTTTCCATTCCTTTCCCTCAAAACATAAACAGAGCTAGAATCTGTATTGTTGGGTGGGCTGAAATGTTTCTTTGGACCCGACTGATGCAAGGAATATTAGTGTGTGACAAGGAATTTAGTTTGTGGGTGTAAATAGAGAGGAGTGAGTTTGGATAGTTGGAATGCTTACTTGGAAATTTTATTGTTATGCTATCGTTCATTTTAACATAACTGGAGTTTTGTGCGATTGTTTTTTGAGATATGAAGAATGATATGTGCAGATTGTTTCCCCTTAGTGAAACCTCTCTCTTTCGAAGTGAGACACAAAGGAAGGAAAATGTTTTGGTAACCTCAAGTTGCGACCATTCCATTCGTCTCTGGTGGAAGGTACAGATGAATTATTGATGTTGCTAACTTTTCATCAAAGTGAGACTGTTAGATTTGTGGCTCTGTTACCAAATTCTTACTAGGTCATACATCCTTTCAACTGCTCAGAAACTTTAGGACAACATAAATTATCAGTGGTTCCTGTTCTATGTTGGTTTTGTAAGTTTCTATTGACAAACAGAGGGAATGTTTTGTCAATTTTATATGATATTGTTTTATTGGTCTTGTGCTTTTCTGTAGGGTTCTTGCCAACGGTGTTTTAGAGGTCATAACGGTCCTGTTTTGACCTTGTCTGATAAATTGTTAGGCGATGGTAGTGCCAAAGTACTGGCAAGCGGTGGGGAGGATGGTACAGTTCGACTTTGGTCCCTCAGTTCAAGTGGAAAGCGTGGCCAACATGCTTTAAAGGCTACACTTTACGGACATGAGAAGCCTGTTAAATTGATGTCAGTTGCCGGGTATGAGTTGGTTTCTTAATATAGCATCTAATGCTTTCTTACCATGAAAACTAGAAGAAAGTAAAGTTTTAGCCTCTTATTGTTTTTGCTAATGTCTTCAAAGTTGTTAAGTCTTGTTAACTTGCTATTATGAAGATTGGAGGGAGGAAACAAATTTGCAAATCTTTTTCTTTCAGTTTTATTTTTTAGTTCTTCTGATTTCACTGAATCGTGTTGAGGTTGTCATGCCCTTAGAAGAAGAAGCAACTTCTAGTCAGTTAACATATATATATATATATATTTAACACTGAAGAAAGGGGATGCATTCTCCTATTTGAATTTAATTTTGATCATTGCTGTATTCATGGCTGATTTTCTCTAGTAAGAAGTGATAGCTTCTGTGAAAATTGACTAGAATGGTTTGAGGTTCTAGTTTTGACCAAATATAACCTTTGGTGGTTTATTTCTCCGTGTTAGTGGTCTTGATTTTATGGCCTGTGCAAGTTTTACCAGCAAAAATTATCAGTTTCATAGCTGAAAAGAAAAGTTGATAGATTACATGGTTTTATGGTGTTGTGCTTTGTTTTGGTGACTGAAAAGGATAACATATGGTTAGTAATGAGTAATCATCCAAAGTTCTTGAAAGCTTTTGGCAAACATTATCTCTATTTATCTGGGTCAGCAATTACTTCATGTGGTGCCTAGCATCTTATTGTGATCTTGAGTGGTAGTTCCTTGAGATTTATCTTCTCCCATAGTGACACTAATCCATATTTCCTTCAGGCACAGAACATCTCTTTTGGCAACCATCTCAAAAGATTCCAAGGTACTCTTTTTTTATCTTTTGAGTGCAACCTTGCTGTAAAGCATACTGATTTTCTGAATTATTATTTGACCTGTCTAGATTGCATAGACAAGTTCTGTTTTTTATTTAGTTGTCCTTTCAAAAAATATGATAGTCCATGTTCAAACTCTACTTTTTTCAGAACTACGAGAGTCATAAGTAAGCTTGAATTTTGCATATATGGACAAGGGGACCTGGTTGAGGAATGTTTGAAACATCAGGGACATAATTGAAAGATCTTTCTTTTGGGATGTAATTGAGAATTGGTTAATAGGTTATGGACAAAATATAGGTTCCCCTAGAAATCGTTTTCTCCCTAAAGCCCTTTAGAACAACATTTTCATGTTTATGCGTAGTGGTCCACTCGAAACTGAAAAATACATTTTTCCAGCCCCAAAATACTTAAGCTTAAGAGTACGCATAAAATTGTTACAAATTACTAGAAGCGTCAGTGTAAAGGATGGCAACTGTGTGTGCTAATACTGCCTGTTGAATCTTATTATTGTCGATGGCCTTATGGTTTTCAACTTCTTCACGAGTGAACAAATATAATCTTTCTCACTGAATTCTGTAGTTAGTACCTGTTTCATCTAATGCTTATGGTCAAACTGGTGGGTGCCTCAGGTGAAATGAAGATCTTTTACAAAGGATTTTGTTCTGTTAGGACAAGCAGCTATTTTAATATACTGTAGAATTGTTGAACTTGTGGCAGTTCATTGTTCCAAATTTTTATTTTTGGTGAATCCTGTGGCGTAAAAAATAATCAGGCTTGCCCTGTTTGTTGATGTTCTAGATGCATACTCTGATTAGTGCATGGACTGGTACCTGACATGGATTGCCATGTCACCTAAAACATTATGATGGTTATCCTGGGAAATTTATCATGTTTCAACTTGGTAGAAAATGGTCCAACCCATAATTTACTTAGAATCTTTGATTGTTCTGCTGTTTTGTTTTCTGGATATTGATTGATCACTGATGTCTCTGGTGATCCTAATAGGTTAGGGTTTGGGATACCACAACATCATCTGCTGTTCGTTCGTCATGCTGTGTTGGAATGACTTCTGTGCCTGGCGCACCCGTTGATGTGAAGTGCTGTGAATCATTGTTATATGTTGCTGCTGGTTCCTCTGTCGTAGCAATTGATTTGAGGACAATGCAAAAAGTTATCACCGTTGCTATCTACCAACCAAAACTGTGTTCATTTGCCATTGTGCCTTCAAAGCCCTTGATCTGCACTGGTGGAATTGACAAGTAAGGCATTTTATGGAAAGCAGTCATTTACCTTTTACAAGTTTGTTTATAGGCTGTTGTCATTTTTCAATTAGGTGTCAATGCTCGTGACAAACTAAAAAAAATTTATGTGCCGCTTACACCACTGTACTAATTCATTTTTCTTTGGATGGCCATGTTTTCAACTTCCTAATGATCTGTCACTTGTGCTGTTTCTTTTGAACCCATTATGAGATGCTTGTTGACTTCTTTTGTTTTTTTAATGGGTCAGTCCATGCAGTAGACTATAATAATCAAATGCTATCTGGACAGACCAGATTCAGTTTTGATGGATGGACAGAGTGTCAACTTCTCTGCACCGTCTCACTTTGCCATATTCCTTGCACCTAATATGTGTGCCATGTTGTGAATTTTTATCTGGGGAAAACTTTTTAATACTGCAGAGCCAAGCTTTGGGATATAAGGATAAACCAGGAGACTCTGAAACCAGAACCAGTAGCTGAGTTAGATGGGCACACCGGTCCAGTGACACTGTTGCACATGGATCCATACAAAATAGTTACAGGGGGGCCTGAGGATTCGTACATTAATGTTTGGGAGACTGACACTGGCGCACAAACAAATTCCTTTATTTGCTGTCCTTCTGATGCTGCAAGTAGCAGCTCTGGCATGGGGTGTTCAGCCATGGCTGTGAATGGGACACGGATTGTCACTGCTAGCTATGGTGAAGAACATGGACTGGTATGCTTCAGGGACTTCTTCAATGCTACCTGTGCTGTTTCAAAACGTGAAGATGTGCTTGCTTCCAAGTTTTGGGATCCACAATCTTATAGCGATGGTGATGCATATAGCTAGATAGCAGAGTGGATTTTCTTTCTTAACTCAGCATGAGGTTTTGCTATCAAAATGATTCTCTGATTTGTGCTTAGGTCATTGGTGAGCTTTTCTTGTGAATAGAAGAAATGCAATGGGGTTTGTTTAATGAAGTGATGCAGGACAGCCCTAGGGGCTGTTCCGAATATGACTTTTAGAGGCTGTTTTAGGGCTGCAAGAAGTGGTTTTATGTTGATTTGTGATGGAATATGAGGAAGGATGCAGATGGCCTCTGGGAGTCTAACAAGAGTCATGCCTAAGAGATGCACTGATTTTTGAGTGATTTTCATGTCCTGGGATTTCAGCCACGCCTCCATGAAACAAAACAACGTTGAATTTTAAGTGTGAGCAATCCATTTAATGTAATGCATTGGCACAGATGCCTCCACACGTGATGTCCCTTTCCTGGTCACTCTTTTGAAGCTTAACCCTTTCTTCTCTACTTGTGTTTGAAGGTGATAACTCACTGTACAGTATGGCTGCAATTCACTGGTAGATGAGTAGTACTGGGGCCACTCACTGTCGTGATCTATGATATTATTTTACCAGCATTTGACAATCTACTCTACTTCATGCCCTTTTCCTAGATATTTCTATTTCTGCCATTACATCCCACCTCAGCAGATATTATAGGAGTATTAGGAACCACACTGATGGATCAGTATTTATGGCTTTTTGTTTGATTCTTCAAGATTGCTTTTCAAAAAGCTGTCTTTGAGAGGGTTATAACCTCTTGTTCTTGGACTAAACTAAATGCTGTGCCTGGATGCTTGTAGTCTGGTGAGATATTGAATCCATCATCTTTGGGCTCACAAGATGTTCTTTAATAAATCAGATATATTTTACCTGAAAAGAACATAAATTAAAAGTATTTTATTATGATAGAATAGAGATATTTTGTGATAGGTCAATCTTTTCCTTGCAAGAAAGAAGATAAGCATTTGAGGGGCTATAAAATGAGAAGGAAAAAAAATATGATTGCGCCAGATTCAATTTTATTCAATTTTTTTCTCTTTGCTTTAATAATAATAATAATTCTATCTTAAAAGAAAAACCTTTAAATTATTTAAAGGGATAATTGATTTTCCCTTAACAAATTCTAATTTAATTATTAGAAAATCTTTAAATAAATAATTTATTTTTACAAGAAACAGCAATGATTTATTTGCATTTTTATCATGAAAGAATGAGTTAAATTATCAAAACAAGAAGATTAATGATTTCATCTCAAGTTAGAGCTCCACCTTTGAATTTATAGGATTAAAAATGATCTTATTATTATCTTGAGAGGTGTAACTCAACTGGTCAGACTCTAGATTTGCTCCCTAGAGATCATTAGTTAGAGTTCCACAAACCTTAGAACTACTGAGGCTTGAATGATCGTTAATTTCAAGGCTTGTAAAATTAGTCGAGGTGCACGCAAACTGGCCCGGACATCCATGTTAATAATAATAATAATAAAAAGGACCTCATCACATTTATATGTGATATCCATCCTCCTATATCTTCATGTCTTTATTATACTAAGCAACATGAATTTATCATCCAGAAAATCAAACACACTGATAAACACCAAATAAAAGATCAATTATCCACACGAGCACAGTGCAAACTTAATAAGAACTTGCCTTACTAAACTCTTTTGACAGCTCAAACAATCCCAGCCTAGTTGGTAAATAGAGGCAACAATGGAAGGTGACAATGAATGGGAACAAATCCAATGCCCAGCAAATCAATTAAGAGAATGGGAAATGGTTGCTCTTGGAGACAACAAGAACCATCTTCAGGCTGACCCCTGTATCTTCCCTCCAAGCAACCATGAAGGCCTTCAGATCCCACAACCACCACCAGAGTCACAAACTATTCCTGGCCAACCATGTTCAAGTGCTGTATGTAATGTGAAAGCTGAGAAAATAGCCGGGTCTGACTCCATGGCGCCACAAGTGGAGCGCAATAGAATTGGGAAGCTTTTGAGGTCCGGGGGATTTTGGATAGCAAGCAGAGTTCATTATTATGTGATTTACAGAGGTGGGTTTCGCTCAATTGCCTCGCTTACTGTATTGGTAGCAGCAGTTTCGCTATTCTCCAGGTTCCGAAGGTGGAGTAAATGGATCCAGGAAGAGAGAAAGAATCATCTCATCCTTCGTCTCAAAGAGAAAGACCAGGTTCCACTTTCTCCTTGTTTTTTCTTGAATTTCTAAGCATATCGGATGCCTATTTGCATTAGTTTGGAAGCAGCATACCTAACCTAAATCGTGAGGCCCAGTTGCTCGGATTCACTCTTAAGAATAAAGAATAATGCTGGGAACTTGCCACTTTTTTTTGCTGCATGCCATAAGTGGGGAGTGGTGACAGTAAAGAAACCTAGGAATTGGATGCTAGAGTTCATTAGTGAGAAAAGCTAATGTTTAGTTGGAGTGGCTATTTAAGAAACACACACATTTTGGCTATCCTCTAGACAATATTCTTGGCTTTGCAAGCAAAATTCATAGCTAGGTAAGTACTAATAAAGAACACATGGCGCTGTGAAGTTGTGCTTTCCGTACGCATGCTTTCTTACATGATTGATTGCCTTGACATGATTAATATTCTGCAGACTATTAGCCAGCTCTCGCTCCAAATTGCACAAATGAAAGAAATGTTATTGTCGCGTCGCAAGGTTGCAGTCATCCGAGTTGGTTGACTGATCGATCTTACATGAAAGCTGACGGTACGTAGTTCAGGAATTCTCCACAGCTGCTTAAAAAATTATATGAAGAGGAGAAACGAGTACTGATACATGTGCGTGCGTGCTGCTAGAATCATGAATATTGATTTGCTGAGTGGACTAGTTTCAATCAGTTCCTTCAGTTGGATATAAGCAACTATGTACTGTCCAAGCTTGTTTCATCGATCATTTTTAGTTACCTGGGCTCTTATCATCAGCAAACAGTTTCAAATTTCAAGAATGGAAGAGTGTTTATAGGGTCTAATATGTTTTATGATCACTTGTTCGAACTTGTTTTATCCAATACCTATGTATCGTATGCAACCAGGACACCGAAATAAGTAAGTAGCTCACAATTAAACGGCAGAAAATACATAGAACCTCTCCATCGCTGTGCATTCAAGTTCCATCTCCATAGCATTAGCTTCATGTTTAATGTTGTCATGTGTTAAGAAGACCACTACTGCGAGTAATGAACTTGGATGTAGTTATAAAAATCAGACATTTGCAAGCTCAACTAAATGCAAATTCAGTGTTAGTTTGATTTTCTTTGCATCCCAAAACTCTAAATATAAATGCAAATTCAGCATCGGAGTTCTTTTTTCTTATGATAACTGCAGTGTCAGTTTCCTTAAAATCTCTTTGATGAGCCAACTTTTAGAAGGGCAGAAGTTTTGGAGATTCTCTCCTTTTCATCATTTTTTTTCCTTTTT
>Ga0325401_1008333_pt1 | contig 10093 bp, 11 predicted proteins | sample PopdelMetagenome_FD_205666 | JGI IMG/M metagenome (GOLD analysis project Ga0325401, IMG submission 205666) | Populus deltoides microbial communities from Bellville, Georgia, United States - Xylem-PdKOR-R2 | ecosystem: Host-associated > Plants > Phyllosphere > Stem > Wood/Secondary xylem | place...
CGTCGGCGCTTATTCGGTGGAGAGTGTTCAGCGCTTGATCATGCACTACCAAACCACTGGCTAAGCTAGCCCACCTAGGCAAGCGCCGGCGCACGATTTGTGCGCTACTGCGTACTTTTGCGTTTTACACAAGCTAATTACTCATTATGAATTCTGCCCCCGCAACGCCAGAGCCTGATGTGAAGCCCGTTTCTGCTGCACCTAGCGTTATAAAGCCCAAGCATAAAGGCTCGGCGCAGTTGTTTCAGAATCCTGTATTGGAGCGCCTAACACACACGCACATTGCTGGTCCACTCACTATTTTCTTCGGAGTAGCGGCCGTAAGCCTGTATTATAGCCTAAGCAATGGGCTCCTGACGGGACTATCGGCGTTCGGTTTGTTTCTCGGGGGGTGGTTTCTGTTCACCCTTGTGGAGTACCTAGTGCACCGCTACGTGTACCACATTGCGGCCTCTTCACCGGGTCGGGCTAAGTTTCAGTACACCATGCACGGTGTGCACCACGAGTTTCCCAAGGATAAGACGCGCCTAGCCATGCCCCCCATCTTGACAGTGTTCGTGGCGTCGTTGTTGTTCTTTATCTTCCGCTTCACGTTCGGCAACGCAGGCTTCGGTATTCTGGCCGGCTTCGTGTTTGGCTATGCCTTATATCTGTTTGTGCACTATGCCATTCACGTGTACGCTCCGCCAAAGAACTTTCTCAAAGTGTGGTGGACTCACCACGCGCAGCACCATTACCGGCAAGATGAAGTGGCCTTCGGCGTAAGCACTACCATCTGGGACCATATCATTGGCACCATGCCCGATAGAAAAAACTAAAGCGCGACACTAGTATCATAAAAAGGGCCTCTCAAGGGCCCTTTTTTAGTTTCTGGCAAAATAAGCTAGTCGAAACTGTTTAATAAAATAATTCTAAAAATATTAATATTAATCAAACTGTGTATTTTACTGATTCTAATTAAATAAAAAATAAAAAATGCTCAATAATAAGTAAAGGCTAGGTTTTTGAGAGGGGTGGTGACGACTTTGAAAATAGATTTTCAAAGTAATGTAAAGGAATAGTTCAAATATATTCTTCGCCCTCTTCAAGCTAAAGTATGGTAAACCTTTATCGTTACTGGTTGACGCTACTAGGCGTGCTAGGTCTTGGTGTTATTTCAGCACAAGCGCAGTACACGTTCTCCGACACCAACTTAAACCCCTACAAACAGAACTTTGATTCCCTAGGTACAGGCGCCAGGACGTTCGCCAGCAACTCTACTTTCCGCGGAGTATACGCCACCGCAACGCTCATTGGAATTGCGGGCGCTTTTCCGCCAGCTACGCTAAACCCTAGCGACGGATCCACGGCCGATGGCTCAGCACCCGCCGGCAACTGGTACCACTTCGGCTACAGCGGCGATACAGATCGGGCCTTTGGAGGCATCGCGGCCCTCACCACGGGTAGCGGTACGGGCTACATTGGTGTGCGCCTCAAGAACGGAACAACCGCCGCCATCATCAAAAACCTAGATATCGTGTATGCCATGGAGCAGTGGTATAACTCGGGTATCAATACGGCGGCTCAGGTAAAGGTGGATTATCAGATTAGTGCCTCCCCTATTATTTCGCTGACGGCAGGCACCTGGACCCCCATAACGGCCCTTGGCGTTGATGCGCCGTCTACCACAACGCCTATTGCGCCGCGCGATGGCAACTCTATTACGAACCGGCGCGTGTTGCAAACAACTCTCGCCGCTAACCTACCTGTCGGCAGTGAGATAATGATTCGGTGGTCTTATACATTCAACAGTACTACCAACGGAAACGGACTGAGCATCGATGATGTAGTTGTTACGCCACAAACGCAGATCTTTTATTCCAAACTCACCGGCAACCTAGATGAGGTAGCTACCTGGGGAACAGCAACTGATGGGACCGGTATTTTACCAGCGGATTTCAGCTTTTCGATGCCTAACACCGTGTATTATGTGCAGGGTAATACAACTACGTCGGGAGCAAACACCTCTAGTCGAATTAGTGGTACTAGCGCTGGTACTTGGACGGTAAACGGCACAAACTCCCGCGTCATCATTGGGGTACCTAGCTCTGCCGTTACGATTCCTACCACCCGCCTCTACCTATTTAACGATGACTACATAAGCGGACGAGTAGATGTAGAAAACAACGCTACTCTGGCCATTCAGCAACCCGATTATGCGAGCAAACTAATCCTAGGTGAGCTAGATAACACTAGTACTATTGAGTATTATACTACTACCAGTCCTATAAATATTGCACCAGCCTCTTATGGTAATCTGCGGTTGACAGGAGCTGGTAATAAGGTCTTGACCGGTAACACCTTGATAAGAGGAACCTTATCATTTGCTCAATCTACAACGGGAACATCAACCACGGCCTTGGCTACTGTGCCGAAGCTACTGCTAGGAGACAACAACTTAACCATTCAGCGTGGAGGTAAGATTCAAGGCTATAGCAACAATGCCTTCGTTGTAACTAACGGCAAAGGGCAACTCCGTCAAAGCGTGACGAACAGTGGTACGGATGTGCCGTTCCCGGTAGGAAATGCTGCTACTAGCTATACGCCTGCTTTCTTGCAGCAGCCAAATAGCACGACGGCCCGTAACGAAGACGTATTCTCGGTGCGTGTACTCGATGGCCTGTATAGCCGCTATAATGCCGCTGAAAACGGTGTAGGCACGGCCGTTGCAAACCAAAACGTTAAGAAAACGTGGCTGGTAAGTGAAGAAGTGCCTGGTAACTCCAACGTTACGATGGGCTTGCAATGGAACAGCGCCGACGCAACAGCCGATTTCGTGCCCACCAATGCTTACGTAGCGCACTACAAGGGTAATAGCTCATTTGGCTACTATGATAAGCCTAGCGAACTACCAGGCGTCGCTAATGGCAGTGTCGCCAATAGCTACCGGGTGTCGCGGAGCGCTATTACGAGCTTCTCGCCGTTTGGCGTTTCCTCTCGACCCGATATGCCGCTGCCCGTCGAACTAACGGCTTTCTCCGCGCGCCGCACCGGTAGCTCGGTCACTTGCCTCTGGACTACTGCCAGCGAAAAAAACAGCGCAAAGTTTGTGGTTGAGCGTAGCTTCGATGGCCGCACTTACCAGGCCATCGGAACGGTAGCCGCCGCGGGTACGAGCACTGCGGTGCGCACCTATTCGTTCATTGATTGGCAGCCAGCAATTAGCCTAGCTTATTACCGCTTGCGGCAAGTAGATGAAGACGCCACGGAAAGCTTCTCGCCCGTCGTGACGGTTGCCGGATGCGCACAGTGCCTCGCCGATAACCTAGCTGTGGCGCCTAACCCAAGCACTGGTAAGTTCGAACTGTACACCAACTGGGATGCTACCATCCTGCAAGCCACCGTTCGGAATACGCTTGGTGCCACCGTGCTCACGCTCACTCAACCGCTAGCAGCGGGTCCGCAACGTACTACGTTTGACCTAGGTCAGCAGCCTGCTGGTGTGTACCTAGTGCAGGTACAGACGGGTGATGGTAGCCGCATAGTGAAAGTGATAAAAGAATAGCTAGCAGCATATTGACCGCAGCAAGGCTCATCAACAAAGAAGGCGCTCTACAGAGCGCCTTCTTTGTTGAAATGGGTATGGCAAGATTAACCGCGCATTCTGCGTACTAGGAACCAGATAAGCAGCACCACCAGGAAAATGCCGACAACGGCTGTCCAGGCGCCAGCTTTGAAAATATCACCAATAGCTTCGCAGCTGCTTAGAGAGAAAGTGAGAAGAATCAGTGAGAAGGCGAGTAAAAACCGAAAGTCTTTCATGAGTAGTCAGCAGGAATAGGGAGGGGATGTAGAATCGTTCTCCGATTGATACTGCTCATAACCCGAAAAGGTTGAGAGTACTGCCCTGCGCCATGCATTTAGTGCCTTGTTGCCTTATCAAATGTAATGGCGTTAGCAAGGTCGGCACAACGCAGGCAGGGGCTGCTAGCAAAGCCGTAGTCACGCGTACGCCCTGTTGATTTACCATTAGCTACGCTGAAAGTAGCACTTAGCTGTTCGGAAGCGGCAAACACTTGGCTATCAGCTCAGCCGTACAAAGATTCTTTGTGAAACGGACGCTTGAATCAAGCACTTTTCTGGCGGCATCTGCGTATGAAGAGAAGCCATTAATCAACGACTAACCTTCTTTCTCATATGCCACGCTTTATTCTTTCTGGGCTGTTCGTTGCAGCGGTCCTAGGTAGTCACCTAGCAGTAGCTCAACAAACTACTGCGCCTGCTGCGTCGCAACCGGCTAACCCAGCGGCTACCTCCACCAAGCCCGATAACCCCGCAACACCAGCTTCTTCCTGGACGACACCAACTTCAGGCAGTGCTGCCTCCGATGACGCACCGTCGCGGATAGAAGGCGCGCACATTGCACCTGGCTTCACAGCTGCTCCGTCCATGCGCGTCCGTTACGATTACCGCGGCCGACCAATGGGGGCTCCCGTTCACCGTCCCGTTGTTCGTTCGTCGGAGCCGGCTCTTTCGCCTGCACCTGTAACACAAAGCAGCGCATCGGGAGCTGCAGCCACTAATCAGTCGGCAGGCGCTGAGGGTACGCCGATGCCCGCTACCCCTACGCCTCCTGCTACGTCGTCCGCGGCGTCTAACAGCCTGAAATCGTCGGCCACCACAGCGCCAAAAGCAACTCCGGTAAAAAAGCCGGCCCCGAAGAAGAAGCAATCAGATGGCTGGGGTTCAAGCCCCAGCGGCTGGTAAGCCTTTCAATAGAATTACAAAAGCCCTGAAAACAAAGAAGCCCGCCGATATCGGCGGGCTTCTTTGTTTGGCGCTCCCTCCTGGGCTCGAACCAGGGACCCTCTGATTAACAGTCAGATGCTCTAACCGGCTGAGCTAAGGAAGCGGTTATGGCGGCTTTTAGTTGCCGTTGCGGGTGCAATATTAATACGCTGATTTGCTTCCTGCAAGCAATTAGGTGAAATTTCTTTGATAAAAATCTCTAATTGCTGATTGTGAGAAGGTTGCCATTCAAAGAAGTTGCGTACTGTCGCAATGGATAACGGGAGGGGCCACCCTGTACTTGCCCTTGCAAGCTGAATTGGGAGGTGCAACAGGTGTCGCGCAGAAACAAACGTGATGGATCGATGCTCACCGTGGCACAAGCGCTAGTCGGTTGGTACGGACAGGTACGATCAAAAGCTAGGTAGGAACCGGCTTTTTGCCGTACCACAATCAATCCTTTCGTGCCCTTTACACCGCCATCTACATATTGTACGCCATTATCAAAGCGCAGGGCGGTATTCTGCTGGTCGAGCAAGCTGATGGTGGAGGTGAAGGCAATGATGGGTATTTGTGGCAGCGCTTCCGGATCGGAGTCGCCGCCACAAGCTGCAATACCTAGCATGCCGCTTACTAAAACGGCTGCACTCAGAGCGCGCAAGTTGTTTGATGTACGCATAGTTTCTCTTCCAACTTCTTGCTGTGCGTGAGTAGGTGGCACTAAGCAACGAGTGAGTTTGATGTCACCCACTCACTCGTTAGCCTAGCTGCACCCCCTCAAACTGTCGCAGGAAGCGCATATCATTTTCGGTAAACAAACGCAGATCCTTGATCTGATATTTCAACATGGTGATGCGTTCGATGCCCATGCCCCAAGCATAGCCGGAGTACTGCTCCGGATCGATGCCGGATTGCTGAAGCACGTTGGGGTCCACCATGCCGCAGCCGCCAATCTCCACCCACCCCGTTTGCTTGCAGATGTTGCAACCTTTGCCTTTACAGATCAGGCAGGTGATGTCGATTTCGGCGCTGGGCTCGGTAAAGGGGAAGAACGACGGGCGGAAACGAATCTGAATATCTTGCCCGAACATCTCCTGCACGAAGTAATACACGGTCTGCTTCAAGTCGGCAAAGCTCACGCCTTTATCCACGAAAAGACCTTCTACCTGGTGGAACATCATGTGCGCGCGGGCCGAAATGGCTTCGTTGCGGTACACGCGGCCGGGCATGATGCTGCGAATAGGCGGCTTTTGGGTTTCCATTACGCGTACCTGCACGTTGCTGGTGTGCGTGCGCAGGAGCCAATCGTTAGTTTGACCAGGTTCGCGGTGCACGAAGAACGTATCCTGCATGTCGCGGGCTGGGTGGTTATCGGGGAAGTTTAGGGCCGTGAAGTTGTGCCAATCATCTTCTACCTCGGGGCCTTCGGCCACGTTGAAGCCGATGCGCGAGAAAATGCGTACCATCTCTTCGCGCACCAAGTTAAGGGGGTGCCGGGTACCAAGAGTATTTGGGGCGCTAGGCAGGGTATAGTCGAACGTCGCATCGGCGGGGGCGTTCTGGGCAGCCTCCTCCAGCGCCTGCTGGCACTGGGTGAACTTCTCCAGCGCTAGTTGCTTCAGTTGGTTTAGCTCCTGTCCCACGGCACGGCGCTGCTCCTGCGGTACCGTCTTGAGCTGATCAAACAGGTCTGCTAGCTGGCCTTTGCGGCCCGTGAAAGCAATGCGAAATTGCTCCAGCTGTTCGGGAGCCGTCAGGTCGTAAGCTTCGATTTCGGCGCGTAGCCGGTTGATATTCTCCTGCATAATACTGCAAAGGTACGGTAGATGCGGAAGTGTTGAACAGTGAATTTTACGCGTGGAGTCAACGAAGTAGCCGGTGTTAGATTTCAAAGGTTGAATTGGCTAAAGCAAGCGCTGGCTGCTGCATGACCTAAGTTCAATCCTAGCTAGATAGAGTAGAGTAGGAGTATTTTAGGATTTGGTATGATTGATGCAATACAATTCACATCAGCCAAGCCGTTACTGGCGAAAGACATTCCGGTTGTGGATGTTGCCTTAGTACGCTGTTACTTCATTCTTTCCTATCAATCTTCCTACTTGCCATGCCTCGTTTTCTGCTTTCCGCTTTTTTGCTAGGCACTATGTTGAGCGCCGCTGCTGTTGCACCCGCACTAGCCCAATCGGATTCCCGCACGGGTACTGCTACCGTCGATCCGTGGGCTACTACCTCGGTGGCTGCCGATACCCCGCAATATCCAACTGGCTGGAGCACTGCCCCCGGTATGAGCCTTGGTGTAAACCAGCGGCCCACCACCGACTACAACGGCCGGCCGCTCAAGCAGCAACCCAAGGTAAAGCGCGTAGCCACTGACGACCTAGCGTTGAGCGATGCCGCCGACGACCCCATGATGCGCAGCTCGGGCGTAATGATTGCACCGGGCATGAACTCAGCGCCGTACCGCCGGGTCAGCACCGACTACAACGGTCGGCCACTACGCAAGTCGATGCACATGAGCTCCACCATCGGGGCGCGCGTGTCGAAAGCGGCACCAGTGGCCACAGTGCCATCAACAAGCTGGTAGCGGGAGTCCAGAGTCGGCATCATTATCGTAAGGGTAAAAGCCTTGATCTTACTCTTCTGTTATGATGCGCTTCTCTGCTTTATTTTTCTCATTGTTGGCATTGGTAACTGCGCCGATACTGGCCCAGCAAACCCGCCGCGCAGCCAATGGCTACCATCATACGCGCAATGCAAAAGCCAAGGCTCGTTCCGGCGCTTATGCGCGCTACGACCGTTCGGGACGACGTAACGAGGACGACTTAAAGCTAGCTCCGGGTTTACGGCTGAACATGCCCAGTCCTCCCACCACTGACTACATGGGCCGGCCCTTGAAGAAGAAAGCGCCCGTTGTTGCTACAGGCGCTACTAGCCTTACAGCTGACAAGCCAGCCGTTAAAGCCAGTACGAAGACCAAAGCCTCCAAACGCTAGTAAGCTGAAAGATAGGTTCTGGGTGATCTGAAAGTTGAGTTTTACGTAGCATCTATTACAATCCTTTGCTGTAGAGTCATGCTACGAACTTCCTGTTTTTCACTGCTGATAGGTGCGGCGTTGCTAACTAGCACACCCGTGTTGGCGCAAGCTCGCGCAAATGCGCCGGCTGGTAAAAAGACGAGCTCCAGTGGTAAAACGTACTCGGCGCAGCCCGCCCGTACGTCTACCAAACCCAGCGCAGCCGATGGAGGTAAAGCACCCACACCCGCTAAAGACCCGAAAATGGAGCCTCTGATGGACAGCCAAGGCGAGTCGGTAGCGCCAGGTATGAGTGGCGCGCCTCCTACGCGAGTAACTACTGATTATGAAGGACGCCCCGAGAAAAAGTCAACGGGAGGTTCCTCGTTATCGTCGCCGCCCAAGAGCACGGGCACCCCGCGCAAAACGCAATAAACCTTCTTAATTAGCATAAAAAAAGGCCAGCTGGTACGACACCGGCTGGCCTTTTTCTAATAAAAACACTAGTTATTCAGCCTCGGTACCAACCACCGCAAGCTCTTCAACAGCTTCTTTCGGTTGGGCGCGGTAGTAGAGAGTGCTGCTATTTTCGGGGCGCAACACCTCTTGTGCCGCCGCTAATACGGCCGCTGGTGTAACGGCTTGTACACGGGCGCTTTCTTCATTAACCAAGTTAGCGTCGCCAATAAGCTTGCTATAGGCTAGGTTCATGGCCCGGTTCAAGAGTTCGATTTCGCTAAATACAATGCTCGCTTCCGCCTGATTCTTTACTTTTTCAAGCTCTTCCACAGGAACCTCTGTAGTGCGCAGTTCGGCCAGAACCTCTTCGACAGCTGCATCGGCTTCTTCCGGGGTTACACCGGCATTGAGCTTGCCGCTAACCACCAACAGACCCGGCTCCAAGGAGCCAGTGCAGGAAGCGGATATGCTGTTAAACAATTGTTTTTCCTTTACCAAGCGCTGATACAAGCGCGACGATTTGCCCCGGCCTAGCACGTCGCTGAGCAGATCAACGGGGTAGTATGCCTCATCGGCCCGGCTGGGCATGTGAAATACTTTGTAGAAGGCTGTAACTGGCACATCAGCCGAAACATCGAGGAAACGCGGCGCCGTCTGGCGGGGCTCAGCCGGCAAGTCGCGCTCGTAGCGAGTGCCGCCCGGAATCGGCTCAAACCATTTTTCTGCTAGCCGCTTTACTTCCGCAACGGTTACTGCGCCTGCCACTACCAGCACGGCGTTGGTCGGGGAATAGTGTTTGGCGAAGAAGGCCCGTACGTCGTCCATCACGGCATTTTCGATGTGGCTTACCTCTTTACCAATAGTAGCCCAGTTGTAAGGATGCACTTGGTAGGCTAAGGGGCGCAGCTTGAGCCAAACGTCGCCATAGGGCTGGTTGAGGTAGTTCTGCTTGAACTCTTCCACCACTACTTTGCGCTGCACTTCCAAGCCCTGCTCCGAAAAAGCTAGGCTCAGCATCCGGTCCGATTCCAGCCAGAAGCCCGTTTCGATGTTCGCTGCTGGCACCGTGAGGTAGTAGTTGGTAATATCGGGGGAGGTAAAGGCGTTGTTTTCGCCGCCCACGCGTTGTAGCGGTTCGTCGTAGCTTGGGATGTTAACGGAGCCCGAAAACATCAGGTGTTCAAACAAATGCGCAAAGCCTGTGTGCTGTGGGTCTTCGTCGCGCGAGCCAACATTATAAAGGATATTGAGCACCGCCATCGGCGTAGTATGGTCCTCGTGGACGATGCAGCGCAAGCCGTTGGCTAGGGTGAATTCTTCGAAGTGAATCATGAAGTAACGGGAAGAAGCAGTAGGAGGCGTTAAGTATACTAACTAAGTAAGCACGGCCAAAGTTTCTGGTGCAAAGAGGGATGCTTGAGGGTAGAACAGGAGCTACCTGCTAGCAATACTAGCAGGTAGCAGTACTAAACTAAACGGTAGGAATGTTTATCGATACCAGTACGAAGTAAGAGTGATGCCGAGCAAAATATTGCGAGGCGTATTAGCAGGGTAGTAGTACCCGCTTGGCGAGTAGCGATACTCACGCATTGAAGGAGTAAGATCGTACTGTAAGAAGGTGCTGAGCAGAAGATTGTATTTTGCCTGAAGACGGAGGTCGTGCTCTAGCCCGACTCCAACAAACGATTTTCGTCTGTTGTAAGACGCGTATACGTCCTGGCGGGGTACTTTAAGTAGATATGAGAAGCCGCCGCCTAGCAACAAGTGCAGCCGCTCGGAAGCGGCGCCCGTGCGCAGGAAGACAGGCACAGCTACGTACGACTTACGTGCAGGGGTAATCAGGGCCTGTTGTT
>Ga0325401_1008334_pt1 | contig 10091 bp, 10 predicted proteins | sample PopdelMetagenome_FD_205666 | JGI IMG/M metagenome (GOLD analysis project Ga0325401, IMG submission 205666) | Populus deltoides microbial communities from Bellville, Georgia, United States - Xylem-PdKOR-R2 | ecosystem: Host-associated > Plants > Phyllosphere > Stem > Wood/Secondary xylem | place...
TGTAGATTATGAATAGAGCATGATCTTAAGAAGCATTGTTTCATTATCATTTATGTAACTATGTCATTCCTCATCATATGAATAACCACCAGCAAAATATTCCATCATAGGAGTTAGACAGTGTGGAGGAAATTGAGCATGCATAAGAAAAGATATAATTAGGGCTAAGATTTTTTGACTTTTTTTTTCTTGTTTATACAGGGCTGTGTTTTGAAAAAAAAAAGGTTATTTAGTAATTATTTCAAAGTTAGTACGGGCCTACTAGAAACTTGGCCTTCTTTTGGATTACGTTATAATTCTGAATGATAAATTTTTTGAAGGGTAAATTACTCTGAGTATTGTTTTTGTTATTTTTCTTCACTTTACAACCAAGTTTTTGAACATTACACAACGTTAGTCAAAGTAGATTTTGAAAATCAATGAAAAGATAATAAATTAAAGTATGAAAAATAATCATTATCACACAACTCATTCTCTCTTTTCACGTAACCTTCTCTCCTCTCTCACCTCTTTCTAAAAAAAATCACAACTTCTTTCCTAAAAAATTACTCTCATACTCACAGTCAACCAACCTCATCTTCTTCAAACCCACAACCTGTGATAACAATTGTTCTTTCTCATAACAGCAGGCCTATTGTTCAACCCAAGTACAATTGAAATCAATGTACCCAGATCTAACATATGTAGATGATGAGTAGAGTATGACCTTAAAAGGCATCCAACAAAATATTCAACCATAAGAGTCCTCATATTTAGACAAAGTATAAAGGAAATTGAGTATACATAAAAAAAGAAGATAAACGGTGATATGAAAAAAATATTAAATTACCTTTTCAAATCTCTTTGGTTCTTTGTTTTTCAATTAAGATAGTTGAAAATCAATCTTTTGTTTCCTAATATGTGCAGCTAAAATGCCAAGATTTCTTGATTTGAGAGGATTTAGGTTTGGTGGCTATGTTGGAGAGAGAGAGAGAAGACTCTTTTGTTTGAGAAGATGGAAAATAATGGGGCTAAGATTTTCTAATATTTTTTTTGTTTTATTAAGGATTGTATTTTAAAAAGAAAAGACTATTTAGTAATTATTTTAAAGTTAGTATAGGCCTGCCAAACAGCGATCTCTTTTTTCCTAATCTATGCCACCAAAACACCAAGATTTCTTTATCTGAGAGGATTTGGATCTAGTGACTGTAGGAGAGAAAGGGAGGGGAAGAAGATGGAAATAATAGGTGCTACAGTTTTCTAAATTTCAAGGTGTAGAGTTTAATATTTAAAAATTTGATTGCAAAAAAAAAAAAAACCACACTATAAGAGGATTGAAGTAATTTACCCGATTTTCAAAGGTAGCAGATGACAGGTCATACACAACAAGAGCAACATCAACATCAATTACCCTAACCAGGAGCATCAATATATAAACCGCATTGAAATCCCTTTTGCATATAACCTTTATATGTGTGCAAATGCAAGACGCTCTTATTTTAACAGCCATGGATAACAGATCCAACAGGCAACAAGAGAAAAGGAGGATCCCAGGCATAGGAGAAATGGACAGAAGCTGATGCCTCCAAGGAATTGCCATTGATAAGTAGACAAGTATCACCATTCTTCACAAAGATTGATGGATCAACACTTTCCACTGTTTGAAACCCCATGCAAGACAGCTTTATCTGGCTTTGAGCACATCTGCAGTTGTTTGTCACTGTCACATTCCATTCTGGCTGACCACTTATTTCTCTCCCACTTCGAACTGTGCCAATGTTGATGTTGTTCAAAGAGCAATCACACAATCCTGCATTTTCATTACACCAACTTTGGAAATCAATTTCACATAATCCGGCCTTCCAAAATTCATATAAATTATATTCATCAACAATCAATTTAATCAGTGATCTTGACATGCTTAGGACCCGATCACAGACACATATTCACCTTCATCCTTTGTCGAGGAGGGACCTTGTTCATGATTAACCTTCATGGTTTCAAAAGTTCTGTGTCTACCTCAGAAAAGGTACCGAGACCAAAAGAAAAACCCTTTATTTAAGCTCGACCAGAACAAATCGTTTTTCCTTATATCAAGTGACTAACACATCTCCCTTTGCAAAGAGAAGCTTACAACATCATGAAATCAGCTCATGGATTTACCAAATTAAGAACAGCGGCATGTGTTTATAACACAGCCCAATTGTGTGATTTTCTTTTAATATTATTGATAACAAAAAAAAAAAAAAAGAAGAAGAAAGAGAAATACCATATGCATAGGCATGTGTTTGAGCAAGAGAGGACAAATTAGGACAGCATGGCCTTCTTACCTCTGGTAGCAAGACATAAAACAAGTATTGCAACTAAAGCTTTCATGAGACCTGCCATTGCTTGTCTTCTTGTTTTCTGGTTTGTGTTTTGCTGGGGAAGGCAGTCTCTTCTCCTTGACGGCTTTAGTAGCAAGACGGTTCATGCTCAGCTACTTTTATATTCTAAAAGTACATCGGATAATTATGGTACCCAAAAAGCTGATGTTGACTTTATTTCTGTAGATTTTCTCAACATATATGTTTCCGTAATTGGTCCAGCCTTCCACAAAATGATAAACACTAACAAAAGCTCGTGTTCCTTTTTCTTTTTGGACGGTTATTTAACTAATTTTTTTCATAAAAAATATATTTCCCATTCTTTACTAGGGTTAACATGATAATCAGAACAAACCCTTTTATTACCTACGCTAAACCTCCAAAAATACGAATTAGTGAAGCTTATTGCACAGATTAACCATACCCTGGACTCTGGATTAATGCTTGCCCCAACAGTTCAGTTGTCATTTTTTTTTTTTTAATCAAGGGCAGTAATAAATTTAGTACGAGGAATACAAGTGTTGCTGAATGCCGCGGCCATTTCATCAATCCTTTTTACAGTACACGTATGTTCAGTCAGGCATATGTCCTAGTCAATTAACACGTGTTGTGAACACGCTTTATGGCTATAGACCTGTCCGAGTCAAGAACCATCAAAAGGCAAATGCTGGTCGGCATCTGGAGGTGCCTAGGCCTGCTTGCACAAATTTCAAAACAAATCGCAGAAAGCATGCAGAAAGAGGTCGTCCTATAAGAAATGTGAAGGGTTCATTGAGATCATAGCACCAACCTGATTTATGTTTTAATCCTTTTCAAAAAAAAGCTGAGCAAAAGGGTTTGTTCGTTTTTAGGAATGGGAAAGATATGGATAAATAATCAAAACTTCATTTAATAAGACTTAACTCAAAGGTTGATTACAGTAAGCTTCAAAATGAAGCAGCTCCTTTTTGCCCTTTATTTGTCATAGTTTCCAACGCCAATTTCATATAATTAAGCAGCAACTTTCTTGGATGTTACAGAATTGACAATGGTAGCAAACTCTGGGCCCTGCATTCCAGGAAATCACAGCGTCATTGTTAATGCCTGCCCAGTTCGTTGGGATGGAGAGTATTCTAGGTACTTTTATGACAGCAAGACAGATTTTTCATTTGTGATATTGAAATTTAGAAGCAAAAAGTTAAATGCTGTAATATTTATTACCTTCAAGGATGCACCACCAACAAGGAAACCGTCAATATCTTCTTGCTTTGCAAGTTCAGCACAGTTTCCTCCATTCACGGATCCTGAAATGGAAATTCAGTTATAATTACATAACGAGCAACAGCAGTAAACAAGATCTACAGAAGCAGAATATTGTGAGAAGCTCAGAACAACCGGAGAATTCAAAGGAACAATTTAGAAATGGGAAACCCTAGCAAACCAAACCGTTAACATAACTTAATGATAATGGTCCCTGACTGCATATTGGCTGAGATTAACCTCTAATTAGCACAAGCATAGCTGGCAGGTTACCATAATGCCCTGTTTTGCCCTAGTCTATAAAGAAAACATGAGGAAAACCTTATGCCTATTCATTTGCGAGTTCATGCATATTTTGCATGACCTAAGCAAGAGAATTCACTGAGGCAAAATCATGTTCTCAACATAACACGGCAAGTGAAGTACCTCCATATATAATACGTGTTTTTGATGCGACTTCTGCCGAGACATTGTTTTTAAGCCAACCACGAACAGCTACATGTACTTCCTGAGCCTGCGCAGGTGTGGCCACTACACCAGTACCAATAGCCCAAACAGGCTCATATGCAATGACTATATTATCCCAGCTGGGCACAGCATCTGCGGGGTAATGGCACTACTGGTGTTAGGTTCTTACATTTTAACCTATCATCTCATATTCCAAGAGAAAGAAACATCAGCAATAACCTGCATACGCCTTCAGTTGCTGATAACAAACATCAAAAGTTTTCCCTGCTTCTCTTTCTTCTAACAGTTCACCAATACAAGCAATTACTCCAACACCCTGGCTCAAGGCATAAGCTGCCTTCTTTCCTATAAACTGTAATTAACAAAATTTCAGTCAAGTTCTACAGATGTCATACAACAGAAAAAGGAATTATGATCTAATCCTTGCAGCCACTAAACTTTCACCTGATCGTCTTCACCAATTACATGTCTACGCTCAGAATGCCCAAGGATAACCCACTTGCAGCCAATGTCTTTCAGTTGTTCCACACTGCAAATAAATTAAAGAAACATTTTGAAGACACTGAGAGAAGGCAATAGCATGGAAGCCTCGTAAAACAAAATAATCCTTGCTTGTAATTCCTTCTCCATGCAGCATTAGCACTATGAAAACCTCAGAGGTGAATTAAATTTAACTTGCACTTAATGCATGTAGCCTAAAACAACAAATGTCTCAATAATGGACCTGAAAAGAATTTCTCTTGGAAGAGATGTCCACCAATGTCCATGCAATTAATATGTAAATGCATAAAGCTTTGAAAACGTTTTCATAGGATAGAGTTGGTTTTTATTATGTTTTATTGGTCTTTTACAGGAAGGGAGTAGCAGTTGCCTCCAAACAAAGCTATAACTGAAAAGGAAGCAGCTAGCTGACCTGATTTCTCCTGTGAAAGCCCCACCCTTACTGACCCAAGAGTTCTGAGCTGATATCTCAATTCTGTCTGTTAAGGAAGACTTGACCTGATCGATGTAAATAAAGGGAGGTGCTACAACAACATCTGCGAAACTCACAGTAAACAATTTAAAAAATAAGAACCTCTTAACAACTAGATTTAAATTTCGCCTTGAAAAAATTAATAATAAAAGAACATTATATAGGAAAAAAAATTCCATGATATACAGATCACCTCCCTACCAAGAACAAAGGGGCACATTCACCACCACTAAAACCATGTCTAAATCATTTTGAAAACAACGGTGCCACTTGGGATGTGAGTCCATCGACAATACAAGTTTAGTCTAAACAACCATAACCAGTGAATGCCTATCAATTAAGCTTGATATCAATGAACAGATAAAACAGCAAAGCACAAGAAAAGATTTACTCACCGACATCAGACTCCAACTTTGCGCTGTTCAGGTCTGAAATGAGCTTGGTAATGGATTCTTTTGTTCCATTCTAAATACAGAAACAAAGATGAGAAACTGGATCAGAACAAAAATCAAAACCTAAAAAGGGAAATCCAGTACCTATCTATCTCATCTAAAATTAGGCATAAAAGATTGTAGAACCATTGTCAAACTACAGACAAGGGCATGAGAGCCTGAACACTGCCCCCCCCCCCTCCCCCCCACCCTTTTTTTGTCCTTTTCTTTTTTTTATAAGCAAGGCTAGGTACTTACATATTTCCAATCTAAACAGTGACTATAAGAAGAATTAATGTTAAAAGTTGAGAAAAATAAATAAAAACAAGAAATCAGTAAGAAATTAAACAAGGAACTCACACATTTCCAATTTCCTCCAACAAAGAACTGCAAGCATGAGAAAAAAGAAAAATTAAATAATGGATTAAAAAATAGCAACATAGAGAACCAACAATCTAAACAATCAAATTTCCTTAAAAAAAGGGTTCCATTTACCAAACTCGCTTCAAGTGATAATCTTGAATATTATTATTATTATTATTATTATTATTATTATTATTATATAATAAAGACTAAAGTAAAGGTTACAAATATTATTAATAGTTAAAGAAACGAGATCTGGAGGAGACAGGGACTTTGAATAAGGAAGCAGAATGTGAAAAGGAAAAGGTTAAAAAGGCACCTGTCCAGTGCCAGCCATGGCAAAGACTCCTCTAAGAGGTTTTCGGGGAGAAGAGAAGCGAAGAAAGGACTGGGAATGAGAGTTGTTGGTATTGTTGTTTGGACATAAACGGCGAAGACCGGAGAACTCAGGCGCGCAATACGAAGTTGCAGATTTTGGACCGGAGAGTGAAGTTGAGAGCATAGCCATGGCCGCTAAAGTCAATTTTTTTTTTTTGCCTTTTTTTAGAGAAAAAAAAAACGTTATGTTACTGTTTGCTGGAAGTGATAGAGGAGAGGAGAGGCAGGGTGGGTTTTGAAGCTGTGGTTGTTGTGTTTATCGTATGGTGGGAGGTGGATAGTTGTTCGGTCCACGCGAGTTTTCAGAGCGTCGTTTGCACGAGGGATTTATAGTATTGCAGTCTATAGTTAAATAATTTAGCAAAATTAAATTTATAGTATTGCAGTCTATAAGTATAGCTATATAAAGTTAATCTCATCACCAAATAATATTCAGAAAATTAATTCGAAGAAGATATTTAAGGGGAGGAGGGGTGAGAGTTTTTTTGGTTGTTGATGAGATGTTCAACGCGCTTCAAGAGCGAAGTAATAAAAACATCGAAGCTATTTACAGGTGTACGTGTCGCTTTTCTTCGACGAGAAAACGACGGTTGCGGACGGCAAGCATGGGAAACGACGAGTCCACAGTGCGTCAATAGTCAATACCACAGTTGGAGTGTATTTAAAAGTGTGATTGTGGTTGTTTTTTAAATAATTTTTTGTGTCAAAATACATGTTAATAATGTTTTTTTATTTTTTAAAAATTATTTTTGACACATCAAAATGATTTGAAAACACTAAAAATATATTAATTTAAAGTTAATAAAAAAATTTTAAATTTTATCAAAAGCGCTTTTAAAACGCAGAAACAAACATGCTCTAATTTTATGGGATTAAAAACAAACTGTGTTATCAGGTTTGTGGGATTAAAATTTTGTTTATTTTTGTATTTTAAAAATAATACAATGTTCAATGAAACAGATTTTGACTTGTTGAATTTTAAAAAATAATACCTTTAAAAAAAAAACAGATTTTGACTTGTTGAATTTCAATCGGATTAATGGTCCACGAGTTTGACTAAATCATCTAGTTTTAACTTTAAAAGTAGCTCAAATTAACCAAGTTAAATAACCATGTTCAATGCCATCAACAGCCATAGCGACGTCGTTTCTTTCCTTCACGGGTAGATATTCGTCTCTCCACTGCTGAGCGTATTTGCTTGCTTGGGACCGTAGACGTGGACATTCATTTACAGTAGCGTTTGTATTATGTTTCGGAAGTTTTTTTTTTAAAAAAAAATTATGTTTGCTTAAAATTAATTAATATATTTTAAAATAAAAAATACAGATAACAAATGTGGTGAGATAATTTAATCAAAGAAAGTTACGGTTATTGTGAAATAAAAAACCTAATGGTCTTCTCAGATTTAGGTGGCGAGCCAAGATTGTTAGCTAATCTTGAGATTAAAGGATTTCCTAAGTAGGTGACTCACCTAACATTTAATATTATTAGAAAGAAAACTAAATGACTTGGTGAATTCACTGTAACAGTAGCTGTGGATTGCTATAATAAAATTTATTTTGGGCCCCACACTGAAAGAGTTGGAAACCTATGGGATGGAAGTATTTTGATTTTTTTATGCTGATGTATTAGTCATTAAAAAATTAAACATGAGTATTATTATTTTTATAGATTATTTTAACAGTAAAAAAATATATATTTACCCTTAGAATCAATGAAATTTAAACTCGCTGATCAACGGTGTTTTTAAGCTTGCAGAAACTTGAAAATCAATGAAATACATCTTTGTCGTACGAGATAAAATAGCTTTTATATATTAAGGGGTGTTTTGGTACTTCATATTAGTTTATTTTATTGTTTGCTTATGAGGGGTGCTTTTTAGTAATTTAATATTAATTTTTAATATAAAATTTTGAAAAGTTGTTGGTGTGTGGAAAACACGCACCGGTGCGTTAGTGGCGTCCACACTTTTTCTATGATGCATGCGCAACGCCATTGTTTGTCCAAAAATAACCTTTCATTGTATCGCTAGAAACGCCATCACATGATCTTTCTCCCTGTATAGAGCGTGTCGGTGGTGGCCCGATGGCTAATGTTTGTCATTCATCTAGCTGAGGCGAACTTAACAGTTGCATCATTTGTTATACAAGTAACTTTGGGGACAGTTTGCAAATATTGCGAAGTGCTCCTTTTAGGGCACCTATTCTCCCACCACTAATTACTATGCCTACTTTCTGCTCGGCCTCTCGGACCCTTCACAAAATTTGAGCCTGGTTTCTCTCCCTCATCAACAATGCAGATCCTTTACCATGCTGCCTCAATACTAATTCATTCACCCATCTGTATTCTTATTGCCCGTGTACTGCTGGAAGATAAAATCTTGGACCTTGCATTTGCATTTAGGTTCTATTGCTCGTTAAACATCTTGTGAAGGAGGCAGCTAGCGCTGGCCTGGATGGGTGTTTTCCTGCTTGAGTTATTCACACTATTTTCCTGGCCTAGCTACTCATACACTCAGATGATGATTAGGTGTTGGTAGAATAGGAGTAGAAGCAGGAAAGTTGTTTGTAGTGGATAAGTTGTTTGTAGTAGATTTATCTTTTTTTATTTATTTTAATAAACAAGTCGTAAAAACAACCAGGTGAATATTTTATTTTGGATAGTTAAATATCTTGATTTATATCTCTTAATCTTATCAATTTCTCTTGTAGTTATTATTAATAATTTTTTTCTTTTTAATTTATTTAATAAGATACTCGCATATTTTAATTTATATTTTAATTTTTTATGTTAAAAATACATTAAAACAACTTACATAGCTTGTATTTTTTGAAAAAATATTTTACTCTAGACAAAACACGGGTTAAATGGCTAGTTTAAGTTTAACCCTAGTTTAATGTGAAGGGAAATCTTCGATAGCATGGGTGCAGGGTTAGAGGAATTGGGAACATGACATACTTCCCCTGGAACATGAGAGATGAAACCATAATTCCTCGTCATTCAGGGTAGAAAGTGAGTGCTGTGCGCTAGGCTAAAATATCTTGGTGTCTAAACTCTCAGGTAGCTGCAGGGAGGAGCAGTGGAGTCCAAGAAGGTTCTGCCACATACAGGAAGAGTCGTGCTAGCAGAAAAAAGGGGAAAGCGACCCCATCCTTGTTGAAGTTTCAGCAGAAATCCAAGAAAAACAGTTGCGACGGTTGAGACAATGAGATCCTATTTGCCTCCTGTTTTTGTCTTTGCTTCAAGCAATTCCTCGACAAAAAAATCCAAACCGACAAAGCAGTATCTTAAAACAAACATCGGTTTCAACTCTCAAGATGGAAGATACTAAATCAGGCTTCATTTCCAACATACCCTTGGTGTGAGTATTCTCTGTTGCGCATCATTGGCAAAAAGATCTAACCGGGTCGGTGTGTATCCTTATCCGACATTAAAGTTAATTAAGATAAGTAGATAGATATTAGACAATAATACACAACCACTACCTGGTACACACGGTGCTCCTGCTAGCATTTGGAAAGTGACAATGGTGGAACCGGAATGATTTTTAGCAAGGATTAGATTTATACAGTGGAGGCTTGAGGCATATCAACAATCATTCTAACTTGAAGGCTAGCTGGGATTCAGAGTTTGGTTCAAGTAGGAGACCTCCCTCTCTCGAAAGGCTAGCTGGGATTCCAAGCTTCGAATCTTAGAATTAATTATACTAATAACAAATCTCCTCGGGAATGGTGGTGATATTCAAGTTTAACCACAGACAGACACATCTGTATCAGCGACATGGAGTGAGGATACAGTAAAGTCCATTTCAGCACTCGATGATGGTGACTGGAGTCCTCAGGCTCTCTGCATGAGGTATCCTAACTTGAAGCCTACTGGATATTTTTCTTTTAA
>Ga0325401_1008335_pt1 | contig 10091 bp, 3 predicted proteins | sample PopdelMetagenome_FD_205666 | JGI IMG/M metagenome (GOLD analysis project Ga0325401, IMG submission 205666) | Populus deltoides microbial communities from Bellville, Georgia, United States - Xylem-PdKOR-R2 | ecosystem: Host-associated > Plants > Phyllosphere > Stem > Wood/Secondary xylem | place...
TTATTTAAAATATCATTCTTGTTCCAAATCTTTGCATGCGTGCATGAATCTGTGTCCAATCTTTAAATGTTGTCTTTTATGACAAGTTGGGGAAGCAAGTTAAAAGATTCTTTAACACTGCTCGCCAAGCAACGTGTGATCGATGCTGTCCATGAAATCTGTTCAAAAGGTTTCTAAAAGCGCAAGTTGATCACAAATTAACAGGAACTCCAATGTGACATCCAACTCGGGCATCAGAAACAAAAATCTGTTTCAGCAAACAAATCATCCTAATAATGTTTTGAAGCATCATCTAGTGTGTATAGTAATGTGATTGAAAGTGTATTTTTTTTCAAGTGCTTTTTCCTTAAAATTTGTTTTTTTAACGGTTTTTTCATGATTATAACATTTTCATATCAAAATTATTTAAAGCATCTAAAAATATAATGTTTTTTTCACAAAAAGCGTTTTAAAAAGCACTAAAGAATGCCCATAACCTCAACTACAGCTAGTATGTAAAGAAAATAAAATGGAACTGAATTTTTTAAACCAATATTTTGTTGTCAAGTGTTTAACAGTAGCAACTTCTCAGTTAAATATTGTTAAGTCATGATCTGTTCATGTTCACGGCATGTTTCAGAAGTTTTCAGGCCTCTCAATCTTCTTAACCTGTTATCCTCTGTCCAACCTTACGATGCTTGCTTCTTGTTTCATCTCTCTCTCTCCCTCCCACACACGATCGATCGAGCTCACACAAAATAGATACCGCGCAGTCTGTTTAGGTTATTAAGAGTACAGTTCAAAATGATTGGCAAAATGACAATGTTTTATTTATTTCTGTAGTTATAAGTATAACCCGGCAGTTTAAGTATTTTGTTATATTATCGACGTGGGGGTTAAAGGGTGTGCCCCCACGTCGATATGGATTCCAAACTAACAGGCTAATTAAGAACACGTCAAGAATCAAGATTATTTTTGTAGTTTACGTATTTTTTGCTTATATATTTTTTATTTTTTGGATTCGAGAAAACCTCACCTTCCTGGAAAGTGTACTTTGTGGATCCAGGTAAAGAAGTAAAACCCTGGCTGTCCCAGGCTCTTACAAAAAATACACGTCCTAACTCGAATTCAAAACCTTTTATATAAATCTCAAATTCTTTGACATCACGCTAGAATACTTGGATTAAAACCCTTTACTCACAAGCTCAGAAAATGTTTCACAAGATCTTGAATCAATTCGTAGGATCCTTCTATTATTAATTTAACAGGAGCACTTTTGTCACATGATGAGTGTACGGTGACAAGCTAATTAACAAAGTGGCCGACAGCTTGATGTCCACATATATAATTGATTAAATATTGTCATCACTTGCAATGCAAGCTAGGAACAAGTAGATGTTTTTGCCCTAACTTGTATCTACGACTCATTTTGAAGCGCTTAACATCTGTCTTAACTGGTGGGTGATATTGCATGATAAATTAACGCCAGGTTTCATATGATGCCCTGGACCATGCATATCTCTCACAATGCAATGTGGAATGTAACAGTGACATTTTTATTTTTCATTTTAATCTCTTAACCTTTTTTATTGTATGCTTTAATTGCAAAATTATTTTCAAATCTATTAGCTAGGGATAAAATCAAAATAAACAGGATCAAATTAGAAAAGGAGTTGAAAATGGGTAATGTGTTTAAAGTTGACGTAAAAAAACACAATTTAACACCTTATTTATAAAATTACACCTTTTTAGTTCCTTATGTTTTCTGAATTCAATTTTGATACACAACTTTATTTTTATTATTTTTAAATCCTTGGTTTTTGAATGAGAGAAATATTCACTAGATTTCAACATAAAAAAAAAAAAGTCGTCATTTCCGTGCCGCCAAATGGGTTGATATTGGTATCCATGGGTTCTATTTCATGAAAGGAGTTGGATGATGGTTATTTAAAATTTCAATATTACCTAAAAAGTCAGATGAAAGTCCAGAAAGAAACATTTAATCCAATTTGATTTCATGTTTTGGGGCATTTATGGAATTTTTTATGTTAATAAAGTGATTTCTAGGTGTTGTGAAGGTGTTTATAAGATGTTTTTTTTTTTTAATTAAAATAGGTTAAAATAGGGGATTTTGGGGCAAAACTTACTTTGCTCTCATTTTCCAGCTACTATAATGGTGGCTGAATTTTGAGCAACAGACGACATATCGTTTATTTTAAGAGACAACATGTCATCAAAATAAATTTTTAATAAAAAAAACGGATGATAGGTCATTTATCCCTTAAAAGTATTAAAAAAATATAAGGCTCAAGTACGCGGGTCTAGGCCATCAGGCCCAAACGCCTAGGCTCTTTCTTTTAATAGGCCTAGACATGCTGGGCTCTTTTATGAGGCTTCTTTTTTTTTTACAATTCTTTTTATTCTTTATTTTGGTGCAACATAAATTTAATTGAAAAACTATTAGATCTCGTTGAGTTCTTAGGATGGATCCGTGATTCAATGAGTTATGACACAACATCCAGGGTTTTTTTTAAAAGATTTTTCACCAAAAGTTTTTTTAAAATACAATTTAACCCTTTGTTATCATTGACTTCTTTTGTTTAACTTAAAAAAAAGAAGCAATTTCATTATTTTTTTAACTTATCTAAAAAAAATTATGCCTAATTGAGATTATGTTTTGACATGGATTCTAAATTTTGTTTGTTAATTAAAGTTGATTGAGAAGAGTATGATATATTTTTAAAGTTTTAACTTAACTTCTTTTATAACTCATTTATTTACTTTTAGATTTAATCTGATTTGTGGTAAATTAAGACCTAATAAAAGTCCAATCAAGAAGAGAATAATGGAAAGAGGAAGAAAGACAAATTATCCAGTCTGATTAATTTATTATGATCATGTCCATTACTCGAGCTGTGAAGTTTGTGTTAACCCGGTTCGATATAGTTTGTCGTCATTTTTTTATTTCACTCCCTCAATTTTTTTTCTTGATATTTTTTTGTTTTTACATTTAACCTAGGGATAGACAAGGCTAAAATGACAGATATTTTTTATATATATAATTATATTACCATTTGAGTGAGGCGATCAATTTGTTATCCGTCTGCCTTGAAGAACAAATCACGCCAACTTTTTATTTATTTATTAATGGTTATGGTGGTTGATTAATTTATAATGATATATTGATCTGGATTTTAATCATCATTTGAAATAATTCATCATATATAAATAAAAATATTTATATTTATATTTTTAATATAATTATATGTTTCTCGTCTGACCCAAACCGACGCTTATGACAACACATAGTAAGAGGCTCGTTAAATGAAGTTGAGATAAAATGTCTATAGAACATATAGGGGAGGCAAGCAGGCGCCGGATCCCTGCAAAACATTTTAAAATTTTCTATTATTTAATATTTTTTAATTTAAATAAATAAAATTTTTAATAATATATAATATTATATTAATTTTGATCGCCCTTGTAAAATGCACCCAGCTCCGCCCCTGTATAGAACCCTCATGACATTATTATTTTACTTCAACATTATTCCACCCATTAATTATTAAAAGTTACAACTCTTAATGACGACCTCTAATAATGAACCTCCAAGTAGGTTCATTATTTTGTCTCTATCTCTATGCATATGCAGGTTGTCATGGTTCATGAATGTATAAATATAATGACGCAATGAAATGCATCATTATTGAAAGAATTTTATTTTTTAATTGGGGACTTAGCTTTACCGGATTAATTAGAGTCAGTGAACTTTTAATTACAGAATTTTATATATATATAACGTGAACAAGGTCTGGCAATTTGAAACAAAACAGGTTCAATTCAGTAATTAATTACGCCATTTGTGAATTACTCTCTAGATTTTAGAATAGAATATGTAATGTAATTAACTTCCTTTAACGAGGAACGAAGAAGAAACTTCCTTTAATGGACGCTGCCCATTTCAAACCCTAGAAATGCGTTAGAATTCTGCAACTATAACACCTTTTTCAGTAATGTTGACGAGGGGGAAAATACGCTTCAATCGACTCTTATGCATCACTACCTTTCTCTCCTCCCTCCGTAATAAACTAGATTTTTGTCAACACCTCTCCGCGCAAATATTATAATTTATTTTAATTTATTTAAAACATAAAAATATTAGGAAGCTAAAAATATATATATTGAATAAAAAAATATTTTAAAATTTGAGATGAGAACATATTTTTAAAAAAAATATTAAAACAATGACATATTGAATCGACCTAAATCTACTATAATTAACTTATAATCCAGAATATAATATCGTGGTAACCCCATGAAACTCAAATTAAAACGCAATAGGAAGTTCAATTCTATTAAATAAAATATTATGAAGTGAGCCTATGATGACTATATTTAAGTAATTAAATTAGACCAATAAAAAATAATTTTTTTCTTAAAAAAATAAATCTAAAAAAGAATGAATAATAAATAAAAAGACTTAAGCTAACTCGGGTCACTTTTAAATTAGCGAACAATCTTATAGAAAAGAAATATAAAAAAGAATATCAACTTTCGTTAATTTTTCAAACTCGTGATCCGACTCAGTGGACCGAAAGCACTATGTATTATAAAACTGAGAAGTCCAATCTCCAATAAATCAAACAATGAAGGACGTCGAAATTAAAAAAAAAATTCAATTACATAGAAGTATCATAAACAAAAAATAGTAATTACAAAAATGATCAGGATAAATTAAAATCGAAATAAAAAAAAATTAGAGGGCAATTGTAAATTTTCAATTGAAAGGTAAATTAAAAAAAAAACTTAAACAAAGGAACAAAATAATCAAAAGATTAAAGATAAAATTAAAAATATAATATATCATAAATTTGGATTGAAGAATGAAATTGAAATAGGATAAAATACCCATCGATCTTTTTATTTTTTAGAAACCTTTAAAAAAATAAGATAAATACAATAATAAGAGTAATATAAGAAATAAAATAAATTGAATTTTATGTTTTTTAAATATAAAAATTTAATTTATTTATTAATTAAATTTAATTATAGTAGAGAATTAATTCCAAAGATGTTCTATTTTAAAAATAACAAAATTCAGTAAAATGAAATCTAAAAAATATATCCACCATTACTTTTAATCAGATACATTGTTATGGTGACTTCTATCACGAAATAAAATAAAATAAAATAATAGTTATATAGTTATTAGTCTGTACAAAAAATATCCACCGTCAGTCCGTCGAACTTGTCTTGAACGCGCCAGCCCAAGCGTAGGGGAAACTTGTATGTATGTAAACATGGATGGATGCCTTTCTTTCAAAAGAAGCCTAAAAAACGGAAAGGGTTGTTGAAACTTGATTCTGACCAAACGCGGCTCTTTCTCCTCCTCTGCTTCGCTTGCTCTCTCTCTCTTCTTCTTTGGCTCTCCTTTCTTTCTCTCTCTTTTTTTTTTATCACAAAACGACTACCTCTCTCTCTCTCTCTCCCGCAGACATCCCCGATTTCTCTTCGCTTTTTCCCTCCAAATTTAGTTTTCAAAAGAGCAAGTCCGAGTCAGCACCGAGTCACGTCTTGGTTCATGACATCACCACCACGTCATCCAATAAACTACCTCGTGGTGTGTGCCATAATTGTGGGACCCTTCCTCTGATTATTATAATTAAGATTGAGTCCTGAAATTGGTAACCTCTGTTAGTCCCCATAAGAGAGTATGTTGACACGTCAGCGTGTAACATCGATGACTACTAGACCAAAAGCCTAAACCAACCGCGTGAACCTTCTCTGGTTGCGGGGCCCCTTTTTTGTGCTGTCTTACGCTCAAGACAAAGGTCCGCCTCGTGTATCCTAGGTGGCTGCATTTTCTTATTTGTAATCAATCAAGGGTCGCTTGTCAACCACAATAATTCCTCTCTCTCTCTCTCTCTCTCTGAGGATCTTCTCTATGCATATGCTCATTGATTTCAATTTGAAATATATATATATATATATAAAAGATATTGTAAGTGCATCAATTATAGAGATGATTTTGATTTAAAAAAAAGGGTAAATTATATTAGATTCGAGTGACTATATGATGAAGAATTATGGTCCGTCAATTATATGGCGCCATTGGTTTTGATATTATTGATGTGCGAATGGCTGTATTTTATATTGAAGGGAAAAAAATGAATTTAAATTAATAAGGTAATATAAGATTTATTATTATTTACTGTTACTAGCTATACAAATTTCTTGAAATATATTTATACTATTTCCTTCCACTGCTATTTTCCCCCCTACATGTATTAATTTACTCCATTTGCTCTTGAACAAGGAAAGAAAGTCCATGGACTATACCCATTTATTTACTAGAAAGTAATTTTTTTTTAAAAAGTGAATTTTGAAAAAAATAAATTCCAAAAAAATAAATTATTTTTTAATGTTTAGTAGTGTAATGAAAAATAAGTTGGAAAATAATTTTCAGTGTTTGGTTATATCATAAAAAATAAGTTGGAAAATAACTTATTAATGTTTTATTTTTTTCAAATTTATTAAAATAATAAGGAATAAATCTTACAAATTAAAAAGTTGAATGAGAATGAAATTAAAAAAATATAATTTTATAAATTATCTCAAATAAAAAAATAGAGATCAAATCTAAAAAATAAAAAAAATTAAAAGATGAAGAAATTAAAATAATAATAATAAAAATTTTATAAATTATTTCAAATAAAATAAGTAATAATCAAAAAAATAAGGATCAAATTTGATAGATAAAGAATTTCAATTAAAAAATGATAAGGGAAAAGCAAATAACAATTATAAAAATGAGGATCAAAATTAATATAAAAATTAAATTTTAAGAGATGAAATTAAAAAATAAATATTTAAAACAAAATATATATAGCAATTAAAAGTTTGAGGATCAAATTTGATATAATCAAAAAATAATATGATATTTCTAAATTTTTCACAACTTTCAGAAAGTGTTTTTCGTCTAAAATAAAAGGAAAATATTTTTCTAAAAACCAAGTTAAATTTTTATTTAATTGGAAAATATTTTTTATTGATCAATTTTTTTAGTAGTAAATAAATAAAAAAATTAAAAATTATCTTTAAAAAAACAAACGCAGCATATATTTTGCTTTGAAAAATCGCATTTTACGTAGCTAGCTAGAAGTCAAGGAAAGAAATTACATGGTTCTAGAAGGAAGCTTCTTTCCATTCAATTGCTTGGTTTATTTTTTCTCCCAAGACGTTTCCCCTGGGCTTCTTGTGTCGACGAGAGATACTTTTATGATATCATAATATTCAAGTTTGAAAAGAGCATTTAACAACAGCCTTTTACTCATGACTCTGTCCAATTCGTACCAAAGCTGCAATATATTCTAATAAATTGTCAATTCCAATGCTTCGTATTTGACGTATTAGCTGGAAAAACCTTAAAAGAAATAAGTTTTGAAAGATATTTCACGTTAGTTTCTTCACGACGCTTTTAATTCATTAATAGCGTTTTTGGAAGATATTTCACGATTAATTTTTGAAAATATAGTAGTGGTTGTTTTTTAAATAATTTTTTATATTAAAATATATATAAATAATATTTTTTTATTTTTTAAAAATTATTTTAAATATTAGCACATCAAAATAATTCAAAACATATAAATTATATTAAATTATAATAAAAAAATTAAATTTTATGAAAAGCCGTTTCATCCGCGTTCTCAAACGAGTTATAAATCAAATATATACGTACAGGGTCCATCTTCTCTTTTTCCCCTTGGGACAACCCTCGAGCTCAGATTTTATTCTTTTTTATTATGTCTTTGTAAAAAAAATAGAAGAACAGGAAAGAAAATCAGTGCACTGATAAGAAGGAAAACTCCTACTTAGTACCCTCTCCCATATGAAAAACTATAGGGAAAAAAAAAAAGGAAAGAACTTCTCGAGAAAATGAAAAAAAGAGAGAAAGGTGAAAAAAAAAATATTTAACAAGGGAAAAATATGGAACAAACTCATCCTCATTTAATGATGAAACTTACCACCATGTTTTTAGTCAGGCCATGTTTATTTTTTAGTTCATGCCATAATTGTCAATTTTTTTTGGTTGATGTTTTGTTTTTTTAATTGGAATAATATGTTTTAATTTTAGAGCATTTCTGATGAGGTCATTATCCCATATCGGTTAGGAGACGAGGGTCTTGATTGCTTATATGGCATCAGGGACACCTCTCTCATTGCGAGGCACCCTTGCATAGATAAAACCCACTGGAAGCCATGTAGGGCAATACTTCAAGTTAAGCTAAGACAGCAAACCCTCGCTCCCGCGAGGCGCCTTTTAAGGGACAAAACTCACTAGAAGCCATGTGAGACAATACCTCGTGTTAGGCCTACCATGTTGTGGATATGAGCACACCTCATCAGATGACGCCGTCTAAAGGGACGATTCATGTGCTCCACCTAAGCCCCTCGTCTGGGAGGCTCTAATAAGGCCATTATCCCACATCGGTTAGGAGACGAGGGCCTTGGTTGCTTATATGGCACCAAGGACACCTCTCTCATTGCGAGGTGCCCTTGCAGAGATAAAACCCATTGGAATCCATGTGGGACAATACTTCATGCTAAGCTGAGACGGCAGACCCTCGCTCTCGTGAGGCGCCTTTTAAGAGATATAACCCACTGGAAGCCATGTGAGACAATACCTCGTGGTGGGCTTACCACGCTGCGAATAGGGGCACACCTCATCAATTTCAGCATATTATTTTGAGATTATACGGTTGAAATGGAGTGAAACTAGAATATTTTGGTTAAAATTTGAGTAAAATTTTTAGAACAAAATGAGATTTTGAGGGAAAAAAATTATTTTAATTTATTTCATCTTTTAACTTAAAATAAAATATATCGACCATTGCAACAAAATAAAATATAATTGACAGTGTTGGTTCATGCATTTCACTTGCTTCGTGTATGTGTTGAAAAATCTTAGAAAAGAGACGCCTAGAGAAACTAAAATTGAATAATTATCATAACCTAGGGTCAAAATCTTGTCTAGCATGCATTGATTTATGATTCTGCCATTCTATTCAACAAAAAAGCTTTCTCAAAGACATCGTGTATAGTAATGCATGCATGTGAAATTGTTGAAAATATGGTGTAATTATTTAATTTAGTTCAATAATGTTTCGAGGAATACATCATTTACAATAAGTTATTCCACTTAAAAATTAAGTTACAATAACAAGAACAGTAAGAAGAAGTAGCATCAACAACGATGACACACACATAAAATTATAGAATTATATATATAGAACTATGGTCTCGCGCCAAGTAATTAATTTCATTTAAAACATAAATTAATTGAAACTACCAGTAGTAATATTATTGTGATAATATTCTTCCAAAAACATCATGATAATATTTATAACATTTTGTCTCAGCTTTGACATTATAGTTAGAAGTTATGAGTATTTATGCTTGTGGTGTATCTTATATCTCTCGCGTCTTCATGAGGAATACATTGAAACACACACACACAGTGGAATAAATAAGATAACTACTCATAAACTTACGATTATCAACATTACCAATCCAATTAGCATTTGTAAAACCATAGAAAGCAAAGGAAGAGTTGCTAGTGAAATGTAAGCCAAAAGAAATTGTACCCTTTAGATAACGCAGAATGTGTTTAACTTCAACTCAATATGTATATTTAGAGCATTCATAAACTAACATACTTTGTTCATAACAAAACAAATATTTAGTATTGTAAATGTGAGATATTAAAGAGCACCAATAATTTGAAGAAAACATGTAGGATTAGTAAACATAAAATCAGACACCATAGCAAGTTTGAGGCAGAAATAAGAGTATCGACTGGTTTGCAGGAAGATATACTTGCTCCGTGAAGTATGTCAAGAATATACTTATCTTTTCGGAGTATGATACCTATACTAGTAGGGTGAGCCTCAATCCCTAAAAAATAATGGGCAACTCCCAAATCCTAGGGCTAGAATTGTGAGCTCAGTAACTGGATTAAATGGTGAAGCAAGATTTAATTGCTTCTAGTAAGCAAAATATCATCAACGTAAGCAAGGAAAAATATATCAGTATCCACAAATAAGATGATTAAA
>Ga0325401_1008339_pt1 | contig 10089 bp, 8 predicted proteins | sample PopdelMetagenome_FD_205666 | JGI IMG/M metagenome (GOLD analysis project Ga0325401, IMG submission 205666) | Populus deltoides microbial communities from Bellville, Georgia, United States - Xylem-PdKOR-R2 | ecosystem: Host-associated > Plants > Phyllosphere > Stem > Wood/Secondary xylem | place...
TCTTCTACGATTGGACATTCCCTGACATTACCTTCACTCATTCTCATTACATCCATAACCATATTCCTGTAAGGATTACTGTTCTCATTTCCAACTTCATGCATGTTGCTAGCACTAGAAGTTGACCCAACCACCTGTTCTTCCATGCTCTCATCAGGAACAAATAGTTCTGTGTGAGCATACGAACACAGGTAATCTTCTATGAACCCTTTGGTTAGAAGATGCATCGTTACAACATCTTGATGCATGGACACCTAATACCGCCATCAGTAAAATTCCTCGGAATAGATGTTGCAAAATTAATAAAACCCTGGACACCGTTATAATAATCCATCCTTCGCAATTCTTGGGGTGAGTCCTGATACATCCATGAACTATCATCCATGACTTCTATTGAACCTCTATAAAACATAACAAAAATATTGGTTTTCCCCGACATTATCCAACAAACTAAAACAACACTTATGTTAAATATTCATTATCAATTCTCAACTATCAATGTTCATACATACAAATTTATACATATATAAATTTACAGAAATCACAACTTCGAAATAGAATTCATAACAATTAAACAAAACTCGTTAAACAAGCTATTAATTATTTATTTCATCACAACGACACATTTAATTCGGTGTAATTCAAACAAAATTTCAACAATTTACAAACAAATATAATTATTTGATAAAATCTAAAAAAAACTATAACAACTACAAAATTATACATTCATACTACAAGTTTCTTTGACAAATAACAATTAAACAAGTACAAACATTAACAAAATACATATACTAAAACAATAAAATTCACAATTAAATATTAAAACTAAAAAGGATAGATTTACTTACAAAAAAATGATAAAATCTACAAGAAACGGATATTGTGACCACGTACGGATATTGAGTGCTCGTGTTGAGAATAGTGGAGAGTTGGGATGGGTGTGGCTGCAGTTTGGGAGGGGAGAGATGGGATGGGAAAGAAAAAGAAGGAGAAACAGAGGAAGATCGGTGGGTATATAATGGTTTTTCCAATGGAATCACCGACGGAAGGAATCCGTCGGTGATTCCATCGGCGATTCCGTCGGTGAAAGTGCCACGTCACTGAACGACTATCTCAATTTGAATCCCTCGGTCATTCCGTCGGTAAAATCATCTGACGTCACCATGCCGTTGCATATTTCCAGACGAACAGTATGCCCTGTCGGCAAAATGGTCGGTATATACCGACGAACTATTTCTGTCGGTATATACCGACTGTTTCGCTGATGGATTTAGGTCGTCGGTATATACCGACAGATTTTGAGACGGAATTATGTCCGTCGGTAAATATTACCGACGGAATGTTTTCGTCGGTAATTCCATTGGTTTTATCCGGTTTTCTGGTAGTGTAAATCATATACCTAATCCATATTAATCAAGTTTTCAAGAAAGTCAATCACACTAAAAAATTACATACATAAGAGCCTCCTTCACCACCAACTCTCCATGGATTCATGGACCTTAATTAGCAATTTTCTGCACAACTCTTATGCTGGAGATATATTTCTTGTCTTGAACATTACAACTCTTAAGTATCATTATATTTGAATTAATAACTAAAAAGTCTTTGTAATGTTGAAATTAAAAAAATACTACAAAGTTTTAAAAAAAACCTTTAACACTTCAAAGTTTGATTAAAAAATGATTAGCCAAGTTTGTTAGTTTGAATTTAAATTAATTGGGGTTGAATTTTGTGATGGTGTTTGTTGAGATTTTTAAAATTACTAAATCTTAATGGTGATTTTGATATGAGATTGAAGAGATTTTGGATTTTTAAGATCGATCGATTTTGGATGACTGATTTATCATTTGTGTATTTATGCTATATTATTTACAAGGATAAATTCTTTATTTTTTTATCTTGTTTTGAATTTTATATTGACACATAATATATATATATATATATATATATATATATATATATATATATATATATATTTATATAAAAACTGTAATTTCTAAAATTATAAAGCAAAGTATAATTGTTATTAAATTATAGGAAGGTCAAATTAATTTTCCATCATTATTATTATTATTAAATTATAGCAAAAATAGTAGAATTATATAAAAAAAAACCTCATCAAATTATTAACAAACATCTCAAAATAAAAAAAAATAGATTTTAAATTTAAGTTACCTTGTTTTATTTGATGAGAGATAAATTAATTGGTGGCTCTACTTTAATCTTTTTATAGAAAAATTTTACTTATAATTTGTATTTTTATCAGCTGTAGGATTTATATTAGGGCCACACAAGATAATAATCTTAATTTTTTTCTTTTCATGTCGGTCAAGAGTAAATAAAAAATCAAAAGTAAAGTTACATTTAATGTTAATAAGGCCACCTTTTTAAAATATAACACCTCCAGCTCACACTTAATTACCTAATTACATGGTGTCCCAGATGCATTTTCTATCTTTGGTTTTCATTTTGGTGCTTATGATTGAAACCCATTTTTAAAGTTCAATTCTTTTCATACGAATTTGTGTTGTAATTGCATTGTACATTGTATTTCACATTGACCCTTTTTCTTTTCATGTATAATGATTGATTTAGCGGTTCTTAATCTCTCAGCATTTGTGTATTTAAAATGTCTTGGGGGGGGGCGGGGCCCTTGCTTGCCCCCTGCCTCCGCCCCTAACTGTGACATTTAATTCATGTTGCGGTTCAGAAATGTGACATGTAATTTATGTCACGTTTCTAAATCGTGATTATTAATTGATGTTGCATTTCATAATCGTGACATCAATTAAATTTTAGTAGCCAGCCATTCCATGAAAATCCAGTAACAAAATCCTCCTGCATCTAAATCTAACAAAAAATGGTTCTTATGAGATTTATTATTTATTTTATTAATCTTACATTTAACTTAGTTAATGATTTCAGAGAGTAAGAAAATTTCTAATTTTAACAAAATTTGAACAAAGTTTCTTCTATTTAGGAACTATACCCAAAATTTTATCTCGTTTAAAAATACCTACAAAGAACCACAATAACCAAATACAACAAATTTTCACATTTTATAATCACAAATGACCTCAAGAATGTAAATAAATAAACATCTATACATGCAAGACAAATATGAAATATTTATATAATATAATATTTTAGTAATTGAAATCTCAAAATATATCAACATAACACATCTATTAAGCTATGTTTATGTTGTCTACTGGATGATTCAGGCTCATCAATAGCACGACCGCATACAGTTCCTACCTGAGTAGCCTCGTCTTCTGCCACCGCATCCTCAAAAGTTAACTTCATACAGTTCCTACCTGAGTAGCCTCGTCTTCTGCCACCGCATCCTCAAAAGTTAACTTCTCTCCAAGGTTATCAAGTCTATTGCGGTAAATATTGAACCACCAAGATGCATAGTTGTATCCTTCATGTTCTTCATCAATATTACAAAGCATGGTTGCGGCCTCTCGACCCTCCTGTAGAAACAAGCCAACCTAATATTAATAAAATATTAATATTAAATTACAAGATCAAGAAATAAAAGGCATTCTTTAACACATTAATTCTAAGAAAATTTGATTATCTATAATATTTTGAATATTCTAGATATGTTACATGTAGGTAGGTGAAGGAACTTACTCGAGATTTAGTGTAATGAATTGATACATTATAATTATAATATATGTCTATGTAAACATCTCATTCTTCTGTGCATCTTGTTATAATACATAAGCTCTATCACAACTTAATTGATCATAATTATCATTTTCACCCCGAGAGAGAAAGGATGAACACTGTCATGAATACTGCCTCCCCACCAAAATTGCAACAGTAACAGCCTTCAAATCATCACAACCCCCTACAGCACCACCATGACCTCCTCAGCCACTTTAGAAGCTTCAAACGTGCGTAGAGTCTTCATTACAACCGTTCATCACCAACCTCCATCCTTCATCTCCTCTGCACTTTGAGCAAAAGTGGAAAATCTTCCTTAGCAGTATCTAGTGTCATCTTCTCCGCACCTTGGGCAAGCAACAGCAGGAGCAGCAACTCTCTCCCAACTCTCATTGCTCCATTGAAGCAGCTGTAGTGAGCCTCCTACACTAGCAACATCTTCTTCCCGATCCAGCACTCAAGGCCAGCCACCCTTCCAGCAGCAGTACCCTAAGCTCCTTCCATCCAGAAGCAACAAGAAGCACCAAATTAATTAACCCTTACTAAAAGAATCAGCCTCCGTCTCTCTACCACCACAATAAGCAGCAATCGGCCACCACTTTCAAACTCACCCTCACCGACGACTTCACCACCAAGCATCGTCCATTTCTTCTTCTCCACGCTGACAACCTTACATCAATTAAGAAACATTCATATCTTTTTCTCCATCCATGACAGTCCAGTACCTGTTCACAGCATCAACCTCACCTTCTTTATTCTAGTAACAGAGCACAACACCAGCGTTGGTTAGGAACAGCAGCTGAAATTTTCAGCTATGAACGATAGCTTTATCTTTGTCGTGAACTACGTCTCTTTTTCAGCTATAAGTAGTCGCAGGCAGTCTCTTCGCACAACAAATCTATGCAGCAACAGTTCAAGATTCAACAGCCTCATTTCTCTAGTTTTCTCCATTGAAGAACAGCCACAGCACCAATGTCGATTGTGAGCAGCAACTAAAGTTTTCAGCCAAGAAAAATAGTTTTATCTTCAACCATGTGTGGTCGTTAAGTCCATGAGCAGCAACACTTTGACCCAACCGTGAACAGTAGCAGAGATATTAAATTCCAACATCCTTGGCTCTCCTTGGTCTTCATTGAAGGAGAAGATTGGTGTGGATATTGAATTGGTTTGTGATCAGGAGAAGTTTGAGTTGAAGGTATGGTTGGGTTAGATTTTGGAACCATGAGTTTTTGCTGAAATTTACTTGAGCATTTGGTTTGATTTGTGTGAAGTTTAATACGATTTGGTTTTGAATTTGTTTGTCTAAAAAGGGTATTTCTAACTTGTTAGTTACAAGAGGGAGTTTGTTGAATTTAGTTGTGAAAATATGAAATGGAAATGTTTTGCCAAACTTGGCCTTGGTTGAATTTTTAAATTTCTATAACGTTATCTTGTCATTAATTTTTAATTCCTCATTTTTTTAAATTTTTTTATATTTAATATTTAAAATTAAGACTTACATATAAGACACATTTCCAGTATTAAATTAATAAATCGTATTTCTTCCATGAAAAATAACAAAAATATTTCTTTTAAAAATACAATTTAATTTAAATTGCATATGACCAAGTCTCTAAAAAATAGATTATATTTGCATATTTTAGCATATTAAAAAAATCTCAAAATAGTCTTTTTTATTTTTACATATATTTTTGAATTTAATAATCAGTTTATTAAAGTCATGAAAACATGGCCTATATTTTAAAACTACCAAAAATTTTATTTTATTTGTCTCAATAAGGATTAAGAACTTATACATAAGATGTATTCCTAATATTAAAAAAAAACACAAAATATATATTTTGACTCTAGAATGGCTAGGCTTTAACCTGATAAGATAATAATCTTCTTACTAGAAAGGACTTTTGTTAAACTTTAGACAGACAAACAACTAGAAAACACAATAATATCTTAGTTTATATCAGACAAAGAAAAAATATAGTTTACCTTAGATAAGGTGTACTAGGGGTGATATGTCCTCCCTATACACAATTGGTCCCCTTATCATGACTTTAAGACCAGTTAGGGTTTCTAGTGACCAGAATATTAAGTGGCGACTCCTTTTTTTTTATTGATAAAAAACAAGAATTTCTTATTCTTTTCCTCGTCATAAAAAAGATCCTAGCCCGGGAGGATGATTGTCGCGGTGTCATACACATGCGACATGGCTCAACCATCTAAAAAAAATCAATGGGACCACTACGCTAGTGCAAATTGTTGACATTTAGGTCAAATATTCAATATATATATATATATTGATGAGAATAAAATAGAAAACACACTAATAATATGTTTTAAAAACAAGAATATACTATTATTTGCATAAAAACAACGACAATCAATAACTTCCCATCATATCGCCAATACAAATGTGTGCCATCAACATTGATCAATGGTCTATAGTACGTAAAACCTTCAATACAAGTTTCAAATGATCAAAAAACTCTCCCAAAAACCATTATATTATCATCAAGATTTCCTTTGTATGTCCATTCAACAATTGTTCCATGATTTGATTCTTTTATTGCTAGCAACAACCTTGGTAATTTCTTAAAAGACTCCTTGTGTAAACCAAATAGATGCTCAAGCACTTTTTGTTTTTCAACTCATACTTTGTCATATGATATTTATACTTGTAATTAAATTTTATCTCATTCTATAGCTTATAATCATCATTAAAATATTATCCATCACAAGAGTTGATATAGCATTAGTAACAAAATTTGCATTGAGCTGATGGTGATCTTTTTGGACAAAGGTTGAGGTACATACGTGTGGCCTTATTAACTTTGTTATCTCAAATGAATCTGAATTTTTATGATATCCCCATACATAAATACCACTTACATTCAGATGCTTGAATATATTATAATTGAACAAATATCGAGTTACTAGTGGACCTGATATCCAACTGAATGTGCAATATGCCTTCATTTAATTACATTAATCAATTCATTTTTATTACTAAATATTTGTCTAACCTCTAAATCAAAGCCTCCTAGCAAACGTCTATGACTAATTACCTAATTGTGAGAAACAACAAAAGTAAACTTGGAAGCATCTTCAAATTCAGAAACAAGAGGTATTATTCCATCATCATTAACAACATTTATTGTCATATTCAGGTTTAGCATCTCATCATTTTTATTGTCACTAGGCTTAAAAATAGTCAAACCTATATTGATCAGCGAATGGATTGTCAAACATAGTATCATCAATCCTTTGTAGCAAATCATCTGACAATAAATTATTTTTTCCCTCTACAAACTGACTTTGAAGGACCGACAGATTGTGAGGCACTTATACATCTTCGACCAGAAGTTGGAACACACAAATATTTTGGTTGACTACTCGTATACAATACCATCATGTTCAATCCACTTTGGATGAAAAAATTAATCATTGTCTTAAAATTGTTATCATATACAATCAATATAGGATAATAATGATGTTCACCAATTTGACACCTCCAAGTTATTTCAACATCAATATTATTATAATTCAATCTAATTCCATGACAAATAATTTTTTTTATTTTCGCATATCACATGCCTAAATTACCATTTAACAACAAACTGCTTCCACCATTATGTATGATACTATTCTTCACATCAAGAACAATAGTGTCACTGTAATGACATAGCATAAATATATTATAAGACATTCTGCAAAAAAAAAAGAAAAATTAGGTTTAGGTCAATTGGATGTAATTTTAACTAAATTGCATTACCTCAACCTTAATTTTTCAAAATTCATAGCAAATTCAAACAAATTCCTAAAATTTAACGCAATGCATACTTGACCAAAATTAAACATAATTCATGATATCAAGTATAATTGATATTTTCATACTTAATTGCATTAAATCAAATCCAGATTCATAGCAAATTAAAACAATTCAAAGAAAATATCAAATTCAATAACTTATCTATAATTGATTACAATGTGCAATTCTTCATAATTCTATTGTATTCATGCTCTATTGCATGAAATTATCAAGCATACTTGATAACATTATTAGCTAATTCCAACCAATTAACACAAAATCTCTAACTCAGCAACATATCCAAAATTCAACACAACACATAATTTATTGATTTAATTAATTTGTAATTAATATAACTTATTTTCATGTTCAAAAATATCAAATCAATCTTAATTGATTGTATTCATAATTAATTTATCACTAATTTAAAAAACTTTAAATTCAACATAAACCCTAAATATAATGATTTCATTTCAACTAAACCAAACACAAATTCATAGCAATAATGTTGACCTTGATTGTAAGACTAGAAAAATAGTTGGGCGGCAGAGTCAGAGGCAGAGGTGGATTTTAAAGAGGAAAACATCTCAGAAAGCTTAGAGACTAAGATGAGTTTGATTTTTGAGTGTTTTAAAGGAAGAAAAACAAATGATTTGCTAGTTTTTTTTTTTTAAGGAGATAAGGGTTGTGGAAGTTAGTTTTTAAAGTGAAGAAGTTGCATATGTCTGTTTTCTTTAATCTAAGAAGGGATTTAAATTTCATTACATGTTGTGTTTATGAAGCGTGATATATTATGTTATAGTTTTTCTGAAGCGCATCAATTATCTTTTCGCCCTTGCAAATAGCAACATTTAATAAATTTATCTTACTCCAATCGCATCAACGTGGTTCGATAATATGCTTACATTCACAGAAACATGGGGCTTTTATTTTTTATTATATTGAAATAGAATTACATGATATTTATTTATAATAGATACTAAACCGTCCAAAAAAACTCAACCTCCAGTAAATTCTAACAATCTAATAAATATTAATAATTTTTTTCAATATCTCTTTATTATACCGTGAAAGCGCTTCGCATTTTCCTGGTAGCCACCAACTACAACAAAATACGTGAAGGCTAACGGAGAAAATAATACGAGAGACCTTTGACGGGCTTAGTTCATAGTGGGACCTACTAGGCTAGTTGCAAGATCTGCCGCCCAACAATTCAAGATGTCAACACACAACATGCACATTAGATGCCAAGCATAAGTTGTGCTTATTGTGACACGCACAAAACACCAAAACTCGATGATCTTTTCCTCCCGGCCAACTTGAAATCCCCCGAACCCTCAATTTATCCCCATTAATGAGGTTTGGATAAGATGACCCAAATCCAGCTCCAAAACTTGGGTAAAAACCGTGTACAATGATGCTCCATATGCTGTAAGCTTGCTGCATCTAATAAATTCAGGGAGTCCCATTTGATGTTGATTTTTCAAAGCAAAAGTAGCAACTTGAATTCACTCCCTGTATATAAAAAACTACTTGACTACTACCCATACATCCACTTTTTTGGCTCATTTTTTCTGTCTTTAAAAAATGCCAACCCCAGAAGAATCCTCCACGTTAGAACTCATAAGACAACATCTTCTCGGAGACTTCACCTCCACAGATGAGTTCATCAGTAATCTTGAGTCCACTGTAGCCAGTATATCTGTTAAACTAGAGAACTCCCTATCTGGGTCTGAATCCAACTCCCCAGTATCAGACCAAAGTTACTACAGTACCCAAGAAACCTGTAGCTTTGAAATAAAATCTGAAATCATAGATTTGACACCTCCTGAACCCATTTTTTCAGATTCAAGTAATCAGTCCCCACCACCTGAACTCGTAAAGATGACAGATAGAGAAGAGACAATATTAAGGCATTACAGAGGGGTCCGAAGAAGGCCATGGGGAAAGTTTGCGGCGGAGATCCGTGACCCAACCAGGAAGGGTAGTCGGGTTTGGTTAGGTACTTTTGACAGTGATATCGATGCCGCAAGAGCTTATGACTGTGCTGCATTCAAAATGAGGGGCAGGAAAGCAATCCTGAATTTTCCTTTGGAGGCTGGACTGTCCAGCTCGCCTCCGGCCACGGGCAGGAAGAGGAGAAGAGTGAAGAGAGAGGAGGTGCTGCCAGAATCTGTTGATGTCTCGCCGGAAAATTGGGATGTAGAGTGGAGTGGAGAGGAAGTGGAGGGCTTTTCTGACGAGGAGCAACTGTCACCGTTATCTCGAAGGCCAGTTTTGCTTACGTGTCAATAGATTAGTAGGCAATGTTCGAATAGGGCCCCGCATACAAACCACGTTGGATCGAAGGCCTTCATCTTAGAAAAGAAAAAAGAAAAAAAGGGGCCAAGTTCATCAAAGAAAAAAAGATATAACACCCTATTACGCGAATAAAGACTCATCCACCAACGGAATTCTCCTAAGGTTGAGCGTGTGGTATGTTTGTGTAATTAGCCGTACGTGTGTGATTAGGATAATGTTACGAGTGTTGAAATGTAAATAATGGCAGTATCATGAATGAATTGTCAAAGAAAATCCAATCCATGGGTGCCATACTTTCTGAATCTTGA
>Ga0325401_1008340_pt1 | contig 10089 bp, 7 predicted proteins | sample PopdelMetagenome_FD_205666 | JGI IMG/M metagenome (GOLD analysis project Ga0325401, IMG submission 205666) | Populus deltoides microbial communities from Bellville, Georgia, United States - Xylem-PdKOR-R2 | ecosystem: Host-associated > Plants > Phyllosphere > Stem > Wood/Secondary xylem | place...
CCGGGCCGCAGCCCCGCAGGTCGTGGCCGGCCGGCCGGCTCACGCCTCGGGGGGCAGCCAGGCCAGCTGCACCAGCTCGGTGCCCCGCCGGCGGGTGACCAGCCAGCCCCGGCCCGGCGGCTGCGGCATGGGCTTGACCGCACCGACCAGGGCGCCCTCGCCCTTGTCGCCGTCCATGACGATGCCCGGCGTGGCCAGCTCGCGCAGCCGCAGCAGCACCGGCTCGAACAGCGCCCGGTTGGCCCCGCCGCTGCGCCGGGTCAGCACCAGGTGCAGGCCGATGTCGCGGCCCTGGGCCAGGAACTCCAGCAGGGGCGCCAGCGGGTTGGGGTTGGCGGCGGCCACGAGGTCGTAGTCGTCGACGACGAGGTACAGCTCGGGGCCGTCCCACCAGCTGCGGTCGCGCAGCTGGGCGGGGGTGACGTCGGGGCCGGGCAGCCGGCTCTGCATCACCTGCGCCACCTCGGCGACCATGTCGCGGGCCATCGGCGCCGAGGTGGCGTAGCCGATGCTGTGCTCGTCGCCGACCGCGCCGAGCAGGCTGCGCCGGAAGTCCAGGGTCAGCACCCGCACGTCGTAGGGCGTCCACTGCTCGGTGACCCGGCGGACGAACGAGCGCAGGAACGTGCTCTTGCCGCACTCGGCGTCGCCGAACACGACCAGGTGCGGCTCGCTGCGCATGTCCAGGTGCACGGTGGACAGGTCGTTCTCGGTGATGCCGATGGCGATGCCCTGGTTGGGGTCGGCCAGCAGCTGCCCGTGCTCGACCACCGCGGGCAGCAGCCGCACGCCGGGGGCCACCGGCCCCTGCCAGCGGCTGCGCACCGCGTCGACCAGGCCGGCGACGCCGTCGGCGAGGTCCTCGGTGCCCTGCTCGCCGTCGATGCGCGGCAGCGCGGTGAGCACGTGCAGCTTGTCCGGGGTGATGCCGCGGCCGGGGGTCTCGGCCGGCACGTTGACCGCGGTGCGGCGGTCCAGCAGCGAGTCGCCGGGGTCGCCCAGCCGCAGCTCGAGGCGGGTGCCGAACAGGTCGCGGACGGCCGGGCGCAGGTCCAGCCAGCGTCCGGCGCCGACCACGACGTGGATGCCGTAGGACAGGCCGCGGGTGGCCAGGTCGGTGACGGCGGCCTCGATGTCCTCGAAGTCGTTGCGCACGGTCAGCCAGCCGTCGACGACCAGGAAGACGTCGCCGTACGGGTCGTCGGCGACCTGGCCCGAGCGCAGCCGGCGCCGGTAGGTGGCCATGCCGTCGACGCCGAGCCGGGCGAAGGCCAGCTCGCGCCGGCCCAGCAGCCCCTGCAGCTCGGCGACGGTGCGCCGCACCTGGTCGGCGTCGCTGCGGGCGGACACGGTGCCCACGTGCGGCAGGTCGCGCAGGCCGGCGAGGGTGCCCCCGCCGAAGTCGAAGCAGTAGACCTGCACCTCGCGCGGGGTGTGGGTCAGCGCGAGGGAGGCCACCAGGCTGCGCAGCGCGGTGCTCTTGCCCGACCGCGGCCCGCCGACGACGGCGACGTGGCCACCGGCGCCGGCGAGGTCGAGCACCAGCGGGTCGCGGCGCTGGTCGGCCGGCCGGTCGACCACGCCGACGGTGGCCCGCAGGGTGCCCCACAGGTCGGGGGCGTCGACGGTGCAGCCGCGCTCGGGGTGCTCGACGAGCGGGGGGAGCAGCAGGTCGAGGGTGGGGGGCTCGGCCAGCGGGGGCAGCCACACCTGGTGCGCTGCGGCGCCGCGGCCCTCCATGCGGTCGACCAGGACGTCGAGCAGGCTCTCGCCCACCGCGCTGCCCTCGTCGTCGGCCGGCTCCTGCTCGCCCTCGGCGGGGGCCGCGGGCACGGGCGGGGCGAGGTACTGGGTGTCGTAGGCGTGCACGACCGGACCGGCGGAGGCACCCACCTCGCGGCGCTCGGTGGGCCGCTTGTGGGTGCCGCTGACGTAGGCGGCCCGGAAGCGGTCGAGCGGGTCGGTGCCGAACTTCAGGAAGCCGTGGCCGGGGGCGCGGGGCAGCTCGAAGGCGTCGGGGGAGGCCAGCACGACCCGGCTCTCCATCGCCGAGTTGGTGCGCAGGCCGATGCGGTAGGACAGGTGGGTGTCCAGCCCGCGCAGCCGGCCCTCCTCCAGGCGCTGGCTGGCCAGCAGCAGGTGCACGCCCAGCGAGCGGCCGACCCGGCCGATCTGCACGAAGAGGTCGATGAAGTCGGGCTTGGCACTGAGCAGCTCGCTGAACTCGTCGCAGATGATCAGCAGCGTGGGCACCGGGGGCAGCGGGACGCCGGAGGTGCGGGCCCGCTCGTAGTCGCGCAGCGAGCTGTAGTTGCCCGCCGAGCGCAGCAGCTCCTGGCGGCGCAGCAGCTCGCCGTTGATCGCGTCGACCATGCGGTCGACCAGCGGCAGCTCGTCGGCCAGGTTGGTGATCACGGCGCTGGTGTGCGGCAGCCGGTCGAGCTTGGTGAAGGTCGCACCGCCCTTGAAGTCGACCAGCACGAAGTTCAGCGTCTCGCTGTCGTGGGTGACGGCCAGCGCCAGCACCAGCGTGCGCAGCAGCTCGGACTTGCCGGCACCGGTGGCGCCGACGAGCAGGCCGTGCGGCCCCATGCCGTCCTGCGCGGACTCCTTGAGGTCCAGCTCGACGGGGGCGCCGTCGGGGCCCACGCCGATCGGCACCCGCAGCCGGTCGCGGTTGGGCCGCGGGGCCCAGCCGCGGGCGACGTCGTAGCCGTAGGGGTCGTCGATGTCGAGCAGGTCGGCCAGGCCGGTGGCGGTGCTCAGGGCGGCGTCGCCGCCGCGGCTGCCGGCCGAGAGCCGGAACGGGGCCAGCTGGCGGGCCAGCGACTCGGCGAGCGCCGGGGCCAGCTCGTCGGCCCGGCCGATGGCGGCGGTGCCGTCGGTGGTGCGGCTGCTGATGGCGCCGTCGGCGTCGATCTCGAGCACTAGCGTGCCCCGGTCCAGCAGCCGCGGGGGCGGCGTCGAGAGGTCGAGGACGGTGACCCCCTCGACCCCGCCGTCGGTCATGAGGTGGCTGGAGCCGGTCGCCTCGCCGCCGTCCAGGACGACGACGACGTGCGGCCCGCTGACCGGTGCCCCGCTGCCGCTGGGGTCGAACCGCGGGCGGACGGCGAGGAAGTCGTCGAGCAGCGCCTCGAGCGCGGGCACCGTGGGGCTGACCAGGCGCAGCCGGCCCAGGGCGTCGGAGTGCTGGGCGTGCGGCAGCCACTTGGTCCACTCCCAGGACCCGCGCTGGTCGTTGCCGGCGGCGACGGCGACCAGCAGGTCGTCGGGGCTGTGGTGCACCGCGAGCTGGGCGACCACGGCGCGGGCCAGCGAGCGGCGGCGTTCCTCGGGGCCGAGCACGTGGACCCGGCCGAACCCGTTGACCGCCATCGCGACGGGCAGCTCGGGGACGACGGAGTAGGTGAGCACGAACCGGCGCAGGGCACTGGCGCACAGCGGCTCGAGCTCGTCGAGGGGGCGGGTCTGCGGTGGCACCACCGGGGTGGCCAGCGCCTGCGGACCCCGGCCGATGCGCACCACCCCGAAGTCGGCGTGCTCGCGGCGGCGCTCCCACAGCCGGTGGCTGGCCGCGGTGACCCACAGCTGGTCGGGCTCGGGGTGCCGGTAGAGCATGGCCTCGCGCTGGGCCTCGGCGGTGCGGCGCACGCTGCGCCGCTGCAGGCTCAGGTGGCGCATGTAGGCCCGGCGGTCCTCGGCCAGCTGCTTCTTGCTCTGGCCGCCGGAGTTCATCAGCCCCATGGCGACCATGCCCAGCGCCGAGACGCCCAGCAGGCCGCCGGCCACGTAGCCCAGCGGCCCGCCCCGGCCCTGGGTGAACAGCAGCGCCATCGCCCCGGCGCCGGCCAGCATCGGCAGCATCATGAGGACCTGGCCCCAGCGCTTGCCCTCGGTGGGGATCTCCGGCGGCGGGTCGAGCACGACCTCGCCGCTGGGCAGGTCGGGGGCGTCGCGCCGCGGCTGGCGGCGGAGCACGACGGTGCTCATGGGACCTCCTGGGAGCGACCGGCTCGGGCGACGCCCGCGGGTCCGGGGCCGGTCGGCCCTCGGGCGCGAGAGTGATCCGTATCGTATGGCCCGCCCCGGTGACCGGGGCCGCAGGACCGACGACCGACCGACGCAGGATGGGTGGTGCCAGGTGACGCGGTCCCTCGGCGGCGGGCTGGCCCGCGTGACGGTGGCCGCGCCGCGACGCCGCGTCGACGTCGCCCTGCCCGACTCGGTGCCGGTGGCCGAGCTGCTGCCCGCGCTGCTGCGCAACGCCGGTGAGGGCCTGGCCGACGACGGCCAGCAGCACGGCGGCTGGGTGCTGCGCCGGGTCGACGGCCAGCTGGTCGACCCCGCCCGCTCGCTGGCCGGGCAGGAGCTGCGCGACGGCGAGGTGCTCCACCTCGTGCCGCGCCAGGACGACTGGCCCGAGCTGGACTACGACGACGTCGTCGACGCCATCGCCGGCGCCGCCCGGGCCACCAGCCCCGACTGGGGCCCCGCCGCCACGCGGCGCACCGGTGTCGGTGTGGCCTGCGCGGCCCTGCTGCTCGCCCTCGGGCTCGCCCTCACCGGCCCCGACCCCCGCACGGCCGGGCTGGTCGCGCTCGCGGTCGCCCTCGTCGCGCTGGCCGGCGGGGTGGTGCTGGCCCGCCTTGCCTCCGACGCCGAGGCCGGCACCGCGCTGGCGGTGGTCGCCATGGTCGCCGCGGCGGCCGGCGGGGCGGTCGTGGGGCTGGGCGACCTGGCGCCGACCGACCTGGGGTGGGCGCAGGTGCTCAGCGGTTCGGTGGCGCTGGTCCTGGTGGCGGTGGCCGGGGTGGTCGGGGTCGCCGGCCGTACCCAGTACCCCGTCGGGGGCGTCGTGGTCGGGGTGCTCGGCGCGGTGGGTGCGCTGCTGGCCCGGGCCGGGTCGGTCGACGGCGTCGACGCCGCCGCCGTCCTCGTCGTCCTGGTCGTGGTGCTGACCCCGCTCGCGCCGCTGGTCGCGCTGCGGCTGGGCAAGCTGCCGGTGCCGGCGCTGCCCTCCACCACCGAGGACCTCGTCGCCGACCCCCCGCCGATCGGGCGGGCCCGGGTGCGCGCCCGGGTGCGCCGCACCGACGAGCTGCTCACCGGCATCCTGGGCGGCGGGGCGGCGACGGCCGTGCTGGCCGCCCCGCTGCTGGTGGGCAGCGGCCGCACGTCGGCGCTCTGGCTGGTCGCGCTGGTCGCGGCGGTGTCCGTGCTGCGGGCTCGGTTCTTCCCGGCCGCCCGGCACCGCCTGCCCCTGCTGGCTGGGGGCCTGGTGCCCGCGCTGGTGCTCGGCGTCTCGGCCACGGCGCTGCCGGCCACCTGGGTGCTGGCCGGTGCCGTGCCGGCGCTGGTGGTCGTGGCCGCCGGTGCGCTGGCCGCCGGCCTGGCGTTCCGGCACCGGGCGCCGGGGCCCTACCTCGGCCGGGTCGCCGACGTGCTCGACGTCGTCCTCGTGCTGGCGGTCGTGCCGGTGGCCTGCGCCGTGCTCGGGCTGTACGGCTACCTCCGCGGCCTCTACGGCTGACCGGGGTCGCACGTGGCGAGCAGGCGGGACCTCTACCAGAGCTACCAGTTCCTGGTGAAGCGCGTCGTGTCCGGGGTGGTGCTGCGCGAGACCGACCCGGCGCAGAGCCCGCTGCGCCGCATGGGCGGGGCGGTGTTCGGCAGCGTCATGGTCGCCGTCCTGGCCCTGGCGGTCGCCGGGGTGGTCGGCGTCGTCTCCCCGGGCGGCAACGACCGGTGGAAGGACCAGCCCGCCGTCATCGTGATGGAGGAGACCGGCGCCCGGTTCGTCTGGCTGCCCGACGACGCCGGGGTCTTCCACCTCCACCCGGTGGCCAACTTCGTCTCGGCCGCGCTGCTGGCCGGCACGTCCGACGTCGTCGAGGTCTCCCGTGCCTCCCTCGCCGGCGCCCCGCGCGGGCAGGCCCTGGGCATCGCCGACGCCCCCGACGCCGTCCCCGACCCCGACCAGCTCGTCGGCGCCCCCTGGACGCTGTGCGCCGCGCCGGTCGAGCTGGCCAGCGGCGAGGAGGTCACCCGCACGGCGCTCGTGGTCGGCGGCACGGCCGGTGGTGGCCGGGCGGCCGGCGACGCCGGGTTCCTGGCCCGCGACGTCGAGCGCGGCACCCTGCACTACGTGTGGGAGGGGGTCCAGTACCCGGTGCCCGACGAGGGCGCCGTGCTGCAGGGCCTCACCCTCGGCGACGAGGTGCAGGTGCAGGTGGGCACCGCCTGGTTGTCCGGCCTGCCCGAGGGCGAGCCGCTGGCCCCCGAGCCGGTCGCCGACCGCGGTCAGCCCTCCTCGGCCCTGCCCGGCGCGGTCGCCGGGCAGGTCGTCGTCGTGGAGTCCGAGTCCGGCGGGCAGCTGTACTACCAGGTGGACGCCGACCGGCTGATCGGCATCTCGCGCGTGCAGGCCGACCTCCTGCTGGCCGACCCCGCCCTGTCGGCGCTGTCCTACGGCGGGGCCCCGCCCACGGCGGTGCCGGTCGGCCCGGCGCAGACCAACGCCACCACCCTGGTGCCGCTGCCCGAGCGCGGCCCGGCCGACCCGCCCGACGAGCAGCCCGAGACCCTGCCGGTCACGTCGGCGACCGAGACGGTGTGCGCCGCGTTCTCCGGCGTCGACCAGCGACCGGGGATCACCCTCGGCGCGGCCGTCGACGCCTCGGCGGCGGCGCTCAGCGAGCAGCGCACGGCCGACGGCACGGTGCTGGCCGACGCCGTCGTCGTCCCGCCCGGCGGGGGTGCGCTGGTGCGGGCGCAGGGCTCGGACTCCGCCGCCGACGGGTTCCTGTTCCTGGTCACCGACCGCGGCCGGGCCTACCGGATCCCCGACGAGGCGACCGCCGGGGTGCTGGGCTACGCCGGTGTCGACCCGGTGCCGATGCCCGCCGCCCTGGTCGCGCGGGTGCCCGCCGGCTCGCCGCTGAGCGCACAGCTGGCGGCCGGCGCCGGCTGAGCGGTGGGCCGGGGGCTGTGGACAACGGGTCGCACGGTCCGGTCCTGTCCAGTACCGTTCGCCGTGCTCACAGGCGCCCCAGGCGTCACCACGGTCCGAACCGGTCGATCAACCCGGCCGATCTGGAGGGATGAGGAACAACATGGCAGACGGAACTGGTGCCAGTCCGGAGCAGATGGCGGCGTTCGCGCGCTCGGCCTCCGAGGCGTCGAGCCAGCTGAACTCGCTGTTCTCCAGCTTGAACAACCAGCTGGCCACGCTGGAGTCGCAGTCCCGCGGCCAGTTCGCGGCCGCCTTCACCCAGGTGAAGTCCACGGTGGCGACCGAGAGCAGCAACATGAACGCCGCGCTGGGCGCCATCGCGCAGTCGGTCGGCCAGGCCGGCGCCAACTACACCCGCGGTGACGAGGAGATGCGTGGCCAGATGGCCAACGTCGACAACGTCACGACCGGTATCACCAGCGGCCTCGTCCGCTGATCGAGCGCAGGGAGAAGGAGCAGTCATGAGCAGTGGTGGTGAGTACCAGGTCAGCTGGGCGCTCCAGAGCGAGGCCGCAGGCTTCGTCAACAGCGCCTCCTCCGGCCTCGACACCTCGCTGAGCGAGGTGAACAACCAGGTGAACTCCCTCATGAGCACCTGGACCAGCGACGCGCAGGTCGCCTACTCGGCCCGTCAGCAGCAGTGGAACTCCGCGGCCGACCGGATCAAGGAGGCCCTGATCTCCTTCCAGGCCGCGCTGAACTCCTCGGCGGAGACCTCGCAGTCCACCGAGCAGGCCAACGTCAGCCTCGTCTCGGGCTGAGCCCCACCCGCACGTCCGACGGCCGTCCCCCGCACCGCGGGGGGCGGCCGTCGCGCATCCCGGCCCGGCCGGTCAGGGCAGCGGCGGCGCGCGGAACAGGGCGTCGCCGGGGACGAACTCGGGGTCCCGCTCCACGCGCCGGGCCGGGGCCGGGGCGCCGGCCCGCCACCGCCGACGGCGGGCGCGGGGCAGCACCACCGCCACCAGCACGACCGCTGCGGCGGCCGCGAGCATGCCCAGCGCCCACCGGACGGCGAGGGAGTCGGCGCGCTGCTCGGTCTCGGCGCGGGCCACGGCCGCCTCGTCGACGGGTGGTGCCCGGTAGCCCTCGGGGGAGGCCGGCGCCCCGGCGGCCAGCGGCTCGGTGAGCGCCCGGGCCGGCGACAGCTCACCGGCGCCGTAGCCCAGCACGCCGGCGGCCGGGGTCGCCGTCCCGACCAGCTGGGCGGCCACCGCCGGGCCGCGGGCGGACCCCGAGGGCAGCTGCACGTCGGGGGAGCTGATCAGCAGCGCCGCGGTGGCGGCGACGAACGACGCCGCGAAGGCCGTGCCGCTGTAGACCGCCTGGGCCGCCGAGCCCGCGGCCACGACGTCGCCGCCGGGGGCCACCAGGTCGACGTACCCGCCGATCTGGGACCCGCGGCTGCGCTGGCCACCGCGGTCGACGGCACCGACCCCGAGCACGCCGTCGTAGGCGGCGGGGTAGGGCGTCAGCGACGCCGGGTCGGGCCGGTTGCCCCGCTCCTCGTCGTGCCCGTCGCCCACCGGGGCCACCACGACGACCCCGGCGTCCAGGGCGCGGGTCACCGCCGCGGCGACGTCGGGCGAGTCGCCGTAGAGCACCGTGCCGACCAGCACGACCTGCGCGCCGCCGGCCACCGCGGCGTCGAGACCGGCGGCCACCCGGGTCGGGTCGACCGGGTCGGCGCCGGGGTCGGTGGCCGGGTCGTCGGTGACCTGGACCGGCAGGATCGTGCTGCCGGGGGCCAGCCCGCGCAGCCCCACGCCGGTCTGCTGGCCGGCGGCGACGAGGCTGGCCAGCGCGGTGCCGTGGGTCGTGCAGTCGACGTCGGCCGGCCCCGACCGGACGACGTCGGTGCCCGGCAGCACCCGGCCCTGCAGCTGCGGGTGGGTGGCCGACACCCCCGTGTCGACGACCGCGACGGTGACACCTGCCCCGGTGCTGAACGGCCAGACCTGGGTGGGTGGGTCGTAGCGCAGCTGGGGCCAGGGCACGTCCTCGACCACGAAGGAGTCGGCCGGGGCCCCGTCGCAGACCTCGGCCGCGGAGGCCGGTGCGGCCCCGGGGCCGGCGACCAGCGCCGCGGCCGCGACGAGCACCGGGACGAGGACGGCGACCGGCGAGCGCCGCACAGCGCGGGTCCCCGTCACGCGCGCCTCCGTGGTCGTGTCCTGGTGGTGGTCCCCGGTGGTGGTACCGGTCGTGGGCGGTCCGCGGGTGCGGGAACCGGCGCGACCAGTATCGTCGGTGCACGTCCACCGCGGGGTGCCGGGCCCGCGCAGCTCGACGAGGAGGTCGCATGGAGCCGACGGCCTCCGACGTCACCGCGCTGCGCGCCTACGCCGAGCAGCTGCAGCAGCGCTTCGAGACCATGGTGTCCGAGGCGCCGGCCCTGCTGGCCCGGGCCAAGGCCGTGCAGGTCACCGAGAAGTCCCGTGACGGCCTGGTCACCGTGACGGTGGGGCCGCAGGGCGACCTGGTGCGGCTGGACCTCGACCCGCGCATCTACCGCCGTCCCGACTCCCGCGACCTGGCCGACACGATCACCGCCACGGTCCAGAAGGCGGCGGCCACCGCCCGCGAGCAGGTGATCGACACCTTCTCGGCGGTCGTCCCGCCCGAGCAGATGCGGGCCACCCTCGACGGCGACCTGGACCAGGTGATCGGCGACATGGACCGACGGACACGAGGAGCCTGACGATGGCGACCAGCAACAGCGGGAACAGCGTCTCGATCGACCCGGCGCAGGCCGGTGCCGGCATCCTGGCCTGGGAGGCCGCCGAGGGGGCGCTGAACCAGGCGGTGACCGCCCGCCTCGCCACCATCGAGGGTCTGCAGGGCGGCAACCCCTGGGGCAGCGACGAGGCCGGGCAGAACTTCGCCGCGGGCGAGGCGGGCTACGTGCAGAACGCCGGCGCCGTGGGCGACGGCGTGCGGGCGGTGGCCACGCAGCTGCACGAGCGGGGCCAGGGCGCGCGCACCGCGATCGGCAACTCGCTGGCCTCCGACGCCGAGCAGGCCGCCGAGGTGCTGCCGGTCGACGCGCAGGCCTCCGGCGCAGGGACGCCGGG
>Ga0325401_1008348_pt1 | contig 10085 bp, 6 predicted proteins | sample PopdelMetagenome_FD_205666 | JGI IMG/M metagenome (GOLD analysis project Ga0325401, IMG submission 205666) | Populus deltoides microbial communities from Bellville, Georgia, United States - Xylem-PdKOR-R2 | ecosystem: Host-associated > Plants > Phyllosphere > Stem > Wood/Secondary xylem | place...
AGTTAAAAATACACTGTTAAATTTTTTAATCCTGTATATTTGATATTCTTCAACTAGTCTTCGACAATTTCATGGGCATTCTGGTATATTTTTCTCGTTGATACATTTTTTTTATTTTCTTCCAACATTTTTTGATTTGTTTTCTAATTTCTCATCAAACTTCAATATTAATGCAATTAAAACCTTGATTTGAACAAATTAACTGTTGAAAATTACAATTCAGCCTGCATATTTTAATTTATTCCAATTAAAGCCTAAATTGGCTTTAAAAATCAGTTTTCTTTTAATTAAGCCCTTAATAAATTCAAATAATCCTTGAAATATTCTAATTGAGTCCTTAAACATCCAATTTTGAATTTTCCTCAAATTAAATTTTCTTTGCCAATAAGGCCTTCATCAATCGAAAATACACTATCAAATTTCTCAGTCTTTTATATTTCTTCCTCAAATTTTTCTGGGCATTCTGGTATAGTTTTCTCGCTGATATATATTTTTTACTTTCTTCCAGTATTTTTTGAATTTTTTTTGTATTCTTTTTTTCCCTTTTTTTATTTTTTTATATGGGGCTCGAAACTAGGTAGCAACACGAAGGATGAAAGATTGAAGAATATTGTTCGTCAACAATCTTGTGTTTTGGTGGGTAATAGCCATAATACAAGTTTTTGGAATGATGTTTGGATTGGAAATTGTTGTCTAGCAGTTCAATTCTCCATATTGTATAATCTCTCTGAAGTTAAATGTTCCACTATGGCCAATATGGGATTCTAGGATGGTATTAAGTGGATTTGGAACTTCAGATGAAAGGAGGAATTTGAAAGGTATTAAGGTGTCTCTTTTCAACTCTTTATTTGAAAAGATTTCAAGAATTGTTATTGCATATGGTTTCAAGGATAAGCTGATTTGGAAGGCAAATGCAAATGCAAATGGAGAATATACTATAAATAAATTCTATGTGTGGAATGATATCCGCTACCTTTTAATCCCAAACATGTTTCTCGCTTTATGGATTGTGGAAAGGCTTATTCCCCCCCGAAGATGGAAATCTTTTTTTGGATGGCTATTCTAAGCAAAATAAACGTAAGAGGAGTTTTAGTTATAAGAGGTATACTGGGGCTAATGATGCTATATGTCCTGTATTGTATGTTGTCTGTGGAAATGGTTGATCACTCACTCATCCACTATCACTGTCATTGGAGTATTTAGTCGAAATTCATAGAATGGTGGGGACTTTCTTGGTGCTGCCCAAGGAATCTTTCAGATCTATTGCAACAATGGGAGTTTCTTATCCATGAGGAGTTCCAAAGAAAGGTGTGCTTAATGTTGTTCTTTGCCATATCTTGGTCCATATGGATTCCTAGGAATGATCTTGTGTTTAATAACAAACAACCTGATTATGAGTCAGCTTTTCTCCTAATTTTAACAAGATTATATGTATGGATCAAGGCACTATATCCTGATTTCTCATATTGTGCATTAGATTTATTAATTTCTCTGTTGATGGGTTAGTTAAATGGAAAAATGTCTATTTCTCTGCTAATGTGGTCCAGTGGATGCTTACTCCAAGTAATAGACCGTGGTATTATCAAGAACTATTCATGTTGGCTTCTAAATTTTCATATGTTTTGAGGACCGTAAATTTCACACATACTAGAAGGTTAGCAAATCTTATGGCAGACAAGCTTGCGAAACAAGGAGTTTCGAGAATCTATTAGTTTGTGGGATGGATGTGATACTGTGGCTTCTTCAAATAGATTTTGGAACACAAGATGTTATGATGTCTTGCTTCATGTTGTTTTTGTTTCGGTTAACCCCTCGAGTAATTGTCTGTCTTTTCTAGGCTTGAACTACTTTGCTGATAAAAAATAAAAATAAAAAATCCAAACAGATAACTTGACAAGTACCAAATAATTTAGCATATAATGAAATTCGAGAAACTTACTTCAAGAATTATTTCTTTCGGAACTGAGATCTAGGTTTTCCATTGCCATTATCACCATCAGCTACTCCATCCAGCAACTTCATCAGATCCGCCTTTGTTTCAATCAGATCTTTCATGTTCTGTCCTTCGTTGCTTATTAAAGATTGCCATTGATAAAAAAGCCACACCTTCTCTCGAAGCGAACGCTTCTTGCGCCTTTGGTTCTTGTGCCAATAAACCACGTTCTTCGGATTCTCAAGCCAGCTCTTGTTCACACTTAAACTCGAAATTGAATCAGGAAACTCTGAGAGCTGGTCATAACTAATAAAAACCTTCCCTTCTGATCTAAGCTCATCCATCTTAGCACTCATAATCACCAAGCTTCTCATTGTTTCCGGCCGGTAATATAATACTATCCAATACAAGTCCAGCGCTGAAGAATTTTCGACGGTATCAAACTTCTCTTCCTCTAATTCAAGAGACACCAGGGGTCCTTGTATAGTTGATAACAATCCAACTTCATTTGCTGTGCATGTGTAAGTTTTAGAATCATCACCTGCCCACTCAGCCTTTACCTTGGTAACGTGTTGATAACAAGGTGTTTCTGGTGTTGGAGAAGGGCAATGACAGAGCTTAATTTCAAGAGATTCCAGATTTGCAAACAGCTTCATGATACCAGGGATTGCAGACAAGGGAATGTGGTTGTGAAGGGTCGCACATGGGAGAGAATCAGCATTCTCACCTGTACACGACATTCTGATGGACAGATTAACAGTTTTGGAGACTAAGGAAGCCCAGTTCTTGGAGACAAGGAAGCAGCGAATGAGGGTTTTGGGGTCATCTTCCATTTTTGAAAAGATTATGGTGCTCAATTCTTCAGGTAAATTCACGAGTTCGTCTGATAACATTGCTGATCTCCTCAGCATGATATCTTGGTTTTGGTTTTGGTTTTGGCTTTGTTGAGTTGATTCAGATTTGTTCATGTTTTTTTTCTCAGGTGCAGATATTGTAGTTGGTAGAGTTTACGTTAGGCAACGTTTGGATTCTTATGAGAGGGAAATTATGGAAATGGTGAGCTGCACGAGGTTTTAGTTTCCATTTTAGGTGGACGAGGATTTAATAGCCATACTATTAGGCCTCTTGAGGCCCACATTAACATGGCAGCAGTTTAGGGTTACCAAAATTTGGGTTTGCCCTATCTCTCAACTCTACCAAAACAAATCTCGAATCGAGTCATGACAGATAAAAGAAATTTGAATTACTTGAAATGCATTTAATCTCTTCATCATCTTTCCACAGTTAAGTGGCATGTATTTTTATCCTGATTTTTTTTTTCCATTTATGAAACATGGCTAAGCCATCTTACTCATATCGAACCAATAAAATACCGAATGGTTATGTCGGTGAGGGCTTTCTTCGAAGAATACAAATAACCTGTAAAATAGATTTATTCCCTAGTTAGTGAATAAAATCTTTAGCTACAATGTCATATTTCTAAAGGAGGTTTTGGTGATTTGTTTTTAATTGAAATAGTAGTTTTTGTTTTATTTTAATGAATATATATATTCAAATTGAATTATTTGTAGGCTCGTCTTTATTGATGTTCAAACTACGGAGTGATTTTTTATTAAAAAAAAAAAAAACTATGGAGTCAATCATGGCTAATTATTACAAACCTCACATTTCAGCTGTTCCAAGTAATATTTAAGGTTTCACATAGCAAGCATATATGAGTATCAACATAGGAGAAACACTAGATTATACGACAGAAAAAGATGCTGAAGATCGATCTCTTCAGAGCTTTCTGGAACTTCGAGGTGGTGTCCCATTGAATTTCTTATCAAAATTCTTAATTTGTTCATCATACTTCTTCTTTTTTTTGGATTCAAAGAAACCCCACCCCCCGTCCATGGAGCTCTTCATCTGCGATTTCCATTAAAACATATGTTATAATGTTTGGCATAACAGATGAGGCACAGGATGAGCAACACAAATCAGTGAAACTATAGAAACATAACCAGAACACAGTGATGGAAATGTTGCTTCGACATAACTTCTTAATTTGATCGGAAAATAATAAACTAATATGAATAAAGACCATATTAAATGCCAAAACTCAAAACCAAATGGAACTTCCCTGAAACAACACTTTTATATTTTATGGAAGACGAGAATTTTATTAATCAACTGATTTAGCCGATAAAAGGATGACTGAACAGGAGAAGAAGAAGAAAAGTAACAAAAGATAAGCTAGAAAAATTACAAGCTAAATGTCAATCGAACAAATTTAACTGACTTTCTTGTTTAACTGTAAAGCAAACAAATCAAGCAAAATATAAATATAAGAAAAAGAACTATAATCATGCAACCAAATCATATCATGTATGAACTCCCTAAAACAACACTTCTTTTCCTTTCTTCTTGTCCATGCTCTTTTTGAAGGTTAATAGAGCAAGAACATGATTACATGAAAACAAAGAGATCAACTACCATTTAGAAACTTTTCTACTAATCAATCAATTAATTTTGAAAACGCATACATAAAGAGGGTTAAGGACTCAAGCATTTACTTTCAAAAGAACAAGCACAAGTTTTCCAACTACAAATGGAACAAGAGTTCATTGATGAATGCTAAAAGGAGTATATCAATATGAGTGAAGCACGTATTGAAGTGATACTGGTCTCTGATTTGGTTTTTAAGGTAGTGAAGCACATACATGATGCATTAGTCGACAATAAGGAGAGAAGTCCTCATAGGCTTAACTTTCCTGAAATTCAATAGCTTTTCAAATTAACACATCAGACCTATAAAATCAGGTTTATCCTTGTATAACTCCGTAAATAAAGGGAGCAGATTCAATCTATAATATCATACAAGAATCTTTTCATATTAGCTAGCTTTTCCTTTGGTTTAATGGTAATCTAGCTATATCAATAAAATCTCTCTATCATTATATAAAAAAAATAAAATAAAAGAATCCTTTCATATTCTTCAACAGTTAAGTTTGAAGGAAATAAATTTAGTGTTTATGCATGCCAAAAGGAACAACTTCCATTTTCATAGACTTATAAATGAATGACTATCTAACTTCACTTCTATGGCATCCAATTTTCATCCCACATGTTATAATTTATATGGCTCGATCGCAAACAAATGTCGGAGTGGAATAGAGTGAGGGGAGCAGAATAGTTTTTGGACGGCTAAGATTTCCTGGGTGGTTTGGAGAAGATAAAATTCCATCTGAATTTAATGTTTGGGTTATCTTGTTTGGTTTTTCTTTTGAAAGCCAATTTTGGCTTCGATGTTTCTTCGGTTGCCCATCTAGGCTTTTCTTTGCCTTCTATGGTTACAACCTATCAAAATACAAACTAGGAAGGCAAAACTCTTATTTTAGAGGGGTGATAGCTGATCGATAAACCATGTTATCCAGGTTGGGAAGCCAGCCTATGTTCATCTTGAACTCGAAAACATTAAAATTTTTATAATTTTGGCAATATGATTAGGTAAATTAATATGATAATTAGTCCCCTTCTCTTCTATATGGGTACTGTGCCGTCTTCCAAGCATCTAGCTTAAGCAACCTTTGTATCTTAATATAATAAAATCATCGTTGTTTCCAGCTTGCTAACCTATAGAATCCCTTTCTCTTCTATTCCATAATGCAATTACGTTCAACTATCAAAACTAATCAACTGATAACTATTTCCACCTAAAGCCCCAAACACTGAACTCCTTCAACTATATCCCCAAACTAAGAATCCACCAACTACTTTTAGCAAGAAGAGCCTTATATAAATTTCAGAAATGATTTTTTATTCAAGGTTTCGTCTTCGAAACTCCCCAAGACAATAAGCCATGCTCGCATCGAACTTGAGCAGCTATTCTCGTCCTATAAACAACTTCCCTCTAGTAGAGCCTCACATCTTAATTAGGGTTTGGAATAACAAAGCTAGTCAGGAGGCTAAGAAATGAACACGCTCAGTTTTTGAATTTTCCAACTTTTGTTCTAGAACCTCACGTCTTAATCAGAGCTCGAGGTCACAGTTAGGCTTGGCAAGAAAAGAACAAGCTTATTTACAAGTTCCGCGACCGAAAGAGAAGTTGCATTTACTAATTTCAATTCCTTAATTTCATTATCATAACTTGAAATAAATGCAGACATATAATGTAACTAACAAAAGGCTTTGTCGACATTACCATCCCACTTGACCTTCATCTTGGTGATGTTTTGACGATAAGATGGATGTGAAGTTGAGAAGGGTAATTGCAGAGCTTAATTTCGAAAGATTCCAGATTTGCAAACACATTCATGATAGAAGGGATTGCAGATTGTGGGATGTGGTAGTGAAGTTTTGAGCATGGAATAGAAAGGCCCTCATTACCTAAACTTGAGAATCTGAGGGAGAGATTGACAGTTTCGGAGACAAAGGAAGCCCAATTCTTGCAGACAGCCGTGCAGCGAATTAGGGTTTTGGGTTCATCTTCCAATTTTGAAAAGATTTTGGTGGTCAATTCACCAGGTAACTTCTGAAATTTGTCTGTCAACGTAACCTCTTGATTGTGGCTTTGTTGGGAGGTTTTTTGGATCTCTTCTGTTTTTTACCCCTGAAGATACAGCTAAAGAGAAAGTAGTTTGTAGGGTTTACGTTTGACAAGATTAGGACTCCTTGGAGAGGGAAATTAGGGGAATGCTGAACTGCACGAGGATTTAGTTTCCAATTTGGGTGCACGAGGATTTAATAGCCATACCAATTTTATTAGGCCCACATTCTCATGGTAGTATAGGATAGTGTAATTTAGGATTTAACTCGGTTATCAACCTATATCAATTATTTTTGTTCAAAATATATAATACTATTTTATTTTAAAAAATTTCATGGATTTGACATGATGGGTTTTGAATTAAATTTAGTTTAAATCAACCAAGTCACGAAATAACCTTCAAAATCATTGAAATCTAGACAAGTCAACATAAAAAACAGTTTAAAATTAAGCCAATCAAGATTTGAGTTCAATAACTAGGCTTTTCATATATGCTTATGACACTTACCCTTCAACCACTTCTTTAATGCAACCCTATACCTCAACACTTGAAATTTATTGATTTCACATTTATTTTAAGTTTTTTTTTAGATAATAGTCGAGATTTTATTAACTTTTGTCTGATAAGAAGATAGCCAAAGAAGTAGAAAAGAAGGCAACAACAGAAAGAAGAAGAAAAGAAGTCATAAAAACACGGCTGCTGCAACGAAAAAAGAGAACAGAGACCAGACAAAGGAAAAAAATGGTAAAAGTCAACTGTGAGTTATCCAAATCATAAAATTTCCCCCGCTATTCTTTTCCCTCAAAGACGAGCCCTCTATATATTGCTCAGCCTTTTAGGACAGTGTGGATCCTTGTTTTTGTTCTCAAGTCTGAGTAATCATAGCCATATACGTCCAATTTTAGATCCTTGTTTTTGTTCCTTTTTCTTCTGCAACAACCTTATGTTAGATGCTTCCCGAGTCCGAATGTTAAGATAATCACCAACTACCTCGCCTTTCCTTTCGGTCGAAATTCCTTTTCTGCAGAGGTCGTTTCAAACCAGAAAAGAGCAACGAGGGTGCTCAATTTCAGTAGATTTCAGATTTGCAAATACTTTCATGAGGCTGGGGTCCTGGGGATGGAAGCTACCCTTGACAACCAAAGGGTTGCATCCGTGCAATTCTTAATCAAGGAGATATTTCATCCTTGAACATGACACTGATAAACGAGATAAATCTACTTGTTAAAAAACAGTTGAATGCACAATGTGGGTGTGCATGCACAGAAGATATATAGCAGGCTCCTCTTCATCGAGGTCCAGACTATAGAATTCATCTTCCATATATTGATATTTGAAATTTTGTAAACTCCTTTTCCTTATCCAAAGAGCTATAGAAAATGTCATGGCCAATGACTACAAATCTTACATTTCAACCGTTCTAAATAATGTTTAAGGTTTCACACCTAGTTTCCACAAAGGATTATTCGGCAGAAAAAGATAAACACAAAAGATCTGTGGAGCTTGTCTTTGAGGCAAAACAAGCCTTTTTTTGTTCATGGAGCATTTCATCAGCCTTATTGATAGCATTTCATCTTCCATTTGCACTCTGCAGAGAATTAAAACGTACAAGTTACAAGGTTTGACTGCAGAACAGATAAAACACAAGGAGAGTGAGCAACAAAAAGTAGTGCAACTGTATAAACAAAACGAGAATACATGGCGCTGTAACTGTACTTCTTCGATTGACAGTGATAATAAAGCCATAACTGTCCACAACTCAATCACAATATTTGTAAAGTAAATAATTACTTCTTCAATGCCTTTTTCACAACGCAAGTAAAAAAAAATATCATTAGCTAGAAAATTCAAACCTAAATCTACCTTCTTTCTTTTATCATTTTCTCAAAATTTCTTAAGATGCATGCAATAGCATTCAATTTTAATATGAATGTCCAAGCTTTTCTAACATTTTCTTAAGAATTACCTTTTGAATTGAACCTGCATGATTAGAGATGATAGGAATCCCAGTTAGCAAACAAATTATCTCATAAATATGAAGAAAATGCTAAGCAAGCAACTACCTTTTGATCACTTCCCTAATAAACAGTATAACCACTACAGTTGAAAAATACAAACTATTTTCACCGAAACCTCAATCACAATCGCAGGGCATGCACAGGGCGTCGAGCGCATGGTGGGTCTACCTTCTAAGTAGTGTGTGTTGAAAATGGGGTTTAGGTATAATCATAAAGTCATAATTATAAGGTTCAGGTCACCACCTAGTATTATGGTTACTAGAAAACTTATGATATGCAAAAGTCTCGGTAAGGGACTGGTTGTGTAAAGAAAAGACGCATCACCCCCAGTGCACCTTACCTAAGGTAAGCTGCATTGTTATTTGATTGTTATTCTAAGTTGTCTTCTCGTTTGTTAGTCTTATCTAAGATTCAAGACAGATCTTTTCTTGTGAGGAAATCTTTACCTTATTAAGTTAAAGCCTAATTGTTCTAAGACCTAAATTTTAACATCATATTTATTTTGCACTTTGTACATTTAATATCTGAGAGTATACTTATAATGTAATTTTACACCCTCAAATATTAAAGTTTACAACAAAATCCTAACACTTTAAATATAAAGTTAATAAAATGATTAGTAAAGAATTTTCGAATATGCATGTAACTAGTATAAGTCTAAGTGTAATGAAATGTAAGAGTTCCTTTCCCTCTATTTATCTCTAACATGGTATTAGAGCTAGATTAATCTAGTGGGGTGTTTGAGAAATTAAAGCATGTTTGTAGATAAGAGTGTTGATGTACAAGGGACATCCACAGAAGGAAAAAAAAAAATGAAGGCACAAGATGATGGAACCCAGTAAAAGAATTGAGACCTTGCTTCAAAAAGAGATAAAAGAAGCCTACGAAAAAGACTTGGTGCAAGTTGACAACTTACTATACAAGAGATGAGATGTGTTATAAGAGATATCACACATGAAGAAAAGAAAAGGAGAGGTCTTTCTAAAGGAGATGGGAAATGGCCAAGAAGCCATGACAAGAAAGGCACCAGCTTGATGAATAGCGAGCCAAAATAGAATGGCCACTTTGAAAAGCTTAATCTTGAAAAGTAGTGTTTGGCTAGGGAACTGTAGCAGCATTCACGAGAGGAGAAAAAATAGTTAGGAGTAGCCATGTTTAGACAGACCATTCTAAAGGAAAGGAAGATTGAAAAGATGGCAAAGGGGAGTGTTGGAATTAATTTTTAATCAAAGTTCTTTTAGTTCTCCTAAGTGTATGCATAATTATTAAAGATATATTTATCTTTTAAGTCTCTTGAATTATTCTAAACTAGTATAAATATGTGTTCAGAGTATTGTAAATCTAGGTCCAAGTATAACGAGAAAGTAATATTTATATGAGATTATATTCCGCAATGCTTCCCCTTTTCTCTTTCAAATATTTCTAACAACTTCTTAGTTAGGGCTAGAAATCGCGAACTACTACACGGGATTGTTTGGTGTTCTTCAATAGCTAAGCTTGACAAAAACAAGAACAGGCTCCCTTATGGAAACAGCAGTTGCATTTACTAATTAATCTCAATCTCTTTAATTTTCTGAACTTGAAGCAAATCCAATAATATATATG
>Ga0325401_1008349_pt1 | contig 10085 bp, 8 predicted proteins | sample PopdelMetagenome_FD_205666 | JGI IMG/M metagenome (GOLD analysis project Ga0325401, IMG submission 205666) | Populus deltoides microbial communities from Bellville, Georgia, United States - Xylem-PdKOR-R2 | ecosystem: Host-associated > Plants > Phyllosphere > Stem > Wood/Secondary xylem | place...
GAAATAGAGAATTTGTAATTCACAAGTTTACTTCCTCTAAATCAGCCCACAACCTAAGCAAAAATACCTGGCAGATAAGGAAAATGAGTTCCATGTCTTTAAAGGATACACTCAAGGTATATAAACTCAATTATAATAGGTGCATAGATGGGGAACAAAAGGAACAGAAAGACATGCTAGACACAATACAATAGAGAGAAGGAGGCAACACCTTGGAGGAGTAAAAAAAATAGAACAATTTATGCAAGAAACAACTACCCTTCAAGAAGTCAATTTCTTCAAATCTAGAATGATGTTTCTCGTATCACAGATAATTTCTTTTAATTTTATTGTGGAATGATTTCATTATTCAAGAATTTTCGATGTAGCCTAACTATGATTATGTATGAAGCACGTGTGCGGCGTCGCAACGATCGTCCATTCTCATGTATATTATCTATTTGGCAGATATGGGGAGACAAGGAATTCTTGTCTTTTATCTATGGAAAGCAGGAATGGGAGTCGCCATCTAATATTTTGGTCACTAGAAACCCCAACTAGTATCAGAGAACGGGTACGAGGACTGGTTGCGTAAAAGGAAGATATTAGCACCCCAACTACGCCTTAACTAAGGTGAGCTGCATTGTTTAATTATTTGATAAAAATCTAAGGTCTTGTCATGTTTTCTAGTTGTTAGTCTGTCTAAAGTTTAAGAAAAGTTCTCCTCAATAAGGAGATTCTTATCTTATCAGGTAAAAACTTAACTGTTCTAATGTCTATAAAAGAAGTACCATTTTAATATCGGGAATACATTTTATGTATAAATTCATAATTCCAGATATTGAAACAAAACAAAATATTTTTTGGGGTTTATTTAAAAATATTAGCCTAGTTCTCGTGACTTTAATAAACTGGTTATTAAAGCCAAAATGCATGCTAACATTTTTTGAAATTTTCTTTGTTGTGTGAAAATACGATATGAATTTTTTTCAAGAGACATGGCTATATGCATGAAAACAAGACTTTTTTTTTGTTTTATAATTTTTGCAACGTTTTGATGAAAACCAGGTATTTTAATACCAGATTCGTATCTTTATGGTATAAAAATACAAACCGATATTAATCAAAATAGATAGAAAAACACGCGAGGAAATCACAAATTTTTGAAAATATTTTTTTGATTTTTTTTACTTGGTCAGGTGCCCGACCTAGCAAACAGTTGAGGATCTCTCCACTGTTCATGTGAGCAGTGGAGCTTGCTAGTGTGGTAAAGTAGAAGAAGGAGGAGGAGGAGGGGAGGAGAAGGAGAGAGGCTGACCTGCGGTGCTGCTGGTGGCGGTGGAGAGGAAGAAAGGTGCGGCGGGCAGGGGATTCCATACGACGATTCTTTTTTTTTCGTTTTGTTTTTTCTGTGTTTCTTCTTCTCCCCGCTTCTCTATTTCTTCTTTTGTTTCTGCTGGTGTGGATGTTGTTGTCTACGGTGGCTTAAGGCGGTTCTTGGGGCGGCGCCGAGAAAGGTAGGCGGTGGTGCTCCCCTGTTCTCGTCTAAAATTCTTCTGCTTCCTCTCAAGTCATCCCTCTGTTTTTTCGTTCTTTTCTCCTTTGTTTTGTCTGGTTTCTTATCTCTGTTCCCCCCAGCGTTTGTTTTTTTTATTTATCTCCCTCATGTTAAGCCCCTTTCCCCTATGCTTTCTCTCTATCTCTAAAAATTGCCCCTCCGATCTTTAGTTCTCCCCCTGTATTTATAGGAGGCAGAGGGAGAGGGCCACCCTACCCTGTCTAAGCACAGGGTAGGGTGGCCGGACATGGATCTTCTGTTGCTCCATAATGGTGGCAGGGTAAGGTAGCTGGGCAAGGGTTTCTGTTTCTTCCATGATGATGGCAGGGCATGGGTTATGTTAGGGGGGGAGAGAGAGAGTGGGAAAAAAGCATTTCAAAAATCTTCTTCTCCCCTGTCTCTACATTCGCAGGGGAGAAGAACATGTACAGTGCCGTTTAAAATGGCACCGTGTCATGCTTTTCTCTCTTTTTTTTTGAAAGAAATGAATTTGGAAATAACCCAAAAATAGGTTATGATAGTTGCCCTCCTCTTTACAATGCTTACGGAGCAAAGATTTTGCGTAGTAAGTTTTGTAAAGATAAACAAAACTGATCTTTCAATATCGATTTTCTCAAAGCTTGGATTATTTGAAGCTCTGTCTTTGCAGCAATTCTCTTCAACCATGAACTAACAATCAAAACTAAACGAACTTGGTTGTTCTGAGATCCTGATCTGGCGATCCTTTAAATTCTATCTTTAGTTGGGTTAACCTGAAATCTCATCTGATGATTCCCTTTAATTAGAACCCAAAGTGAGTGTGTAGCTCAGTCAACCTGAAATCCCATTTGGCGACTTCCTTTAACCAAAGCTAAAAATCCTTGTGTGGTTGGGTTAACCTGAGATCCCTTTTGACAATCTTCTTTAACTAAAACCAAAGAAAATGTGTGTGTGACCTCGCTGTAATGGGTGACCTACCCAAGTGGAAAAAATGTGAAGGTTTTGAAGTGGTCTCATTGTAATGAGTGACCTATCCAGGTGTGTCGCACGTCCCCTGTGTGGCGTTGATGGTGATTTTTTGTTCGTTTGTTTGATTTGAGAAGTCGTCACCTAGTATTTGATTGAAGGTTACTAGGAAACCCGGATATACTGGTCTTTGTCAGAGATTTGAGGGTGAGGGACTGATTGTGGCTAGGGAAGGTATTAGCACCCCTAGCGCACCCTACCTGAGGTAAGCTACTTTGTGAGTTGATGTGATTTTAAAAATATTATCCAAATTCTTAAGGCTTTAATAAATCAGTTATTAAATCCCAAAATATATGGAGAAACATGTTCTTATATTTTCATGGGAAATACAACATGAGTTTATGTGTACTTAAAATACTTGGCCATATGCAAATTAATACATTACATTCTTGTCTTTTTGATTTTTTTAACATTTACAAAACATACATAAAAAAATACAAAAAACACACACACATCGCTTTTTACTATGCTTGCTCTCACATAATTTTCACATATTACAAAATAACAAAAAATTCAAAATAAATCAAATACAATTAAAAAATTACAAAATAAACACCAAAAATTCCAGGAATTGCTGGGAACATCTTTTGGGATTTGCAGGAACAGTGGCAGCGTGTGGATCTCATGCATCACCACCATTGGCGGCACGTGGATATCATGCAGCACCACCATTAGCAGCGCGTGGATCCACATGCTTTTGCCGGTAAAGACCAGCAAACTGGTAGATCGGGAGGTCTCCTTCTTCTCTTCCTACTCATACCGGCGGTGGATCTCACAGTCACCTGCAAGGCAACCTAAAAAATAAAAGCAGTAGATTTCACTTTTGTTTTCCCCCTTTTCTTTTAGATTTGCCACAATCTCCCTCTGTTAATCCTTTCTTCTTCTAGGGTTTAACGTTGCCATTGCTTATTACCGTCTGGATGGTTGAAGATGGGAGAAGAAGTTGTCGTGGCTGGTGGTGTGTTTGCACACGCGACGATGGGACTCAGGGGGAATCGACTCAAGGGATTGACCGCTACTGCTGGATGATAGAGTTGTTCAGTGGTTCATCCGCAGGCCGTCCATGGCCACTATAAGTGGAAAAGGAAGGGAACTGAGTGGAGGTCGGTCTGTAAGGAGGCTGAGTTATGGTGAGGTTGTTCTGTTGATGACCAGGAGAGGGAACAAACTGGGAAGGAGGATGCTCTCGGTCGATTGAGACATGGGAATGGAGGTTTGAATCTGGGCCTATGTGGGGGAAGAGCTGGGGTTCTCTCTGGTTTTGTTGGTGGGAGGTCAGGTCTGGTGAGTTCCGTGGGAGAAGGAAGGGTGGCATGGGGAAGAGAGGAAGTTGTGGCCAGGCTTCAGTGGCTCTTTTGGTTCTCTAGGTTTTTGCCACATGAGAGGGGGACGACCGACCTCAACAAGGAAAGAAAGGCTTGGCTGTGGTTTCTGGTTTTGGGAGCCTCCAAATCAAAATGGTAGGGGGGCGGCGGCTCTCATTAGGGAAAGAGGGGAAGATGGTAGGAGCCAAAACGGGGGTGGCTGTTGAGAGAGATCTCTCTGGTTTCTTTTTTTTCAAAGGAAGGAGAGGTCGCCGACCTCTATCAAAGAGATAGGTTTTAGGTTTAGGTTTTCCCCTTCCCCCCCTTGTATGTGATTTTTCTTCTCTATTTATAGCAGAAAAAAATCATTTTTTTTTCTTTTTTCCCAATGCTTAGTAAAACATCTGTATTTGATTTTTTTTAAAAAAAAGCAATATCAACATCGCCTCAATGAGAAAAATCAATAATTTTGAAAATAACATGTTAAAAGTTAAACGCGTTTAAAAGACCTTTTGAAATTTAAATTCTTTTGAGATGACATTGAAAATGCTAAAAACAATGCAAATATATTAAAAACATATTTTTCTTTGGTTTTCGTTGGTTTTTGCTATTTTTGGTTTTTTTTCTAAAAATTTATCAAAAACATGAGTAAAAGTTAGGTAGCAACAATATGGAAGAGTGATCTAATTGTAATGGGTGACCTACCTAGGTAAAAAAACATGGAGAATGGTCTCATTGTAATGGGTGACCTACCCAAGGGGAAAAAAAAAGGAAGAGTGGTCTCATTGTAATGGGTGACCTACACAAAAAGAAAAAAAAGATGGTCTCATTGTAATAGGTGACTTACCCATGGGGAAAAAAAGAAAGAGTGGTCTCATTGTAACGGGTGACCTACCCAGGTGATGATCTCATTGTAATGGGTGACCTACCCACGTAAAAAAACATGGAGAATGGTCTTATTATAATGGGTGACCTACCCAGAAAGAAAAAGGATAGTCTCATTATAATAGGTGACCTACCCAGGTGAAAGAATGGTCTCATTGTAATGGGTGACCTACCCAAGTGAAAGAATGTTTTGAAGAGATGACAAGATAGGGCTCAAAGGGATACAAGGGCTCAAAGGCGTACTTGTAAGGAGGTAGGGTTAGGAAACACACTACGTAAAAGATAAGGTCTCAAACACACTTGAAAGTAGGTAATGTTATAAAATGCACTACCTGAGAGATGAGGCTTAAAGGTGCACTTAAAATGGGGTAATGGCTCAAAGGCGCACTCGAAAAGAGGTAGGGTTAGAAAATGCACTACCCGAGAGATGAGGCTTAAAGGTGCACTTAAAATGGGGTAATGGCTCAAAGGCGCACTCAAAAGTAAGTGAGGGCTCAAAGACGCACTTGAAAAGAGGTAGGGTTAAAAAATGCACTACCTAAAAGATGATGGCTCGAAAGGAAGTAAGGGCTCGAAAGAGCACTACCCAAGAGATGGTGGCTTAAAAGCGCACTCAAAAGGAAATGAGGGCTTAAAGGAGCACTCGAAAGGAGGTAGGATTAGAAAACACACTACCCAAAAGATAATGGTGAAACACCGATATATCAATGTTGAAAGCAATGCATTATGATCAATATGCATGTATACTTACCTGAGAAATATAGGTCCCCATTTTCTTCAATGGAGTCTTTCTTTTCTCAAAAGCTTGAGTCTTGGTAGCAAACTTTGATGGCCTTCTTGCTCTCGCTTACTTGAGTCACATCTTGTGATCTTGACCTCTGAGAAGGGTTTGATATCATCATACTTTTATCCTCCAACCTTTATCTCAAGAGTTGTCAACTCTACCCCACATTTTATTTTCTTAGAAAGGGAATCATGAAGCCAGCCCTATTATGCATTTTTGGATTGCCCCCCAGCTTAATCATGCCTCCAAGTGTTCAATTTGAGTTTTCTTTGGGGATGAGGCTATGTGAAGGAAGATTTGGTTTTTGACAAGGGGTTGTTTTCATGCAGAATTTTTGGAATTTCAAAGCTATTCCAAACACAGAAATCATTTTGACATTGGTATAAAGCAAACTCGTTCTGAAAAAATTCAAGTGATTCCTATGGACAAGTTTTCATAAGTGATGAAAACCTTTTGTTTTGCTTTTGGTGAAAATATGAAATAACATTTTGTTGGTCAAGAGGTTCAAACTTCAATTTGAGGGTTACAGAGAACCGATTTTCAAAGCATTTATTTTATTTGCACGAATAATGATTTGGTTCGCATAAAAAAGCACTGCCTACCAATCTAGATTGCTTGCCTTTGATTAGAAAGGGCTTGATTAGGCACGTAACATAGGTTTTGGCTATTGGTTATAAAGAATAGGATATTTGCAGGCGCAAAAAGGTGTTTAAAGGATTTCAAGACTAAGGATCACTTGTGCTTATGCTTGTTTCTTGACCTTTTGTCATTTGAATTTATTTTCCGAAATGGTCTATCATGCCCCCCAATGTTGGGCTCGAGCTCTTCATTTGTTTTTTCTTTCTTCACTTGGTTGAGCATCATCATATCGATTATTTTTGTGAGAAGCTCAAATCTTTTGGACCCTTTGGTTTTTTTCTTTATACCCCCAACTTTGTTTGGACATTTTTTATCATTGATAATTTTCTTGCACTTGCCCCTCAGTGTAGGGTGTGATCCTAGCCAAGGTTATTTTCAAAAATGTGTTAGGCTCAAAAAGGGACTCCAAAGAATATATTTTAGCCTTGTGAAAGGATTATCAAAGATGGCCTTTCTTCATTTCAAACTCATGCACTTAGGATCGGTAAGCCTTACTTTCATGTGAGTATGCAAAATGATTTCTCATTATTCATTCAAATAAAACTCAGCTTTGGAGTCACCTCATGTTGTTTTCGTTTTCGTTTTGTTTGTTTTTTTATAGGTTTTTTTGGTGTATGGTTACCTTTCTAAGGAATCACTTGAATTTCCAGAACTTGTTTGTTTGGACAAACACCAATATGATTTCTATCTCGTACCAAAAACTTTGAATTCCCAAAAAATCTTTGTGAACATGTGAGACCATGCATAATTTTGGAAGAAAAGGGAAACACATCGGTGGTTTCGTGGGTAAAGGTTGTGCTTAGTGTGTTATTTGCATGAAACAACAATAAAAATAAAGCATGTCATGAACACAAGAAATCACATGATCTTATTAACAAGAAAGGCTCATTTGACAAATAAAGTCTTGTGGCATTATGAGCCAAATTACTAACAAGACTTAAACAGGCTTAAACAAAATCAAAAAGCTTTGCAGACATGATCAAAAGGTAGACTAATCACATTGTAGAGGGGGAGTGCACCAGAGTTGGAAAATGGAGCTTGTTCTTGTTATGGCCAACAAGAATAAGAACAAGGTTTTATATCATCATATTGCACTTAAAGTATCATTAAATTCCCTAACTTAAGCATGTTTTATAATAACAAGTCTGATAACATAAGATATCTTTAATTTATGGTAAATACTTATTTTGAATGCAGGCATATCTCACAATTTGAAGGATTGATTGATATGTTTAACTATTGAAAGTGAAAAGACAAAGAGAGGGCTAAGCTTAAAGAAGAGATGTTGGTTCAATTTAAACTGGAACACCATTTAGTTATTGGATTATAACTGGAGCTGTAGAACTTGGATTTAGGTCTGGTTTATATAGATGGAAAGCTAAGACATAGGCCTAAAACTTTAATAAGAGTCCAAGATTCAAAACGGTAGTTTTCAAGTTCAAATTATAGCAAAAAAAGAGAAGTCGGAATCTATCCTGCAGCCCAGACATTGTTCAGTGTTCAACCCATATCTCGAGTTCTAGAAGTCTAAATGAGCTTAATATTCTTGTTTTGTTGGAAAGCTGAGACAATTGCCCAGAACTTTCATGAAGACTATCTGTTCAAATTATGATATTAGCAATGACGTTTTGTCCAGACAAGAAGATAATGGTTGTCACCAAGTCAAGAGGTGGCCACCCACACAGTAATTAGTCATCAAATCAATAGTTCTAAATTTTAGCCTATAAAAGAAGGCATTTTCCATACATGGAGACATTTTTGTTTTCACATCAAGATCTTGCTCTTGTTCTCTTTCTTTGTAATTTGTAATGTTTAAATTCTGCTTTCATTAATCTCTTGTTTAAATTTTTCATCATAACTATGTTCTTATCTAGTCTATTTATATTTCTCTTATTCATAATGTTTAGCTAAGTTTATTATGTTGAGGTGAAAATGTTACATTAATGGTGTAAGAATAAGTATAGTATAAACTCAACATGGACTTTAATATTTGATACTAACATGCTTTGTATTTGTTATCTTACTCACTTATAATACCTTGCTTGTGAAATGGTTAATCTAGATTTGTATTGAACAACCCTTGGTACATTAAATACTTAATCCTTTCATAGCCAACTGTATGGTATAACCGACACCTGTGCTATGAAAGGAACTTGATTTGTTGTTAACATAAGTTATCATCATGAATACTTGACAAAATTTACAAGTATTAGCATTACTCAAATAAGATAATTAATATAATCATGTTAATAATTTATAATCCGATTAGAACCTCCTTTGTGTATGGTTTCCAGTTGAGAAATAAAAGGAGTTTCTATTATACTAATTTGAAATATCATTAGTGGATCCTCTAACATTGACAATTGTTTTATCTTTGTTTAATCCTTACATCAATATCACTTTTCAAAAGTGTCATAACCCAATTTTTGAATAAATAATAAAAAAATGAATGGATAAAAATATATTTGAGAATGAGATTAAAACAACACAAATTCAAAGTTCAGGGATGAAATTATCAGATTTGAGAGTAAATTGGTCAGAAATTGAAGAATTAATAAGTTTAGAAATTTAATTAAAATTTGGATTAGTTTAATTAATCAAAGCAGGAGAATTAATAAGTTTGCGAACTTAATTAAATTTTGATTTAATTAATTAAATAAATTTAGGGGTTTAATTGAAATTAATCCAAGGGCATAATTAGAATTGATTATTACTGATTAGGATCCCAATTGTTAAGTTTAAATTGTTTAGGGACCAAAGTGAAAACAATCATGCCCAAGGTCACAACGGTGCCATTTGGAAGCATTGTTCATTATCTCATTCGTTTCACGCGGAGGAAGCCGGTTCAATAAGGAAAATTTAGCAGATCATGGCCAGGGGAAGATTCAGCAGATCACGGGCATTATACCCACGATGCCATTCCTGAAGCCACAATCTCTCACCTCCACGATGCCAGCCATTTCTGGAGGCCAGGACACAAGACCTTCTCTGGCTTTATAAAAGCCAAAGAAAGGCCTCAGCAAAAGGGGGAGGCAGAGCACAAAGGAGGAAAAAAAACAAAGCAAAAGGCACAAATTCACAGACGAGCGGGAGAAGCAGGGGGTGAGAACCAGAGAAAAAAATGGAGAGGCAGAGCACGAACCGAAACAAACACAGGGGGACGAGCTGGAGGACATACAGAGAGAGAGTTAAGAGAACAGAGAGAACAGAACACAGCGAGGGGAACAGAAACAGAACAATATAAAAAGAAAGAGCAAGGATCAGGAAGGAAGCTTGAAGACAGGAGCTTCGCCCAGCGTCTGCCGATTCGTGCAAAGTCTGTGCAAACACTACAACATTATACAGTTTTGCCGACGGACTAATTCCGTCGGTGACATCAATGCACTCCGTCGGTAACAATAATACCGACGGAGTCACCGACGGATCACGTCCGTCGGTATAACAGTCGTCGGTGAATCCCATTTCCGTCGCTAATTCTGTCGCAAATAAAAAAAACACCCACCGACGGAAACACCGACGGCACCGCCGATGGATACAAGCGCGCCAAAAAAAAGTTTCCCGCGGGAACATTACCGACGGAATATTGCCGTCGGTAATGTCAAGGGTAATTACCGACGGCATTACCGACGGAAAACCCGTCGGTAATGATGGCATGGCTTGTAATTTTTGTTGCAACTCTCTGTGAATTACCGACGGATACTATCCGTCGGTAATGCCGTCGGTATGAAATCACCGACGGATAGTATCCGTCGGTAATCCGTCGGTGAATGTGGCAAAATCACGTAATTTTTTTGCAACTCTCTGTTAAATGCCGACGGATACTATCCGTCGGTATATCCGTCGGAACGTATTTAAAATATTAAAAAAAAATAATTGATTAATTGTAAAAAAAACCTTGATAAACAAATAAAAATGCATTAAACATTAAAAA
>Ga0325401_1008350_pt1 | contig 10083 bp, 9 predicted proteins | sample PopdelMetagenome_FD_205666 | JGI IMG/M metagenome (GOLD analysis project Ga0325401, IMG submission 205666) | Populus deltoides microbial communities from Bellville, Georgia, United States - Xylem-PdKOR-R2 | ecosystem: Host-associated > Plants > Phyllosphere > Stem > Wood/Secondary xylem | place...
ACTACAGTAATTCACCTAGAACTTTTAGTTTTTTTTAAAAAAAAATTTCCTGATATGGTTACCTTTATCTATGAGAATTCTCTGCATCATTTATCTTTTTCCAGACATGGCAGTTATTTGTAATACTTGTGATGTGAGCGAACACTGAGGAACTTGCATTTTGGCTGTCTTAGATTATAATTATCCCTCGTTAACAATAATAAAAACCCTAACAGTACTCGTACCAGTAAAAAGTAGTCATAAGAAGATACAGATTCTTTTCAAAGTCCAAACTACCCACTTTTGACCCGTTTCTCCTACAAGAGAAAAGTCACCTCCCCATCCCCCCCTCTCTCTATGAACGTTTAAACCACTTTTAGAAAGAGAGACTCAAATCAAAGCTCCTCCCTCTTTCTCTCTCGTAACTCTCTAAAAAAAATAAAAAATTCTCCAAGATTATTTTTTTAAGAGAGAGAAAGAAAACCCGGCATTTCCCATTCTTTCTTAATTCAAGTTTCTCAATGTTTTTGTCAAAACAGAGATCGAAGTACGGAACAAGAAAATAAAAGAATGGAATTTGTTGGTAAATCAGTCAAGAAGAAATTTAAAGGGTTTGGCGTTTTCAAAGGAACAGTCAAATCCTACGACCCGTCGTCTGGTTTCTTCGAGGTCAAGTACGAGGACGGCGATTTCGAGAAGCTTGGTTTCTCTGATGTTGCTTCTTTGGTAGGAGAGGATAAAGAAGCGGCCGTTGCTGCTGCTGCCGCTGCTGTTGTCGGGCCTGTTGACCATAAGCCTCGTTTGGGCCGGAAGCCCAAGAAGCGTCGCCGTGCTGACCCTAAGAAGCCCGAGAGCGGAGGAGAGTCAGGTAATTCTAGGGTTGTTGAGGCTAATGGGAATTTGGATATGAATAGAAATGTTGATCTGAATGATGGGTTTAGTGGGGATTTGAGGGAAAATGTTGATATTAATGTCGATTTGAATGAAACCCTAGAAAAAGGAAGTGGGATTGTGGAGAATTTGACAGAGGGGGTTTTTGATTTGAATGCTGGGTTTAATTTTGATTTAAACGAGGAGGGAGAGGAGGGTAATAATAATAATAATAATAATAGCCATATTCATATTCATAATCATAATCATAGTAATAATAGTAATAATAATAATTTAAGTGTTGATTTTGAAGGGAAGAAGAGGGAGTGCATCGACTTGAATTTGGATGTGAGTGGTGATGTGGATGAGAATATTAAGGAGTTTGATTTGGAGTGTCAAGCTGCGGAGACCCAAAAGAGGGAATGTGGGTTTGATTTGAATTTAGGGATTGATGAGGAAATTAAGGATGGGACGGATGATGGTTTTGAAGGGCAAGTGGATGAGGCTCCAAATTTTGAGATTCCAAGGATGGGGGAAGTTGAGAAAAGTCATATTGAAAGTGCAATTCCTAATGGGAAGTTGGAAGAAGTTCATGTTATTAATGATTCGTGTGTAGAGTTGGGTGGAAGGATTGAGGAGTTGAATATGGTTTCTGGTGAAGATTTTAGGGCTTGTGATTCTGTTGGAGTGATGGATGTTAAGGATGTCAAGGAGGATTGTCCTGAGGTGATTGATTTAACAAATGGTTATAAAGAGGAGAGTGTGAGTCAGAGGAGGGGGAGGAGCAGAAGAAAGTTTGCAGATAATTTGAATTCTATTCCAGATGTGACTATTCTCTTGGATACTAATGCTGTTAGGGATGAATATTTGGTGGAGAGTGGTAGTAGGAGGCGCGGGAGGAGGAGAAAGCTTGCAGATAATTTGAATTCTACTCTAGAAACAATAGTTCTCTCAGATGCTAATGCAGGTGGGGATGTTTGTACAATGGGAGTTGATGGGAACTTAGGTGATGTTGGAAGTTCATGTAAAGAGGTCAGTGGTAGTGCTAGAAAGAGGAAAAAACCTTTGGGTAATGGGAATTCTACGCAAGAAACAACCGTTTTGAGAAGAAGTGCTCGTAGAGGGTCAACTAAAAACGACATGTCAAATGATATATCAATGTCTCCTGTAGTTAGTGCATTAATGGAGGAAAAACCTGTTAAATCACATCATGAATGGCCTGAAGAGCCCGTGGTTCTTCCTCCTAAGTTGCAACTACCTCCTTCTTCGCAGAGTTTAGATTTGAGTGGCATTCCTGTACTTGACCTATTCTCAGTTTATGCCTGTTTAAGATCATTTAGCACTTTGTTGTTTTTAAGTCCATTTGGGTTGGAGGAATTTGTGGCCGCAGTGAAGGGTAACTCTCCAAGTTCACTATTTGACTGTATTCATGTTTCAATTCTGCAAACTCTAAGAAAGCATTTGGAGAACCTTTCAAATGAAGGTTCTGAATCTGCTTCTAATTGCCTGAGGTATTCCTTTTGCTCCTTACTTTTTATTTTTGTTGAAGTTGATTTTCTTTTCATTTGAAACTTAGGTTTATTGATATTTACTATTTTTAATTGACTATCAATTTAGGAGCCTTGATTGGGGTTTGTTGGACTTGATTACGTGGCCTGTTTTCATGGTTGAGTACCTCTTGATCCATGGTTCAGGGTTGAAACCTGGATTTGATCTTAGTAGATTGAAGCTGTTCAGAAGTGACTACCACAAACAACCTGTATCTGTGAAAGTGGAGATATTAAAGTGTCTTTGTGATGACATGATTGAGGCGGAAACCATCAGGTCGGAGCTTAATAGGAGATCTTCAGGAACTGACCCTGACATGGACTTTGATCGAAATGTGAATCTTGGGGGTTACAAGAAAAGGAAGACTGCGATGGATGTCTCAGGTAACTCATGCCTAACAGAGGACGCTGCTGATGACACTAATGACTGGAATAGTGATGAGTGCTGCCTTTGTAAGATGGATGGAAATTTAATATGCTGTGATGGTTGTCCTGCCGCATATCATGCAAAGTGTGTGGGTGTTGCCAATAACTATTTGCCTGAGGGTGACTGGTATTGTCCCGAGTGTGCGATTGACTGGCAGAAACCTTGGATGAAACCTCGAAAGTTGCTTCGAGGAGCAGAGCTATTGGGAGTTGATCCTTACAACCGGCTATATTTTAGCAGCTGTGGTTACTTGTTGGTGTAAGTTTTTCCTAATGTTGCTTATTATTATTGTTTATGAGTAGCTGGGTGTGGTATGTAGAATACAGTCCACAGTATTTAACAAAAATAATATAGAGCAAGTGAAATATTTGTTATGAAGTTTTGCTTAGTTGGTATTTTCTTATTTAGGTTTTAAAATTTAAGACCATCAATATCTCAAGGAAACAAATTTCTGAGACTGTTTAAGTGGTAGAAGCCACGAGACATCTTTTCACTTGCTGATGTCATTGTCTAGCATGTCATTAGCAATAGCTATAACTATTTACTTGATATGGTTTCTTCCATTATCTAGGGATACAAGCTTGTGATTGTGGTCGTAGTATTTGAGCTGCAGTTATTTTTATGACCCATCTGCCTGTGAGCTTGCTTTATTACTTGCATATTTTTTTCATGTATTGTTGATCTTGCAGGTCAGATTCGTGTGACACTGAATGCTCATTCAATTACTACCAAAGGGACCATCTTAGTCTTGTTATCGAAGTGCTAAAGTCTTCAGAGATGATTTATGGTGGCATTTTGGAGGCTATCCACAAGCACTGGGACATGCATTTATATGGAGCAAGTAGCAGTTTGAGTTCCCTAAAGCATACAACAAGCTTAGACATGTTCATACCCCCATGTCCCTCAGCATCTTTAGATACATGTGCAACTAAAATCAAGGCTGCTGATGGACAAAACCTTGGAAAGTTTGTTAATGGATGCTGTGGTCATCTTGATGTTGAGTTTTCAAAGTCTGCGAGCCTGACATGTATGAGTTCTGAAGGATCAGCTGAAACCATCCAAATCAGTTCGGGGAACCAGAATTTTCAGAAAGAAGGGCCTGACTGCTCTAACAGATTTGCTGGCTTCTCAAATGAATCCGATGTTCCAGGAAAGTCCCCTCTCATGGGAGACAATTCTATGACTTCCAACAGTTTGGATATTAAACGAGAAAAGAATCCATGTCCTCCTCCTACCAGATGTCCTTCATCTGCTGGAAATGCAAAAGCTGAGGTTACATTACAGGTGCAGCCTGGAACTGAGTACATGAACTATTACTGTTTTGGCCATACATCTGCTTCAATTGCAGATGTGTTATTGTCTAAACCATCAGAGAAGACCACTGAAAACTCCATAAAATCAGATGAGGAAATGGCTTTAGCTCAGATGAAGGTCATTTTGAAGAAATCCAACAAGTTCCGTTGGTCAAGCATTCCCTGTCTAAATGCTGAAGTCCAGAAAGGAAAATGTGGATGGTGCTTCTCTTGCAGAGCGACCACTGATGAGCCAGATTGCTTGTTTAATACGAGTTTGGGTCCTATTCAGGAAGGTTCTGAAAGTGAGGCGATTGGTCTTCAATCAAAAAGAACCAGGAAAGGCTATCTAATAGATTTAATATATCATATTCTCTTGATTGAACATCGACTTCAGGGGCTGCTACTGGGTCCATGGCTGAATCCGCATTATACCAAGCTTTGGCGTAAAAGCATTCTTAAGGCATCTGATATTGCGTCTGTTAAACATTTACTGCTAAAAGTAAGGATCCTCTTTCAACTTGGTCAGCACTGAGCAGAATTATTATTGCTTTTCATTTCTTCAAGATTTCTTTCATTCAAACTCAGATTCATTTCAAGGTTCAAACTGACATTTAGAGCCTATCTTGCGTGATAGCTTTTAAACCATGCTCACTTGATTTTAAAATGTTATTCAAACTTCTATTTTACCTTCATCTGGGTTTTTACAATAATTTTTGATGAATTTTGTTGGCATAAGTTGTTTATCTAGTGCAGTTGGATTACCTGAAGTCCCAGCTGCAAACAAATCTGAAGCATCCTATTAGTGGTCTTGTGTGCGATAAGTTGATTTAGAACAGTCAATGTTGTCTTGAAACCCTGATTTCTTATAGTTGTTTATTGAATTTATCTAGTGATTTTTGGCAGTTGTCTTGAAACCAGGATTTCTTATACAAGTTGTGTTGGTAGTCTTTGTCTCCTTGGTCCAGAAGGGTCCAAGTTGGTGCAAGCTGTAATAATATTTACAATGGTTATCCCTTGATCTATTTGCTTTAAATTCATCTTGTTATGGGTTTTGTGCAGTTAGAGGCAAATGTGCGGCGTCTTGCACTTTCAGCAGACTGGGTGAAATACGTGGACTCTGGTGTCACAATGGGATCTTCTTCTCATGTTGTGATTACTTCTTCACGTGCATCTTCAAAGAATGGGATTGGCAGGAAAAGGGCTAGGTCCACAGAATTTGAGTCAAAACCCTGTGCAAATTCTGCCAGTGGATTGAGTATGTTTTGGTGGAGGGGTGGTAGGCTTTCTCGTCGGCTGTTCAGTTGGAAGGTTTTACCTTGCTCCTTGATTTCCAAGGCTGCCAGACAAGGTCTGAATTTCTTCTTCTATGTCTTCTATCTATTTTTTGGGGGTGGTAGTTTTTTCATTTTAGGAAACTGAGTATTATTCTGAATATGTTCAAAGTTTGAAATTCTGCAGCTGGTTGTATGAAGATACCAGGCATATTATATCCTGAGAATTCAGATTTTGCGAAGAGAAGCAAACATGTTGCCTGGCAAGCTGCTGTTGGGTCATCAACGACTGCAGAACAACTAGCTTTGCAGGTATGGTGCTCATTTTTCATTTCCTTTCAACTTTTCTTGATCATGGTTTTCTTTTTCCTGCTATGTTCTCTCTATCTCACCTACGTGGGGGCAAGGACATTTAATTGCAAAAATCAGCTTTTTTATTACAGTGTCTGTATTCAGCTTCCTTTTAACTGGTTCCATCTATTTATTTTAATTGCATGACCTTTCCAGGTTAGAGAGTTTGATTCGAATATTAGGTGGGATGAAATTGAGAACACTCATCCGTTTTCTATGTTGGACAAGGAACTTAGAAAATCATTCAGGCTGTTCAAGAAGGTAATTATCCGCAGGAAGTGTGTAGAAGAAGAAGGGGCTAAGTATCTTCTTGATTTTGGCAAGAGGAGATGTATTCCTGAAGTTGTTTCAAAAAATGGGTTTATGATTGAAGAATCCTCCAGTGAAAGGAAGAAGTATTGGCTAAACGAATCTTATGTCCCCTTGCATCTCTTGAAAAGTTTTGAAGAGAAAAAAATTGCTCGCAGATCTAGTAAGATAAGTTCTGGGAAACTCTCTGATGCTTGTGCAGCAGTGAATAAGCCCTTGAAGAAAAGAGGGTTTTCATATCTGTTTGCAAGAGCAGAAAGATCGGAGTACCATCAGTGTGGGCATTGTAAGAAAGATGTTCTAATCAGGTAACTTAATCTTAAGATGTTCAATTCTTTCTTTTGTTGTATGTTGTTAAAATTTGATGGCATGGCAGCTACTTTTATACTCTTTTGTGGATGTGTGTGGGTTGTTTTTGTTCTTTTTAATATTTGTTTCATGCAAATATTAATTTCCTTTTTTATGATGTTTAACCACTTGACAGGGAGGCTGTGTGCTGTCAGCTTTGCAAGGGTGAGCAGTTCTTCCTTATTGTCACATAATTACATGATTAAAATCTGATATCGGCATTCACTCCTTTTCCATTGTATTTTGTATCTTACAAATATGATACAATTTACAGGATCTTTCCACAAAAGGCATGCAAGGAAGTCTGCTGGTGCCATCATGGCCAAATGTACATATACATGCCACCGGTGCCACTATGGAAAGAATGTGAAGAAGACAAATGCAAAAACAGTGAATATTGACAATAAAAGAGGAAAAAATAGCAAGATCACAAAAGTTCAGGAGCGAAAATTAAAAAAGGCCACTGTAGACAGAAATTTGGTGCGACTGAAGAACAGTAAAAAAGCCTTAAAGGGTTCTCGACCAATACTATCAAGAAACAATAAGAAGGTTACAGTTGTGCCACTACGTCGTTCGGCTAGGAAAGCTAAACAGAAAGCATTGCAGAACAAGAAGGCTCTAGGATGCAAGAGAGGAAGACCAGCCAAATCCAAAAAGGGGGCAAATAAGAAACCAAAGAAGGGTACTTCGTTGCATAGGAAGAGAACAGATACTTATTATAGTTACTGGCTTAATGGTCTTCTGTTGTCTAGAAAGCCAGATGATGAACGAGTGGCACATTTTAGGGAGAAAAGGTATATTGCCCAATCAGATAGTGTTATTGATGATCAACCCAAATGCCATCTTTGCTGTGAAGCAGGATCTACATCCATTTCGAATTATATTTCTTGTGAGATGTGTGGAGGTAACTATGTTTATTATTCTTTATGCCCATTTCCATTTAGGTAATTGAATTATTGAAAACTAATGAAGAGTATGATATATGCTGATACATTAGGTTTCCTTCTGCTTTTTTATTTTTGTTTTTATTTTTTTATTTTTCATAGTGATGTTTTCATTCTAACATTTGTTATGCAGAATGGTTTCATGGAGATGCTTTTGGACTTGATGCGGAGAACATAAATAAACTTATTGGTTTTAGGTGCCATATGTGCCTTGAGAAGACCCCTCCTATCTGCCCGCATGCAGCAGCCACAAGCCATGAGTTTGAAATAGGTGAGGTGCAAAATGATGTTGAGATTGATTTCCCCAAGGAAGGGACGGATAGTATCCTACATCTAGAGGAGGATCATTCAGGTTTACTTCCTGTTGACGAGTCTGTTCATGTGGAGGGGCAATTAGGTACTGGTCTGGTTTCGAATCAGAGTTTTGCGTCCAAGTCTAAGTTGGGAGCTGAAAATGGGCATGCACTTGATAATGTGACGGAGAATTCTGACGCAATTCAAACTTCTAATGAGAATTTGAAACCAGATTTAATAACATCATCTAATGAAAATCATATGGTCAAGTAGAACACGATTAAATCAGGAGATGATGCTAATGTAACTTCTCATGATGCGGCACTGCTCTCTTCCGACAAGGTTGGTGTGGATTTGATAGAAACTGAGTTGGCTTCATTAGGACCGGATGGTGCAAAGGATAGCTTAACAACGCTCACCCTGAATCACCCATTGATGGATCCTTTTTAGACTCCATCAAGATGCAACCACAATCATTCATGGCATCAACTGAATTGTAAGATGACAGTGAAACAAGTGTAGATTAGATCCACAGTCAATCATTTAACTGGTGAGACAGTAACAGTAGAGGCTAGAATTATTTCAGGTTCGGAGTTACTTGTAAATCTTCTAATGTTGAAATTCATGGAAGAAGATTATAAAATACAACCAGAAGATTCTTTGAAACTAAAAATAAGGAGTTTATTTGAGGAGGTAGTTTCTCTAACAGCATTCAATCTGTATGAAGATTGCCCCATGTCAGGATGGAATTCAATCAGTTTGTGCTTGGGAAGCGTAGGAGCATCTTTTTACCAGGTCTGATGGCATTTTTCTTTTTTAATGAAGATTTTTTCCTGTCCCAATAGCTAGCAAGATTAGGTTAATCAGGAGGGCTTGAGACTTGGAATTGCTAGCAACGGGTTTTGTGGGGGTTCTATAACCTAGTGAGTTGTGGTGGCGGTTCAGTATTTGGATTTTTAACCTCTTCCTTTTTTGTCAGATTGATTTTCTATTGAAAAGTAGTTGTTAACCATTGAAACTTGTGTAAATATCACATCAGTATAGTCAAATGTAATTCATGTGTGCATATTTGTTTCGATCACCTTCAATTCATATCAACAAGTGGATTCAATTTGTATGGAACAGTGGAACACTAACTTGCATGTATTTATGTGGATATGCACACAATTTGGCATGCATGGAACACGTTGTAAATATGGTAGAATGTCAAGGTGTATGTATAGTTGTGTGTGTGGATTGCTTGTCAACAAAGTGCAACAGTTAATTTCGTGGAGGTTGCAATAATTTTTATTTCAGATATTCAGCAGCCACTTGGGATTTCATCTTGTTGAGTGTTGAGTTATCTGTATCTCACATAGGTGCAATTGGAGAAAATTAGTATGATAATTTCATTTGTTATGCAGCATTGTGGTGCGGTGGTTCACGTGCCTGTTTCCTCCTCTTGTGGGGTTGCAAGAACGACAATTGCAAAGTAATTCCCTTGGTTCCGCCCCAGATATATCGTTCGCCATTTGTGATTGTTTTGTTGCAATACGGGCAAGGCACTGTTGTTGTGAACTTCTCAACCTTCCCAGTCCCCACCCAGAGCTGGAAGAAAGTAGAAGATGCTGGTACTCATACCAGGTCTTTTTTTGTGTTTGTGTGTGCAATTTGTTCCTTTCAACCTTCCCGGAGCTAATGTTATCTGACCACATCTATACCGTCACCTCACCGATTGCAGTTCCCACTTGGACAAACCTTGAAGGAACATCTCAGCCATTCTTCTCTATGGAAGCAAAAGAACTGAGAAGTCATATGCTCAAACTAAGCATTGCAATCAGTGACTGAAATGCATCAATAACAAAGACTCCAGTAACTAGCACATTAAAAGAAAATCAAATACTAATAGTCTAATATATAACAAGCGGTGAAAAGCGATGGAGCTACCCCAATTCTGCCATTCTGATTTTTATATGAACTGCCCTGACCCAGCCAGCCCAGATGAGCCATTTTATTGTGAAAATAAATGAATAATAAGTAAATAAAGGAATGAAAGTCATCCATAACACACCACAAGAAGTGCCAAGAGAGAGAGAGACAGAGAGCAGAAGATTACAAGACATGATCAACAAAGGGAAGAGAGATATCTACAAAAGATCATGTAACAGCTAAGAAACCTCAACCAAAACCAAAAAGAAAAGACGTTTAACTTTTTGTTCTTTTATCTTTCAAGTTGAACAAAACTAACAATGGCATTCTCTCCTACATCTACTTCTTCACTCTTTACTCTTCAATCTTCTTGTTCTGCACTCTTTTTTCTCCACTCAAATTACACTCCCATCTTTCTCCTACCTCTTCATTTTCTTATGCTTTCAACCCCAAGAAAAGACACTCTCACTGTCGTTACTGTGACTCTTGAGTCTGGCAATGGTGCTGTTGTTGCTTCTCCGACCACTGAGAAGCTGGAGT
>Ga0325401_1008353_pt1 | contig 10081 bp, 9 predicted proteins | sample PopdelMetagenome_FD_205666 | JGI IMG/M metagenome (GOLD analysis project Ga0325401, IMG submission 205666) | Populus deltoides microbial communities from Bellville, Georgia, United States - Xylem-PdKOR-R2 | ecosystem: Host-associated > Plants > Phyllosphere > Stem > Wood/Secondary xylem | place...
GGGCCGCCGCGCTGTCCCCTTCTTCGAGTGCGGTGACCGTCACCCATCCATCGGTACGCAGCCGGGCGGCGGTGGCCGGGGGCGTGCCGAGCGGCAGGAACAGGCGGCGACGCTCGGCCGGGGGGGCGGCGGCGAGCAGCGCGTCGGCGTAAAGCGAGAAGCCGGTCGCGGGCTCGTCGCCCCGGCCGTCGGCGTGCGCTAGGCGATAGGTGCCGCCGCGCCCGACCTCGCGCCCGTCGGCGAACAGCGAGAAGCCGAACCAGCTTTGATAGGCGAAGCCGTGCCGCTCGGTCGGGTCGAGCGTCAGGCGGACGGGGAGCCCGTCGACCGCGGCCGCCGCGCCGTTGAGCCGCGTCGCCAGCGCGTCTGCCCCGTCCAGCCCACGCAACGCAGCCAGCGCGGGGTCGAAGGGGCCGGCGGCCTCCAGCAGCGGCAGATAAGCGGGCGCGATCGCCGCCACGCCGCCTGCGTCCTTGGCGTCCAGCCGGTCGCGCAAAGCCGGCACCGCGGCGGGATTGACGGGCAGCGGGCCGGCGGCCAGCGTGTCGACTAGGTCGGGCAGCGTCACGTCGACCGACACGTCGCGCGCGCCGGCGGCGGCCAGCCCCTCCACGGCCACCGCCAGCAGCTCGCGTGCGGCCGCCACCGTATCCAGGCCGATCAACTCGGCCCCCACCTGGCGGCGAGCACGTTCGGGGGAGAGTTCGGACGCGCGCAGCTTCAGCACGGGGCCGGCATAGGATAAGCGGACGGGGCGCGGGTGATGCGCCATGCGGGTGGCGGCGACGCGGGCGACCTGGGCGGTGATGTCGGGACGGATGGCGAGCGTCGCCTGGTCGACCGGGTCGACGAAGCGCACCGCGTCGCGCAAGCTGCCGCCGCGCAGGCGGGAACCCAGCGCGTCGGCGAACTCGGCGAGCGGCGGGTCGACGCGTTCGTAGCCATAGGCGGCAGCCACGCCCAGCACCGCGCGCTCCACCCGGTCGGCGGCGTCGGCATGGGGGGGCAAGCGGTCGTGAAAGCCCTGGGGCAGCAGGCCGGCGGAGGTCATGGCCGGGCGGTGGCGCGCGGGGGCCGGAATGGCAAGCCTCGCCGCCCGGATGTTGGCGAAGTTGCCACCCATCGTACTATGGTATGAACTTAAGTATTTGTTTTGTAATAAATATTTCTTAGTCCCGGCAGATCGGGTCTGGCCGCCGCTCAGGCCCCGCCCGTCCCCGTATCGGGCTGGTCCAGGTCGTTCTCGCTGACGATCATCCGGTCCGTCCCCTGGCCGCGGGCGAGCGCGCGGGCGGCCATGCGCGCGGCGGCGTCGCGGTGCGCGGCGAACAGGGCGGCGGCGCGGTCGTCGGGCACCTCGCCCGCCAGCGCCTCCAGCGCGTCGTACTGGAGCGAGAAGGAATACGTTTCGTCCGCGTCGGCGGCGTCGAAGTCGACGCGCCGGTTCTCCACGTCGTCGAACACCGATGCGTCGTCGATGATGAGGTCGGCCATGGTTGCTCCTGTTGCTTAGCGATCGCGTCGCGCAACAGCGCGGCGGCGAAGCGGAGGTTCCCGCAATCCAGCCAGTCAGTGCGGGCGGTCAGTGCGGCACGGTGCCCAGCTCGAACCCGGTCTTGTCGTGCAGCGCGAAGCGGTCCACCAGGTCGGCGCTGGCGCGGTTGTAGCCGATCACCGTCACCGTCGCCCCGTCGCGGCGCAGCCGGGCGACGATCTTGTCGAGCGCGCCGACGCCCGAAATGTCCCAGAAATGCGCGCCCGACACGTCGATGGTGACGGCGCGCGCGTCCTCGGCCGCGAAGGCGGAGGTGAAGCGGTCGACAGAGGCGAAGAAGATCTGGCCGCTGACCCGATAGACGGCGGCTCCGTCACCCGAGGCTTGCGTCCGCTCGACCGCGAACATCCGCCGCACCTTGGCGGCGAAGAATATGCCCGACAGCAGCACGCCCGCCAGCACGCCCTGCGCCAGGTCGCGCGTGGCCACCACCACGACCACCGTGACCAGCATCACCGCGGACGAGGTGGGCGGGTGGCGGCGTAGATTGGGGATCGAATTCCAGCTGAACGTGCCGATCGACACCATCACCATCACGGCCACAAGCGCCGGCATGGGGATGCGCCCGACCACCGGGCCCAGCGCCGCCAGCAGGAACAACAGGAACGCGCCCGCGACGAAGGTGGACAGGCGCTTTCGCCCGCCCGAGGTGACGTTGATGACAGACTGGCCGATCATGGCGCAGCCGCCCATGCCGCCCACCAGGGCGGCGGCGATGTTGGCGCCGCCCTGCCCCGCGCATTCGCGGCGCTTGTCGCTGTCGGTGTCCGTCATGTCGTCGACGATCTGCGCCGTCAGCAGCGATTCGAGCAGGCCGACGGCCGCCATGGTCAGCGAATAGGGCAGGACGACGCGCAGCGTTTCCAGCGTGAACGGCACCTGCGGCAGCGCGAAACCGGGCAGGCCGGACGGCAGGGACCCCATGTCGCCCACGTCGCGCACGGGCAGGCCGAGTGCGACCGAGACGCCCGCCAGTACCAGGATCGCCACCAGCGGCGACGGCACCGCGCGGGTGACGCGCGGCAGGCCGTAGATGATCGCCAGCCCGGCCGCGACCATCGCGTAGGTGTGCCAGGTGACGCCGATCAACTGCGGCACTTGCGCCAGGAAGATCAGGATGGCGAGCGCGTTGACGAAGCCGGTGATGACCGAACGCGACACGAACTGCATCAACAGGTCGAGCCGCAGCAGTCCGGCCGCGATCTGGATCACCCCCATCAAGATCGTCGCGGCGAACAGGTAATCGACGCCGCGGTCGCGCACCAGCGGGGTGACGACCACCGCGACCGCGGCGGTAGCGGCCGAGATCATCGCCGGCCGCCCGCCCAGGAACGACACGACGATGGCGATGGCGACCGACGCGTACAGCCCGACGCGCGGATCAACGCCGGCGATGACGGAGAAGCCGATCGCCTCCGGGATCAGCGCCAGCGAGACGACGATGCCGGCCAGCACGTCGCGGCGGAGGTCGCGGGCGTCGGCGAACCATTCGGCCCGGAGGCGGGAGAGAAAGTCGGACATGAAGCCTCGGAAAGGCGGCGCACGCCGCTGCCCGTCGTCGGGCGCGGGAGGGATCGGGACGTGCGGAGTGTCCCCGGCGGGTCGGCGGCCGGGATAGCCACCCGGGTTCGCACCGGGTCCTTGCAACTGGCGCGCGGTATAGTCGCCGGGGCCGCGGCGGGGCAAGGGCGGGGTTGCCGGGGGTGAGTATTGCCTGACAGCCTGTAATTTTCCCGCAAACGATCAAGTTTCGGGAAAGGGCGTTGAGAGCGCGACCGCTGACAGACCTCATGGTTGAAGCGTCGCCCAGAGTTCGGGAACGATGCGATAGCCCGCGCCTTCACGGATCACATTGGCCAGCCCAGGAAATTCGGTGTGCATCCCGGCGACGAGAAGGCGATCGGTGGCTGCCTCGTCGAACATCCGCCTGCGGGTACGCACCGCTTGATCGCCGTCCACGTCGAACACCACGCCCGCTTCGGGCTCGGGGGCCTGCACCTGCGGCAAATGAACGATATCGCCCCAGACAAGCAGCGACCGAGATCCGCCATCGAGCCGATAACCGGTATGCCCCGGCGTATGCCCCGGCAATGGCACGGCGGTGATGCCGGGCAGCACCTCGCCGCCATCGAATGTCCGCGTCCGGTCCCGGTAGGGCGCCATCGCCTTGCGGGCGCCGTCGAACCACATCTGCTGGTCGGCCGCGGCGCGGCTCGCGGTTGCCTCGTCTAGCCAGTAACCCGTCTCACGCTGGGCGACAACGATCTCGGCGTTGGGGTAGAGCGGCGTGCCGGCCTTGTTCGTCAGGCCGGCCGCGTGGTCGAGGTGGAGATGGGTAAGCAGGATCGTGCCGATGTCGGCGGGGGAGATTGACAGCGCCCGCAGCGCCTCGGGCATCCAACCCATCGTCGGTCCCCAAGCGTCTCCCATTCCCGCGTCGATCAGCACCGGCGCGCGGCCGGGCGCGCGGACGAGATACATGATGTGCGTGACGCGTGGGTGATCCCCGCATCGCAGCGCTTGGCGTTGCAGCCCCTCGGCGCGCTCGGCGGGTATGCGGCGGACAATGTCGGGCATCGGCGTCTTGAAATATCCATCGCTCAGCGCCGTTACGTCCAAGTCGCCAATCGCCCAGTGGACAGCGCCGACGGCGTGATCGCTCTTGATGCTCATAATGATCTCCTTGTTGACCATCACGCACATCAAAGTTTGCTACACTGGTTTCAATTAGTTACCTAGTTTTCACTAGATTACCGCGGAGTAACCCTCTTGTCCGTCAACCCGAAGTGCGCCTTCCGCGCCGACTGCCCATCGCGACTGCTCCTCGACGAAGTGGTCGACAAATGGTCCGTGTTGATCTTCGCGGCGCTGACCGGTGGTCCCATGCGCTTCAACGCTCTCGTGAGGACACTCGACGGCATCTCCAAGAAGTCGCTGACCGCCGTGCTACGCCGATTGGAACGCAACGGGTTGGTCTCGCGTCAGGTCAGGGCGGTTTCGCCCGTCGCAGTCGAGTACGCCATCACGCCGCTGGGCTGGTCGCTGTCGGTGCCCTTCGCTGCGCTATATGATTGGACGCAGGAGCAACTGCCCTTGATCGAAGATGCACGCAGCAGGTTCGATCGTGCACACAGCGAGTAGCCGGTTTCCCGAAAACGAAGATGCAGTGGCAAGCCGGCTACCTTGTCGCACCGACCGCCACCTTAGGATTGCGCTTTCCCAAAACCTGTTTCCGGTCTGCTATTCCCGAAACCGGCGATCTGGACGGGGAAACGGAAAGGCCGGCGCCCGACAAAGGTAAACGGGCCCATAGACCCTCGTCTGGATGGCGGACTTCGGTCGCAAGCCGATACACTGCCCCCCGGCATCTGCCCCCTACACCACCCCCGCCCGGGCCAGCGCGAACAGGACGCAGGGCCAAGCGACCGAGTTCGCGACGTCGCCCAGCGTGTCGGCCCAGCGCCAGTCGCCGTTGCGCAGGCGGTCGAGGCCCTCGTTCGCCAGTTCGGCGGCCCAGCAGAGCGCCAGCGGCCACCAGGCGCCGACGTCGCCCGCCACCGCGACGCCGGTCACCCAGATGGCCAGGCCGACATGGACATGCAGCGTCGCGTGGTCGAGGCCCAGCGTCCGCGCCAACCAGATCTTGGCGCGGTTGTGCAGCGTGGCCTGGCGGCCCTCCGGCTGGGGGCCGCTCAGAAGGCGAGGCCCATGGCGGTGCGGACGCCGGGCAGCGCGCGGACGGTGGCGAGCAGGTCGGGCGTCACCGCCTCGTCGACCGACAGCAGCAGCACCGCCTCGCCGCCCGCCTGACGCCGGCCGAGGTGGAAGGTGCCGATGTTGACGCCGGCCTCGCCCAGGGTGGTCCCCAGCCGGCCGATGAAGCCGGGCGCGTCCTCGTTGACGACGTAGAGCATCGGGCCGGCCAGATCGGCCTCGACCTTGATGCCGAACAGCTCGACCAGCCGGGGACTGGCATCGCCGAACAGCGTGCCGGCGACCGAGCGGTCGCCGTCGGTGGTGGTCACCGTGACGCGCACCAGCGTGTGATAGTCGCCCTCGTGGCTGGACCGCGTCTCGCGCACGTCCATGCCCCGGTCGCGCGCCATCAGCGGGGCGTTGACCATGTTCACCGTGTCCGAATGGACGCGCAGGAAGCCCGCCAGCACCGCGCCGGTGATCGGCTTGTTGTTGAGCGCCGCGGCCGCGCCCTCCGTCTCGATCGACACGGCGGTCACGGGCCCGCGCGCGAGCTGGCCGACGAGCGAGCCCAGCTTCTCGGCCAGCGCCATGTACGGCTTCAGCTTGGGCGCCTCCTCGGCGGACAGGCTGGGCATGTTGAGCGCGTTGGTGACGCCGCCCGACACCAGATAATCGGCCATCTGCTCGGCCACCTGGATCGCCACGTTGACCTGCGCCTCGGTGGTGGACGCGCCCAGGTGCGGCGTGGAGACGAAGCCGGGGGTGCCGAACAGCGGGCTGTCCTTCGCCGGCTCGGTCTGGAACACGTCGAGCGCGGCGCCGGCCACGTGGCCGCTGTCGAGCGCGGCCTTCAACGCCGCCTCGTCGATCAGGCCGCCGCGCGCGCAGTTGACGATGCGGACGCCCTTCTTCGTCTTGGCGAGGTTCTCGGCCGACAGGATGTTACGCGTGCTGTCGGTGAGCGGCGTGTGCAGCGTGATGAAGTCGGCGCGGGCCAGGAGCTGGTCGAGGTCCAGCTTCTCGACGCCCATCTCCAGCGCGCGTTCGGGGGTTAGGAAGGGGTCGTAGGCCACGACCTTCATCTTCAGGCCCAGCGCACGGTCGGCGACGATCGAGCCGATATTGCCCGCGCCGATCAGGCCCAGCGTCTTGCCCGTCAGCTCGACGCCCATGAAGCGGTTCTTCTCCCACTTGCCCGCCTGGGTGGAGGCGTCGGCCTCCGGCAGCTGGCGGGCGAGCGCGAAGATCAGCGCGATGGCGTGTTCGGCGGTGGTGATGGAATTGCCGAACGGCGTGTTCATCACCACCACGCCCTTGGCCGACGCGGCGGGGATGTCGACGTTGTCGACGCCGATGCCGGCGCGGCCCACCACCTTCAGATTGGTCGCGTGTTCCAGGATGGCGGGCGTCACCTTGGTCGCGGAGCGGATGGCGAGGCCGTCATATTCGCCGATGATCGCTTTCAGCTCGTCCGGGGTCTTGCCGGTGATCTCGTCCACCTCGACGCCGCGCTCGCGGAAGATCGCGGCGGCGCGGGGGTCCATCTTGTCGGAAATCAGTACCTTGGGCATTATCCATGCCTTTCATATGGATACGAGAGGTCGCCCGCCGACGCGCGGCGGGCGCAGACAGGGGTTCAGGCCGCCTTGGCCGCCGAATAGGCCCAGTCGAGCCAGGGGCCGAGCGCCTCGATATCGGCGGTGTCGACGGTGGCGCCGCACCAGATGCGCAAGCCCGGCGGCGCGTCGCGATAGCCGGCCACGTCGTAGGCCGCGCCCTCCGCTTCGAGCAGCGACGCCATGCGCTTGATGAACGCCTCGTCCGCGCCGTCCACCGTCAGGCAGACGCTGGTGCGCGAGCGGATGGCGGGGTCGGCCGCCAGGTGGCCCAGCCACGGCCGGCTCTCGACGATGCGGTCGAGCGCGGCGGCGTTGGCGTCGGAGCGCGCGATCAGCCCGTCGGGGCCCAGCGACCTGGCCCATTCCAGCGACCAGATCGCGTCCTCGACGGCCAGCATCGAGGGGGTGTTGATCGTCTCGCCCTTGAACACACCGTCCGCCAGCTTGCCCTTGGATACGAGCCGAAACACCTTGGGCAGCGGCCAGGCGGGGGTGTACGTCTCCAGCCGCTCGACGGCGCGGGGCCCCAGGATCAGCACGCCGTGCGCGCCCTCGCCGCCCAGCACCTTCTGCCAGGAGAAGGTGGCGACGTCGATCTTGGTCCAGTCGATCGGATAGGCGAAAACGCCCGACGTGGCGTCGGCGAAGCTCAAGCCCCCGCGGTCGGTGGGGATCCAGTCGGCGTCGGGAACGCGGACGCCGCTGGTGGTGCCGTTCCAGGTGAACAGCACGTCGTTGGACCAGTCGACCGCGCCCAGATCGGGGAGTTGGCCATAGTCGGCGCGAACGACGGTGGGGTCGATCCGGAGTTGCTTGACCGCGTCGGTAACCCACCCCTCGCCGAAGCTTTCCCAGGCCAAGGCGGTCACGGGACGCGCGCCTAGCATGGTCCACATCGCCATCTCGAAGGCGCCGGTGTCCGAGCCCGGCACGATGCCGATGCGGTGCGTGTCGGGCAGCTGGAGCAGTTCGCGCATCAGGTCGATGCAATATTGCAGCCGCGCCTTGCCCAGCTTGGACCGGTGCGACCGGCCGAGCGACGCGGTGGCGAGCGCGGACGCGTCCCAGCCGGGCGGCTTGGCGCAGGGGCCGGAGCTGAAAAAGGGTCGAGCCGGCTTGGTCGCGGGCTTATGGGGCGCACCCGTCACGTCGGGGGCGGTGGTCGTATCCGTCAATGCAACTCTCCTCGCAGAGAGCACGCGCCGCGTTGGGACGGCGTGGCCCGTCGACGGCCCTGACGGCAGGCCCGCGCGAAGTCAACAGGCCGAAGCGGGCGGATCGCGTGACGAAGGGGGTGGCGCGCGGGCGGGCGGCGGGGGAATAGAACGGCCGTGCGAACGATCCCGGCGCTTTTCATCCTGCTACTGCTCGCCGCGTGCGGGCGCGTGGGGCCGCCCGGCCCGCCCGGCGGACGACTGCCCGACCGGCCGCGCGCGTCGGAGACGGCGCGCTGCCACGCCGACCTGCGGGCCGAGGGCGTGGATTTCCGGCCGCTGCCCGACCGCGACTACGGGAACGGGTGCGGCGTGTACGGGGCGGTGCAGCTGACCGACATCGGCGTGCCGGTGACGGGGATCACCGCCATGACCTGCGGCCAGGCGCGCGCGTTTTCCAGCTGGGTGCGCAACGCGGTGGCGCCCGCCGCGTACCAGATGCTGGGCAGCGAGCTGACACGCGTGCAGGGCATGGGCACCTATGCGTGCCGCAACGTGGTGGGTTCGGCGGGGCCCGCCCGCCTGTCGGGGCACGCGCGCGCCAACGCGGCCGACGTGGGCGGCTTCTGGCTGAAGGACGGGCGGCGCGTCACGATCCTGCGCGACTGGAACGGCGCGGACCCCCAAGTGGCGGAGTTCCTGCGCGTGGTCCGGCGCTCGGCGTGCCGGCGGTTCGGCACCGTGCTGTCGCCGGATTACAACGCCGCGCACCGCGACCACCTGCACCTGGAGGACGACCGCGCCGGTTTCTGCCGCTGACCGCGCCCGCTGGCGTTACGCCGCGACATGCCCTAACCGCCCCGAATGAGCGAAACCCGCGTTCCCAGCCGTACTTTTCCCCGCGCCCGCCAGGATGCCGAATCCGCCAAGGACGCGATCTCCACGCCCCAGACCGAGAGCCCGGCCTACAAACTGGCGTTCCAAGACATGGACTTCTTGCTGCGCGAGGACCTGCGCCCGGTGCGGTTCCAGCTGGAACTGCTCAAGCCGCAGCTGCTGCTGGACGAAGCGCATATCGGATCGACGTTCGTGATGTACGGCTCGGCGCGCATCCCCGAGCCCGCCAAGGCGCAGGCTTTATTGGACCTGGCGACCGACGACAAAGCGCGGGCGATCGCGGAAAAGCTGGTCGCCAAGTCCCAATATTACGACATGGCGCGCGAGCTGGCGCGGCTGGCGTCCAACTTCCCGCGCGACGAGCAGGGGAAGCGGCACTTCGTGGTCTGCTCAGGCGGCGGACCGTCGATCATGGAGGCGGCGAACCGGGGTGCGACCGACGTGCATGCCGAGTCGATCGGGCTCAACATCGTGTTGCCGCACGAACAGGCGCCCAACCCCTACGTCACCCCGTCGCTGTCGATGCAGTTCCATTATTTCGCGCTGCGCAAAATGCATTTCCTGCTGCACGCGCGCGCGCTGGCGGCATTTCCGGGCGGGTTCGGGACGTTCGACGAGCTGTTCGAGTTGCTGACGCTGATCCAGACGGGGAAGGTGGCCCCCATCCCCGTGCTGCTGTTCGGGCGCGACTTCTGGGAGCGGGTGGTGAACTTCGACGCGCTGGTCGAGGAGGGCGTGGTGTCCGAGCGCGACCTGGGCATCTTCACCTACGTCGAGAGCGCGGCCGAGGGCTGGGCGGTGGTGCAGAAATTCTACAAGGACCGCGCCGAACGCGAGCCGACGCCGCCCGGCGCGTGACGTTCGGGCGGCCCGGCCGGCCCGCTCATCCCCTCTAGCCCCCCCGCCCAGGCCAGCAGCGCATCGACGATGCGACCGCAGGCCTGGCCGTCGCCATAGGGGTTGTGGGCCCGGCTCATGCGCGCATAGGCGTCCGGGTCCGTCAGCAGGCGCGTGACGGCCGCGACGATGGCGTCCGCATCCGTGCCGACCAGGGCTGCCGTGCCCGCCTCCACCGCTTCGGGCCGTTCGGTGGTATCGCGCATCACCAGCACCGGCTTGCCCAGCGATGGCGCTTCTTCCTGCACCCCGCCGCTGTC
>Ga0325401_1008356_pt1 | contig 10078 bp, 4 predicted proteins | sample PopdelMetagenome_FD_205666 | JGI IMG/M metagenome (GOLD analysis project Ga0325401, IMG submission 205666) | Populus deltoides microbial communities from Bellville, Georgia, United States - Xylem-PdKOR-R2 | ecosystem: Host-associated > Plants > Phyllosphere > Stem > Wood/Secondary xylem | place...
AGCTGTCAGACCCACCATCTCCTAATATCTATAAGTCTAGAAATCTATCAGATCCACCCATGCTTGGCGTATGCTCTTTTTAACTCTATAACCGTGGGTCAAAAATATTTTATCATAACTAGTTAGAGATATTTCTACCTTGATAAGTCAGAAATATTTTCTACACTAACAAGACAAGGATATCTTATCCTAATACGTAAGAGACTTTTTATCTAGGTAAGACAAATATATTTTGCTAATACGTCAAGAGAGACCTCATGGGTTATAAAAAAAGAAGAAAAAGATAACCTTCCATTAGGTTCAATTTTTTGCTCTTTATTTTTCAATGGAAGATATATTCTAAAAAGCTATTTTCTCGAAAGTATAATTGATCTTCGTTTGAACTAACACTAATTTAATTGTTGGAGAGTCCCCAAATAATAAAAAGAGGACCTATAAAGAGGATCTTTTACAGGTAATAAGCATGATTTACCAGCCACTTCACCAATAAATGATGGATCATATTGCCAGAACCATGAGATTAACAATTTTATCCTAGCCTTCAACTTGACCTTGAAGTCCATGGTATAGAAACGGACTTCAACACACCTATGTCAGAATATTATTTTCAAGCTAAAAGTTTAAACACTAGTATTAGTTGTAATATAAATCAATTTTAGGATTTTAACCAATATTTTAAAAATCTAGGTTGATAAAATTTTTTGACATAGTATTAGAGTTTTAAAATCTCATAAATTTTGTTCTTCTAATTATAATTAAATGTAAGAAAATGATGGGTCAATGTTAGTTTCAAGCTTTTAAATTAAGATAGCGTTTTGAAAAATAATTTTATATCACTCGCACAATTAAATTAATTGATGTTTGGTTATCAAAGTTACACTAAAATGTTAAAAAACTATCTCAAATTAAAATTTATGTCTTTTGAAAGATGTCCCAAAAATAATTTCAACTTTCATTTCTCTAAAAAAATACATAAACTTCACCTATCCAAAACCAATATAAATATAAAAATACATTTTATAACCGGCTAACTAAACCAATAAAATTGTTATGTAATCATTCTTTGTTCATATATTTTTAATTATTATTATTAAGCTTTGTTGGGCTAAATAGATCATTCCAATGATACTCTGATGTAAAACCTTATCCGAGATAATTTTATTATTAAATTGGGTTGAAAGTTAATCCATTTAAATTCAGGTAATTTAACAGGTCAACCTACAATCTAATTGATCTAACCAAATATAATTAAAAACTTACTAGTCAACTCCAATAATTTTGTTTAATAATTTTTTTCCAAAACAAAATTAATTCAGTGTTTTTTTACTTCATGTCCAAATAACATCGTTTCTTTTAAAGGTCCAGAACAGCTTGTTTTGATAAAGATGCAGGTTGACTTGGGAATTGACCCAGCCACCCAGCCACCCAGCTACCCTAGCCTTGAATCGGGTTAAATCTCAGGTAGGCCTGGGGTCTAACTCTGACACCTGTGCACCCACATTCTCCAACACATTCCTTTCACCCCACGATCCAAAGAAAAATGGACAGATAGATTCACCCAACACAAACGTCAATGTTTTTTTCGGTTTTTCTATTTCAAATCAAATCGTAAACAAACAGCTCCTCACGGTCACCGCGAGAGAGAGAGAAGACTGCCAAATCAAAACGATAAGAGCAACAGTAGGAAATGGTGTCGTACGTGGGTGTGTTGCTGTACGGAGTAGGAGGCATAGTGGTAGCAGGGATGGCTTTGCTTGTAGCCTTTCAAGAGAAGCTTGTCTACGTCCCGGTGTTACCCGGTCTCACAAAATCCTATCCGGTCACTCCTGCCCGACTCCGTCTCCTTTACGAGGACGTTTGGCTCCGATCCTCCGATGGCGTCCGCCTTCACGCGTGGTTCATTAAAGTACTCCCTGAAAGCCGAGGTCATCACTCCAATTATTTTCGGTCATTCATTTATTTCTTAAATCTCAGCTAGGGTTTAAATAGGCGGACATGAAATTGGAATTTAATTTAGAGTAAAGGATTATTATTTTTTAAAATTTAATTGGGATTAGGTTTAGTTTAAATTTGAACGTGTCATTTCTTTAGTTGCGTTCATGATAGTATAAGTTCCGAAGCTCAGAAATTAGTTTTGATGGTTTTGCAGGTCCGACTGTCCTGTTTTTCCAAGAGAATGCTGGAAGTATCCTTACCATGATTCACCATCATAAGTATTTGTCCTGTATTGGGTTCATTCAGCTTTAAGTCTTTTTTACTTATTGGCTCTCTGAAACTAGAGGCCTTAACTATTAACCTTCAGACATTGCCCATCGTCTTGAAATGGTCCGCATAATGATTCAGAGGTTGCAGTGCAATGTGTTCATGCTTTCATATCGAGGGTATGCATTTGCTAACCATTTTTCTTTTTGTTTATATTTCTGTATTCTTGCTGCTTGTCTGATTGAAAACAAATGCTTCGTCATTTCTTTTATCTAAACAGTTATGGAGCAAGTGATGGATATCCTTCGCAGCACGGAATCACAAAAGATGCTCAGGTGTGTTGTTCTCTTGGCCCTGTCACCTTTATCTCCCAATGGTTACATGCATAGACTATAGCTTTGTTCTCAGTCCTTACATGCTTTTCTTTCTTTGGGTAGGCTGCTTTGGATCATCTTTCACAGAGGACTGACATTGACACATCTAGAATAGTCGTGTTTGGGCGGTCACTTGGGGGTGCAGTTGGGGCTCTGCTCACAAAAAACAATCCTGATAAGGTATTGCTCCATATAATTCTATTAGTACCATATGCTGTTTATTTATGTAGTTTAAAATCTTGTTTATGTTTTTTCCTGAATAATTGAACAAGCTTTTACTAATCATGTCATGCGGTTTCATGTATTTATGTAGTTTAAAATCACTCGTATTGTGCTTTTAGGTTCTCATAAATTTTGATGATACAGTCTCTTGGTATTCATCTTGTTGCAGATGCTACTGTGATGGCTAGGACAGTTCTTTATTCTTCTCCTTGTATTTTGCTTTCATCTTGCATTTCTTTCCAGTTTAAAATATGATAATCTGGATATGCTATACCTTCATTTTCTTTTTCTCCCAACTAGTCATTTCATCGACATGAAAGAAACCAAATAAAGAAGGTGATTTGTCCAAGCTCACTGCAATTCAATTAGCACACTTACGAGTTACTATTTATCTTTGTTACTGTTTATTGGAGTTATTGTAATTTATTCACTTTCCATTTTGGAGGTCCTCAGACTATATTTGTGAGTATTAATTTGTTTTTCACCCCTTTTTTTTCTTGTGTGTTTGTCGTCATCTTTTATCTGGTCTATCCTTTCAGGTTGCTGCATTGATCCTGGAAAACACTTTTACATCCATTCTGGACATGGCTGGAGTTATACTGCCCTTCCTAAAGTGGTTTATTGGAGGCACGAGTTCAAAAGGGCCTAAACTTCTTAATTTTCTTGTACGTTCTCCATGGAGTACCATTGACGTTGTTGGCCAGGTGAGGTTAAATGTCAGTGGAATCTCAAGCTTTTCATTATTGACTATTTGTGAATGCAAAGCACTTGTGCATATGAACACGAGTGGAAGACCATGTCAATCATTTGTTGCCACCCATAGGACATCATCTATATCTCCTATTATTCGAGAATATATATTTGGAGTTAGAGGCTGGATGTGTCCCCTGCTTCTCTCTGGTTTGTGGAAGAATTAAAGTGCATGTGCCGATCCTGTATGATTTGCTTATATAACACAGGTTGTTGAAGTTGAACTAGCTATTTTCAGAATTGCGTTTCTGGAAATGGCAATTACAGTTCGGTGACTCTTTTCAACTTTTTGTTTTTTGCAATTTCCTCTTTCGATGTGTCACTGTTGGATTGACCTTCTTAATGCAGATTAAGCAGCCAATTCTTTTCCTTTCTGGATTGCAAGATGAAATGGTTCCTCCATTCCATATGCAAATGCTCTATGGTAAAGCAGCTGCTCATAATAGAGAATGCGTCTTTGTGGATTTTCCTAATGGCATGCATATGGACACTTGGCTTGCTGGTGGTGATCACTACTGGAGAACTACCCAGCAGTTTCTTGAAAAGCATGTTCCAGAGATAAAGGAACATGATTCATCCCATGATGACAAAGGTGATTCCTTTTCTTCTTGAAATCTTATGAAATTATGTCTGGAAAAAAATCCCCTTTCATGTAATAGCTGAAGAAAAAACTGGGATCTGATAATATTTGATGGGATGGACATTACCCCTGGATTTGGGTTTTTCTAGTCTTCTTCTTCTACACCATTTGATGTTTACTTTTGCACGACCCATGGTTTGGATTTTTAGCCTTCATGAAAGAGCCTGCAAAATCTCTTTAGCTTTTCCTTTTTTGTTGCGCTTGATGACCATTACAGCTAATTTCTTGTAAACCAAAGATGATCTGTCAGTTTTCAAGCTCTATACTTTGATGGTCCGATAAGCTTGTATTCAATTGACAAGTCTTTTTTTCCGCCACGGGCACTTTCATTGTATATGAAGACACTGTTTACCTGAGAAAAACCACCTGATGCTTATCCTTTACAGCCTGTTTTATGTTGTGTTACCTCGTATTATACATTTCCATGTTATTATCATATCATACCTGTCTTATGATAGATGTGGAATAGCCAGCTCTAGAATCTGAGTTGTGGTGAAGATTCTTATCACTGCTGTGTTGGCCCAAGCTCAATACTCTCTACTCACTTCTTGTTGAAGATTTTTATATTTCTGCTTCCAGATACTGAGGGGAGGTGACTTCATTGAGAATTTTGAGATGTTATAAATTGGCTCAGGGCAGCACCTCGAACTCAAAAGTATTGGTACCTGTACTCTGTTTTTTCCGTGAAGTTGCAGAGAGTAAAAGCACTTTGTGGGTTTGCTCACTGAATAGTGAAATCAGTCCAAAGCATTCCGGTTTTCTCAGAGAATTTTTGTTGGTCTCACAAGCCTCAGCAGATGTTCAGAAAATATGAATGCCCACTGGTATAGTGTACACCATCCTGATATACATCTCCTTAGCTAGTAAACTCCGACCTGCTGTGATTGTATGAAATAAGAAGTCTCAGAAAATTGAAATAAATTATCGGAGTTCAGATGCTGGACTGGTTGTACTTTTCACAAATCTAGGTGTTTTGAAGTTTCCTCAATGCTTAATTATTTATATTGTTTGGAGGCACCTCACCTATCTTAACCTGCGCACTTGATCACTAGTTTAAGGTTCTCCGCTAAAGGTCGATCTATAAAGAGCCAAGGAGACTAGTTTATTAATAGTAGTTTATCAATCTTTTATGAACTTTAATTATGGTTAATTAAGAACTCTTATGGCATTGCAATGCCCGGTTCTATTTTCCAGTTATTTAAAATAATATTTTTTTTATTTTTTAAATTTATTTCTGACATAACATATTAAAACTATCCAAAAAAAATTAATTAAAAAAATAAAAAAGTTTTAAACATATTTTTTAAATAAAAAAAAAACAAACATACTCTGAAACACAAAAACTATAATTTGGAAGTCCATGGGGGCAGGTTAATATCGCGGCAACTATAATAGAGTCAGCTGTCGGTCTAGCCCAGAACAGCCAGCTTAATTTTTTTTTTAAATGTTTTTTATTTAAAATTATATTAAAATAATATTTTTTATTTTTAAAAATTAAGTTTTGATATGGTATATAAAAAAATAAAAAAAAAGTAATTTAAAATTAAAAATAAAAACATTTTAAAACGGAAAACAAAACTGCATGTTTTTTAGAAAGCAAACAATCATGACACGTGTATGACAGGTACGTGATCTTCAATCACCGTAAAGCAAAAGATGGCTCTTGATTGAGATCTCGTACTCTTCTCGCTCTTTGATTCCCACCTTAATTCACAGGTGAGAGAGAGAGAGAGAGAGAGAGAGAGTCCATCAAAGAACAGGGATTAGAAAACCACCCCAGCTCACTTCAGCATCACCATTTAATTCTGGATCTGGATTCAAGAAATCTGTGTGCCCGAGGCTGTGTCTGTGAGCCCAAAAACATCACATCATGGATCCTCCAGCCGAGGACTGAATGCGACGTGGATAACGAGAGTCTCTATCATCCACGTCAAACATGTTTTTTTTTTTTAATTGATTTATAGATTTCATCTACTCGTGGGCTGCAGAGAAAGGCAGACAGGATCTAGTTTATACTCTATATTGAACCCGGCTGGAGAATTCACCTCAATTAGATGTCTCAAAAGCTAGCTTAAAATCTGATTTGAAGGATGGAAGAACACCCTCCCAGTCTCAGATGATGATGATTGCCGAAGAAATATTAAAAACTACTACTTGAGCTGAAGGGAGGAAGCAAACAACAAATTGGGTGGGCCCTTGAGATTTTTCTTTCTCTTTAATCATAGATAGGACCTATACAGTTAGAGTCATGTTCAAAATCCTTTTTTAAAATATAAGGAATTCACCATCACTTGACCAGAAGTTTATTAGTCATTGGGACTAGTTTGTTTGTTTGTTTTTTTTTTGGCCTGTCCCTGTCTCCACTCTCCTGCTTCTGCTACCAAGTACTGAGAAAAAGAAAAGAAAAGAAAAAAGGAACTTCCTTTTTGGATTCTTCATAAACATAAATACCCCTCCAAAACAAGATAGATTTCCTTTATTATCTCTCACTCTCTCTTTTATAGTAATTAATTATTTAGTATTTATCTTGGTCTATCTGCAGCACAATTTGTTTGTTTGAATTGTACGGGAAAATGGACGGAGGCGCCCAGTACAACCCCCGAACTGTAGAGGAGGTTTTCAGGGATCTTAAGGGCCGTAGAGCTGGAATGATCAAAGCCCTAACTACTGGTACTGCTCTCTCTCTCTCTCTCTCTCTCAATTCTCTTTTCGGTTTTCGGATTTTAATTTCGCATTGTGAGTTATGTTACGTCTGTTTGTGGTGGTTTTTCTTTTTTCTTTTTTTTGGCAGATGTAGAAGAATTTTATCAGCAGTGTGATCCTGGTTAGGGTTCTTTTATCTTTCTACCACGCTTTTTAATTTTTGTTCATTTCTTGGTGGTGTTCTGTTGTTCGAATTTTTGTATATTAAAAACTCTATTAGGAGTAAAGTTCAACTGATTAATAAAAGCATTGCTATTTTTTGAAAAAAATAAAAAAACTGGTTAGTGCAGCTTTAAGCTTAAAATCTTCTTCTTTTTTTTATACGATGTGTTCTACTTCACTTATTTTCGGCTTCGCACTTGAGATTTAAGTTATTCTTTTCGAACAGTTATTGACGTTACTTGATTGTTAAGAAGGAGAAATACTACATGCATTTTCCATAGGCTACGTTTCCAGCCTCCACAATCTTGAGTTGGGGACAGAGATGTGTTTTCTTCAAAAATTCAAGCAAACTTTGTTTAGGGATCCTTGAGCGAATCATTTTCTGTTGTGCATTGGAACATTTGGCATTGATCTGGGTGGATTCTTCTATTTGTGTCGAGATGAGTTCTATTTGCTATATTTCTGTGAGTTTTTCAACTCCTACTTGCACTCCACTTGTTTGTTATGATCTGAAATATCGATATGCTGGATTTTGTATTATTTATGGTTTCAGATTTTAAATCCAGTGGTTGTCTAAAACAAGTTGAAATTTATACTACCTTAGAAGTATGCTTGATTTGGTTTCAAACCACAGAAAAATTAACTTTGAACGTAGAACTCAAACAATCTTTTATATTTGTTCTTACGATTATCAAGCTTCTCTATTTTCATTCATTTGGTTCTGCTAACTAGCTTTTCTTGACGTCTATAACAAAGGCAAGGGTGATAATTAGGAGCTTTATTTTTCTTACGTTTCAGTGTGGCGTTTCTGTATAATTCCTTGTACGCCTTGTATTTGCAGCTTAAGGAGGAACTGCACCTTATCACTTCCAATAGCATTTGCACCTTCCAGCATCTGTGATTGCATTTGAATTTTTTGAGATGGATGCTGATATTACTGTTTCTGTTGTGATCTTTGTTTGCCGAGTGATTTGGATAGCTTGCAAAAGAGAAAAATGTAGTTATAAACTTATTGCCTCTTATTTTATTTTTAATTATAGTTATAGTCTCTCACTTCATTTTTACGGTGGATGATGTTCAAATATACATGTAACTAACTAGTGTGCCCTACAGAGAAGGAGAATCTTTGCCTGTATGGGTTCCCTAATGAACAGTGGGAAGTCAATTTACCTGCTGAAGAAGTGCCTCCCGAACTCCCAGAGCCTGCACTTGGAATTAACTTTGCCAGAGATGGGATGCAAGAAAAAGACTGGCTCTCTCTAGTTGCTGTTCATAGTGACGCGTGGTTGCTTGCTGTGGCTTTCTACTTTGGCTCTAGATTTGGTTTTGATAAAACTGATAGGCAAGTGGCCCCCCCCCCCCCCTCTCCTGCTTCCAACTTTGGTGTTTCAATGTCTACATAAAAGAATCTTTTGTTCTTCCTAGTTATTTAGTTTTCCAAAAAAAAGAAAAAAAAGAAAAGGGGGGGTCAGATGTCCATGCACTTTCATAGTCGTGCTCACAATGTCTGTTATGTTCTTCATATTGTAATTTAACCGAAGCTTAGGATTTGGCTTTCTTGTTGGGAATTTAAATCACCCCAGATCCAGTTTATGGAGATTTTTAATAACATTGTTCTCAGAGCCCACAATTTAATGTTTGTGACATTTTGAATAGAAGAGAAAAGGGTATGATCAACTATTTGTTTTATGGTCTCATCTGATTTCAAGGTCTGATAGGTTGAGAAATGCTCATATCATTTATCAAAATTCCAAAGTAATTATTTATTTGCAAGAAAATTGTTTGACATTTTTTTACTACAATTGATTTAAATTATAGAATTTAGAAACTAAATTCTTAACAACCAAGTTAATGCTGCATACCAATATCTTTTTTATACTGATGCCTCTACCTTTTTTAATAGCAGTATTGTGAAGTATAGATTTTTAACAGAGATTTGTTTCTTGATGCAGTTCTATATGAAAATAACTTTTCTCCTGTCACTTTAGTACAAGATGTATGAGCTTGTTGAGTGATAAAGTAGTTTATGTTTTTAACTCTTTGATGGCCTCATCTTGGTGAGACTGCTGTTAAAAGCGATGAAACAACAGTTGCATTACCAAGATTTTTTTTCCTCTTGAAATTAGCTTACTCTGCTTGAAAGATTTTCATGGTGGAGCATAGAAACTTGCCTCTCTAGTGTTGTGTTTGTTTTCTTTTCTTTCGTTCCTTCTTTGCAATACATGGTTGCCAGCTGATGTGAATAATTTGTCTATCAACTTTCATTTCCCAATCATATAATGCAAGTTGTGACACAGGAAACGTCTTTTCACTATGATAAATGATCTCCCAACAATATTTGAGATTGTGACTGGAGCTGTGAAGAAACAAGCAAAGGAGAAATCATCCGTCTCAAATCATAGCAGCAACAAGTCCAAGTCAAACTCAAAAGGGGTAAAATTACTTTTTTTTTTTCTTGATTGATTAAATGATTTGGGAATATCAGCTACACCATGTAATTCCTTCAACTGCTGAATTCAAACGGATATATTATTTTTAGCCTCTGATAAGAGGATTAACTAAAATTTAAATTTTGGTTCCCAACGTTACATTTTTTAAGAACTCAATTATGAAATTTAAAAGGTTCTGTAGCCATGACATCCGCAAAGTTAGAAAAAGTCTTCATTTTAGAAATCCTAAAAATGCAAGTCTTTTGAATATATACTTGAATTTAAGGTTTGTTTCATAAAAAATATACATTTTGCGCCCCCCCCCCCCCAAAAAAAAAAAAATATTGTTAATTTTATTTCCAAATCCAAATGTATACTACAATATTTTATATTGAACATCCCATACCTAAAATCTAGTTCTGCCCCTGTCCGTATTATGTTTCTTGACTTCATGACCTTTTCACTACTTTTGTCAAACCCTGCCAAAAATATGGGTATACTAACATGTACAAGGGTTTATCCCTTTTTCATACAGAGCTTGCTTTCAAATCCTAATTTAGTTCAGATGGTTTTGTGCATATGGAAATCATCATGGT
>Ga0325401_1008358_pt1 | contig 10078 bp, 10 predicted proteins | sample PopdelMetagenome_FD_205666 | JGI IMG/M metagenome (GOLD analysis project Ga0325401, IMG submission 205666) | Populus deltoides microbial communities from Bellville, Georgia, United States - Xylem-PdKOR-R2 | ecosystem: Host-associated > Plants > Phyllosphere > Stem > Wood/Secondary xylem | place...
ATTCTTTTTATTGTTACTTATTTTATTTGAAATAATTTATGAAATGTTAATTATTATTATTTTAATTTCTTCATCTTTCATTTTTATTTTATTTTTTAGATTTGATTTCTATTATTTTGATTATTATATATTTTATTTGAGATAATTTATGAAATTATATTTTTTTTTCAATTTCATCCTCATTCAACTTTTTAATTTGTAAGATTTGTTTCTCATTATTTTAATAAACTTGAGAAAATAAAACATTAATAAGTTATTTTTCAGCTCATTTTCTATGACATAACCAAACGCTGGAAAGTGTTTTCCAACTTATTTTCCATTATACTACCAAACATCAAAAAATAATTCACTTTCCTGGAATTTACTTTCCATAAGAAAACTAATTTCTAGCAAACAAACAGGGCGTAGGTTAGTTGCTAAGGAGTTTAAAGAAGGAGTAGAAATAATGCACCATTTTCTAAAATTACTACAATTAGATAATTAGTTGCTTTAGCTTCCTTTTACAAATTAAAAATCCATTAAATGGATGTTAAAAAAACCATTTTAAATGGTGATTTAGAAAAAGCAGTAAGGTTTTGTTGTGTCTAGTCAAGAAAAGAAAGTTCATAAACTTCTAAAATCTTTTTTATGGTTTAAAATAGGCTTTGAATCAATGGCGTAAAAAATTTGATCAAGTTATGTTAGTCTATAGTTTTTAAACAAAAGCTGCTGATAAATGTGTTTGTTAAACAAATTAAAATTAATTATATGATTTTATATTTGTATGTTAATATTATGATTTTTTGCACTAATATTCAAGTTATAAATATTACTAAATCTTTCTTGTCAAAAAACTTTGATAAGAAGGATCTTGATCTAGTTAATGTTATTTTGGGCATTAAATTATTGAAAAACAGTAATGGTTTTGCTTTAACTCATTTACATGACATTGAAAAAAATATTAAAAATATTTAATTATTTTGATGCATCTCTTGTTTGCAGTCCTTTCAGTCCTTCTACTAGATTAAGAAAAAATGATGGTTAAAATATGTCTCAATATAAATATTTACAAATTATTAGATCTTTTTTACATCTAGTCAATCATACTATTCCTGATATAGCATATGCAATTGGTTGATTAGGTAAATATACGCATAATCCTAATGCTTCACATTGGAGATTTTTAGAAAGAATTTTTGAATATCTAAAAGGAACTATTGATTATGCACTTCATTATACTGGTTTTCCTGCTTAGTAGAGGAATTTAGTGATGCTAATTGGATTTCTAATTCAAAAGAATCAAAATTTACCAGCGGGTATGTATTTACATTATGTAGTGGTCTAGTTTGTTGGAAATATGTTAAACAAATTATAATTACTCGCTCAACCATGGAAGCATAATTGGTTGCATTAGAAGTTGTTAGTTCAAAAATTGAGTGGCATTAAAAAATTTTAATTGATATATCATTTGTTTCTGAACTAATACCACTTATATCAATGCATTGTGATAGTCAAGCTACTATAACTATGGCTAAAAGTAAAAAGTTTAATGAAAAAAAGAAGACATATAACTGTTATACATAAATTCATTAAACATTTGATATTTGATGTTGTTTTTTCTTTGGATTTTATTAGGTTTGGAAACAATATTGCAGATTTGTTTACTATAGGTTTGGCATGCCAATGAATTATTCAATTGTCAAGAGAAATGAGATTGAATCCCTTAAATTAATTATTAATAGTGGAAACCTATTTTCACACACACACACATATGATCTTTTTTTTCTATGTTCCTTTCAAATTTTACTATATTTTCTTTCTCATACTTTATTAATTTAAAATTTAAGTTAGCACTGATTTAAAGGTTTAGAGAATTTTTGTTGCATCCAAAAATTCTAATGGATTGTTGTATCTTGAGAGTAAAGTGTATTACATGCAAAATTATTCTTTTGCAGATGGGGTGTTTTCTTTTTAAAAATAACATTATTGCGTGATACAATCTCAAGTTTTCTTATTGATTTTAACTTACTGTTTTCATATTTACTTTTAGTTTTTATTTTTATTATTGATTTTAATTGCTAACTTAAATATTAAAAAAGGAAACAAAAATCTTGATAGTATTTATTTTCATAATTATTTCAAATATCTTGATAGTGGCATCTTAAAATCAAATGAAATTAATATATATATATATATATATATATATATATATATATATATATATATATATAAGAACAAAAAATAATGACAACCCATTTTTTTATTATCAAATATAGTAAATCTAGTACTGTCAAATTTGAATTACAATAAAAATAAGAAAATGTGAGGGAAAATATGATATTTTTTTTCATTTTGGGAATTTGTTACAATAATTTATTTTTGGAATATAATACAACTAAATTGGTAATACAATAAAAATTAAATAAATAAAATTAAAATAAAATAAAATGAAATGAATAAAAAAATGGCATAAAAATTGTAGTATATAAATTACTAGATGAACAAGAATGATTGTAAAAAATATATTTCATTTTTTTTATCATTTTAATTGCAATTATACTATATTCTAACCAAAAGGTACAAAACAATTGTCATCAATTTCTTCTTTTTTCTGTCCTCATTTTTTTTTACTTTGTTATTCATTTTTTTTCTTTTCATTTCTATTTTTATTTTTTGTCATTTATATATCCAATTCAAAAAATATAAATGAATATTTTATCATGATATTGTTAAAAGGCCCAACTTAACTTACTTTCCTGTTCATAAACCCTTTCAAGTTTAAGAAAAGAAACGGTACTTAAACATTCCAACCCTAATGAAATGTAACAAGAATAAACATCAAAATGCAAAAGACGACATTAGTGCAAAAGAGAACATAGGGTTGTGCTTTATTGTTATTGTTTTTTCTGTTTCTTTGATCCGTAAATTTGCAAATATATATATATATATATATATATTCAATAAACATAATTCAAATTTAAGATAAGTTAATTATAAATTGTGCAATACAAACACAATGTCAAACAAATATAATTTTAAATTTTAAAATATTTCTAAATAGTCAAGATTAAATAGATCTTTAACTTAAAGTAATTTAACTTAAACAAAACATCAAAATATTATGAAAGTAAAATGTTTAAACACAAATATTTAAAATATAAAGTTAGGTCAATGTTATCAAGGCTAATGGGATCTAAAGCATCTCTTGTTTTGCTCAAATTCCTACAAAGTATAAACATGAAAAAAAACAACATGAATATAAACCATATATATTAGTAATAAATCTAGTTTTAAAAAATTAATATCATTGTTAATGAAAATAGTAATAATAATTTTTAATATTATTATTAATATCATTATTATTGAAAATAGTAACGAAAAAGAGTTTTTTATACTTGGGTGGTTTAATTAATCAAATTGAACCAGGTTCAATTTGATTCAATGACTTTTCAAGACCGGAATGGAACATGTGGAATGAAACCGGAACATTCCAGCTGAAATTTAGCTGAAAAATCTAGAACGGACCGAGATTTAAAATGAGATGAAAATTGTTCTGTTTTGTTTTGTTTCGTTTTTTGAATTGGTATGAATTGTTTCAGTTATTCTGGACGAAATGAAACAGAATTGATAACCTTGGTTTTGATTGTTTTTGCCGTGTCTAGAAATCCAAAGTTCCTTCATCGAATAGCAATCGGCTCTCTCGTCAACAGACCTGTACGAGATAGATTCCCTTTCTTTTCTGCAGCAGAGTGATGATCTTTAACATGGTTGTCAAACGGAAGTTGACTCATAAAATCATACAATCGTATGATTTTATTAGTCAACACAAATATAACATGTGAAATTAGATAAAAAAATTCAAAAATTAGCAAACTTGATCAAACTCAGTAAAAATCAGTCAAACTTGGTAAACTCGGACCGAGTTTACCGAGATTGACAAAATTGGGTTTGTCAAAGAAGAAGATGAAGAAGAAGCATGCAGGTGTAAAAAGGGTGGTTCTTGAGTCGCCAAACCTATGGTTTTTGGACCTTTTTATATCAAACCAGTGGCTTTCTCTACCTGCTCTGCTTTGTTGAAGAGAAAGAGCATCATATGTTGTTCCTATCTCCCTCTCTCTTCTCTCGAGCTGGATAAAGGAGGCCAATCTTGTAACTAAAGGCAAAGAAAGATTTACTACTATGTTCATTGAAGTAATAATTAATTCATATGCATCACCAGTTTTTTTCCCCTTGCACTAAAACTATTACTATTGAGAAATAAGAAGACCTACATGCTTCTTCTTCATCTTTTTATTATTATTATTATCATTAAAAGATAATAATTATATGATTGTCAACGAAAGAGCCCAGAGTTAGGGCAGTCAAAATAAAGTAGGTTACATGGCTGTAAAAGAAAAGGAAGATTGGAAACTCTTGACTTTTCTAGATCTTTGATTTTTTCTCTTTGAATAGGTGTGGTTGTTGGAACAAGAACATTAAGGGCCTGTTTGGTTGGTGTGGAAATAACTAGACATGTATGGTATCTCATATTTAAGAGTAAATGTCCAGCTCAAACCAAAATTTTCCCCTAGGAATCATAAAAAAAATTTCCTTATGTTTTTACAATTCAAATTTATTTTGTATTTTTCGTGCCGTGTCAAAAATATGTTTTTGACAACCTTGATCTTTTAAGTCTTCTGAGTTTTCTATTCTAGTGACCCCAGAACTCTTGGTGATTTAAGTGCAAATGAACTCTTTTTCCCGTGTGTCGAGTTTGATCTTTTCTTTCGCATCTTGGTCATTCTTACTTTTTTGTTATTTCGTAATCTTCAGGGCATGTACGATCCCTTATAGCTTCACAGGTAGAAGTCATTTTCTCATTACTTTGGGTCTCTCTTTTTCTATTTTTATTGGCATTACTATAGTGAGCTTTCAAAAAAATAGGCTTGATTTTATAAGCTTCTTATTACCTACAGGAGTCCTACTACCGTTAACGGCTTTTTTAGTGCTCCTTGAGCTAATCTCTTTTTTTTCACGCATTAAGCTCAGGAATACATTTATTTGCTAATATGATGACCGATCATAGTTTAGTAAAGATTTTAAGTGGGTTCGCTTGGACTATGCTATGTATGAATAATCTTTTCTATTTCCTAGGAGATCCTGGTCCTTTATTTGTAGTTCTTGCATTAACCAGTTTGGAATTAGGTGTAGTAATATCACAAGATTATGTTTTTACGATCTTAATCTATATTTACTTGAATGATGCTGTAAATCTCCATTAAAGTGGTTATTTATTTATAATTGAAAAAAAGTGAGTTTGAATAGGTATACTTAGTCGTGGAGCATTCTGAGTATTTGCTTTAGGGATTGTTCTTGCGCATCTGCTTTCTTTATAGCAGTTATTGCTCCAGTTCCAGAAGGTATAGCTCCTGCCTCGGCTTCGCCTTTGAAATCGGAGATTGATCCCATTTACTATTGAGATAGGCAAGCATAGGGAGAACTAAACGTATCTTACTAGGCAAAGACAGGTTAGAATGGATAGCTTGCGGGTGGATAGGATAGATCACTATTGCAGAAGGAGGTAGAATCAGGGGAAGGATTATGGCTAGAAAGGTCTTTATCCTCTTAGGCACATGGTTCTAAAGATTCAATCTTAAAGCGATACTAAAAAGTAGGCAGAAGCAAAACTAGAACTAGAATTCTTCACCCCTCCTCTTATACCATACCAAGAAGTAAGTTCAGAATAGAAGGATAATGGGCTCGTCTATTATAAGTTATTAGTTGACAGAGCTATCTCAGATATCTCGAGGAAGGAGACGAGACGGGTTAATGGGTGCTCCACCTGTGCAGGAACTTAGGGGTAGTTTCCATGTGTAACTTCCACTATATTGTACATATGTATGTTATAAAAACGTGTAGCTTGCAACTAAAATATACATAGCACACAGGACGGACTTTGTGTAATCCTTTTATTAAGTTAATAAAAAGGCTGGGACTTGTTCCTGTAATCTGTTGTGTTTGGGTTATGCATTTTGCTCATATTCATTGGTGTTATTCTGCTTGCTTGCGACATTGAAAGAGTGTGGGTAATCTCTTGGGTTCGTGGGACAAACTAGTTGTAGGCAAAATACGAGTGAATCAGTGAGGAAAATGCTAAGTCTAGTGGGACTAGACTGCCATGCTGTGGGGGTTTCAGTACCCAGTTTATTGTAGATTGCTGCAGTAAAATTATCATGTTGCCCTTGAATATAAAAAAATAAAGCTTTAAGGGTGGGGGTGTTTTAGTCCTTTTCACTGGCCTATTGGTCATTAAAGGATTATATGAGGGTGTATATGTTTTTTTAGATTTTTCAGCTTAGTAAAAATACTTTTTTATCCTCAAAGTCAATAAAGTTTAGAATTGTTGACCAAGAGCTTTCTTGACTTTTCATAAGCTTCTTAACAGTAAAAATACTTATTTGACTCAGCATCAAAAAAATGTTGGGCTACTAGATACGGGTTTTTTTGGGTTTTAAAATATCCATATATAGTGAAAGTACATTTTTAGCTTTGGAAAAAAAAAGAAGCTTTGTATTTGAGGGTATTTTTGTACCTTTACACAAGTATTTTGTGTAATTGTTAATGTCATGGGGGACATTTTGGTATTTTTACATTGTTGAACACGAGCTAGCGAATGGGTGACCTCTGCGTCATTTCAAAGGCGCATTTGATGCCACTCAGTGGTCAAAACTAGCTTTCCGCCATTTCTTTAAATGCATCACCGTGTCCTCTTCCATATTGAGTGGTGTGTGTTAGCTTACGGTGCTCGGATTATCACTGATGGTCTTTTGTTTTTTTTCCCCTTCATTTCTCTCTTCTGACAAATAATGTACAACATTGTCATTTTTGTTTCTTGCTTTTCAATCTCAACCTTCATTCTTTTAATTTCTCATTTCATTCTTTTTCTATCTATTGAGACTTTTTATCTTTTCAATTTATTCTTTCAATTATAAATTTTTATATGTTTTTTTTATTTTTAATTTCAGTACTCACTCTTTTAATTTCTTGTTTCATTATTATTCCTTTTATAAAAGTGTTTTTTTCAATATAGTCTTTCAATTGCAATTCCTCGTATGTTTTGTTTTTCATTTTAGTCATCATTTTTTTTTCTATTTATAAAAGTAGCACTTTTGTTAAAGTTTTTTTGGCTTTCAATTCATTCTTCAATCAAATTTTTTGTTGTTTTATTTTTTTTTAAGTTTAATCCTCATTCTTTTGATTTGTTTTCCTTTTATTAAAACTATTTTTCAATTCAATTTAACCCTTCAAATGAAAATTTGTATCTCTCTCATTAATGTGTTTTTTTCACCCTCATTTTTATAGATACTTTTATGTAATTGATTTTTTTTTGTTTCATCTTTCGACATTTAATTTGTTGGGGATTCAGCTTCATACGATCTTATTGTTCTACATTAGTTTTTTTTAATATTGATTTTGTGATTATATTCAAGTTTTTATCTATGAGTTTATCCTGGTCTCATAACCTAGGTCACAGGTTTTGCATGCTTTTTTTTAATATAAGTTTTTTTTAGTTATTTTGCTTTTGTTTGATTTTTCAAAATACTATTCTAATTAATCTATAATTTTTTTATACAAATGAAGTTTATTTTTTAAAATAAAAAATATTCATTTTTAAATAATATTGCATGATGTGTTCGACCCTACATAATATTTTCTATGACATAAGTTTATTCAGACAGTTTTATTTGTATTTATCTTTTAAGTCATGGGTTCTTTAGGGTATTAATTTATCTTTTATTAATTTAAATAAATGAGTTCAATAAACATAATTATGTGAATATCTCATTTTATGTGATTAAATATCTTGATTTGCATTTATCTCTCAATTTTTCAGTTTTTTTCTTGGTTATTGTTAACAATTTTTTTTTTATTTACATAAATGGTTATTGATTTATTTATTTAGATGCTTGCATAAGCTTTCAATTTATATTTTGAGTTTTTTTATGTGAAAAAACACATTGAAGCAGCCTATATACGTAGTATGTTTTTGAAAAAAAAAATTATAACCCGCAGCGAAGTGCAATTTAAATTGCTAGTAAAAAAAGCTAAAACTAAGACATTTTCAATATACTCCCCCAAACACTTAACTATTCATTGCAATAGTTAAATTACTACATTGTCATGCCTGACAAAATTTGTAGCCTTAGAGTTGGGGTAATTAGGTCTTTCCACACAAGGTTTATTACTCGTTGTTATAAAATTGATCATGTTGAAAGTTTCCTTTTCATTTTTTTAAGCACAATTAAACTATTAAATTACCATTAAAAACAAAATATTTGAAACTAGCATAAAAAAACTTTTGTCTTTTACATCTCGAATCACAATAAAATAATTAATTTACCCTTACAAGAAAAATGTTTTAAACTTGCGTCCAAGGGCTTTTTTATCTTTTCCACCTAGTCTTTTTGTTATTATTAAGTTGAGTGAGGAAAATTTGTTCTTTTAACAAGCATAAAATATTATTTAAATGAAACCATTGTCGGTGATGTGATGCAAGTGCTAGCGAGAGGGAGGCGCCCACAACTTTCTAGCAGTGTGTGCGATACGTTCTGGTGGCCAAAATCTCCCTTCTATCGTGTTGTTGGAATTTTCACGAAATCTTCTTCATGATGAGGTGGCTTGTGACGGCGATGACAGAGCGCTTTGTCACCTACGAGGCTTTCTTCTTTTTTTCTCTCTTTTTTTTCTCTCCTTTCCTTAAAATTCATGTTGGTCATTCAAAATTTTATAGTTGTCATCTTAATTATTGATGTTTCTACTTTAGCCCTTATTCTTTTGATTTTTAATTTTTAATTTTGGCCCTTTTTTAAAAAAATTATTTGTTTTGAATTTTTTCTTTCAATCCCAATTTGTAATATATATTTTTTTTTCAAATTGGTTCTTATTTTTTTATTTCTAATTTTTTTATTGACCATTTTGTAAAATTCTTATTTATTTTCAATTTCATCCTTCAAGCTCAATTCATAATATATTATTTTTTTTCTAATTTGATTCATACTCTTTTGATTTTTTTTGTCTTTTTGTTAAAGTGATTTTTCTTTTTAATTTCACTCTTCAATCAGAAATTTATGATTTTCTTCTAATTTATTTTTTATTTCAATTTTGATCCCTATTCATTTAATTGCAATTACTAGTTTACTATTCTTTTGTATAATTGATTTTTTTTCCTCTTGATTTCACTCTTCAATATTTAATTGGTTGAGGATTGGACTTAACAGTTTTTTCATATATAGTGTTCCAATCTAATGACCTAGGTTATAAGTTTGAAGAACTATCGAGGATTGGCATCTCTTTTTTCTTTTCTTTTTATTTATTTTTTTTTGATATCATTGTTTGACATTTTTTTTTATGGGCTTTATAGTTTTCTTTGTTTTCTTTTCTATTAAGTTATTACAATCTCATGACATGGGTCGCGGGTTTAGCAGATTAACTCAGGCTGTCTCACCCCTTATTACTTAGGTTACATGTTTTTCATGTTAACTCAGGTTGATTCGGGTTAGTTGTGTTTTTTTTACCTAATTTTATCCTTCCATGTTTAATTGGTTGATAATTGAATTACATTATTTTTTTCAAGTTATCTTGATTGTTTTTGTTTTTTAATTTTATCTATTTACTATCGTTATTTATTTTTTCTTATCATCTAATTAAAATAAAATCAACTTATTTGATCTAGTCGGGTCTATTTATAATCTAAGTCATATATTTTTTTTAATTTTTTTTTTTGGATAATATGTCATATATTTGACTCGATAAATACAGCAAACCGCATAGGTTGGGTAAGATGGATATCGTTCCGAAGTTGGCTTGATAAATACAGAAATCTACTAGTGAAAATCCAGTGAAAATGATTGGATTATTGAACTTTAAAAGTCTTTTATTAAGTATTTTATTCAATTAATTTTGAATATATATATATATATATGTGTGTGTGTGTATTACACATTGGATTTACGATCATAAAAAATAAACATGTGAAATTTTAGAAAAAGGAAACAAAATTAAAAAAGAATTTATTGAATTATAAAGGAAGAAATTAAATTGGTTTTTATGTGATAATTTA
>Ga0325401_1008360_pt1 | contig 10077 bp, 6 predicted proteins | sample PopdelMetagenome_FD_205666 | JGI IMG/M metagenome (GOLD analysis project Ga0325401, IMG submission 205666) | Populus deltoides microbial communities from Bellville, Georgia, United States - Xylem-PdKOR-R2 | ecosystem: Host-associated > Plants > Phyllosphere > Stem > Wood/Secondary xylem | place...
AAAAGAAGGAACAAGGCATGAGTGCACAGATTATTACGACGTGGATGTTTTTCTTTGGCATCTTCTGAAAGAGTTACGTGGATACAGTGAGATTCAATGGAAATTTCAAAGCTCAAATCATTAATTATAGGGTTGTCTTGCAGCAAGCACTGGATTATCTCATTTGAAGCCAGCAGCACAAAAGGTTGATCATAACCACCCAAAATATCAGAAAACATAATACTCAAGGATAACGAAAGAATGCATTCCATTTTATTCTTTATTATTATTATTATCATCATCATTATCATCGAGATGTTAGAACTCGAGTTTGAAAACGCAACGACACATATTAATTTATAAGTTACAATGAGATTAAATTATAAATTGGTTTATAATTTATCAACAAACAAAACATTATTTTTATCATTATCATTAAAAAACCTGGAAAAAATACAGTCTTCAATTTTTACTTGATTTATACCAGAACTGAGATAAAGTTTTCAAAATCAAATTAAATTAAACCCCTACCCAATTTAATTTGTTATTTATTTTTAGTTGAAGATAGTCTTATAACTGGAGGGACATCACATCCCTTATGACTTTAAAAGACTCTTTTGTCTCTTCAGCTTTAGCCAATAATTGCAGATTTGTGGTGGGAAATGGCTCTCTAACTCGGTTCTGGTTTGATGTTTGGTTTAATGGCTCTCTATTGAAAGTCATTTATCCACAACTCTATATTCTTTCCACTAAACCGAATGCCACAATTGATGATATGAGTAATTGGGAGCAAGGGGAATGGAAGTGGGAGTTAGCTTGGAGGAGACAATTGTTCCTCTTTGAAACTAAGCAGGCCGTCTACCTTCTCTCATCTCTAGAAAGCTTTCGACTAAAGGCAACAACTTCAGATAAGAAAGTTTGGTCCTCATCAGCAGATGGAGGTTATACAGTTAAAACTTGTTCTTTACTTATTGACAGAATTATGAATCCAGGGCTTAGAATTTTTAAGGCTTTGATATGGCAAAAAGAGGTATCTCCTAAGGTTCAATCTTTTCTTTGGCTAGCTATTCAGAATAGATTATGCACTAAGAATTTCTTACTTTGCCGTAATATAATCCCAGTTGATCAAGCCTTTTGTATCTTTTGTGAAAATGAGATTGAGACTTCAAATCATCTTCTCCTCCACTGTAAACCAGTGTGGAAATTATGGATGAAACTAGTGGATTGATGGGGCATTAGTAGTTGCCTTCCTTGCTGTGTAGATGATCTTTTACATCAGTGGACCAACCTAGTGTTTGGAAAATTCCGGCGTAAGGCTTGGTCTATGCTCTCTTGTTGTGTTAGATGGAGTATATAGCTTATGAAGAACAAGGTAATCTTCAATGATGGCAATGCAACCTTCAAAGATAGTTTCTCCTTAATTTTTTATCGCCTATCAAATTGGCTCAAGTCTGCGGATAAGTTCTTCATGGCTACTGACACTACTTTAATTATGAGGCCTGAAGGTATTATAGATTGGTCTAACATCATATCAAGGCTTTAAGCATGGCGTATCAGTTCTTTCAATCATGATGTTCTTTTTTGGTTATGTATCCGTTGGCTTTTTTTCTTTTTGTGTTTGTTTTTTTTATGATTCTCTTTTCTTTTCTTTTCTGTTTTTCTTCCGTGTATCTTGTTTTTGGCTACCTACTGTTTAGGCCTTTTAATATATCGACTTCTTCCCCACACACATACACACACACACGCAAAATAGATTGAAAAAATGTTTTTGAGCCTAAATGAAAAGATTATTTTTTTCAAAAAATAAACTTATAAAAGAAGCATTTTTAGTTATTTATAAAAGAAAAAAATAAAAAAGAAGTGAGCACGCGTGCGAGGCATGTGAGCTCCCTTGGCTTGGGTTGGTGTTGAACGGGCTTTGCCGACACATTTAAACTTTTCAATCTCTGATCATTTTCACTACTTTCCTTCTTCAAAAACAATAGCCACGTTTCATTATTTGGAATTTTCTATCATCGATTTGTCTTGACGTTGTGAAAATGCTGTGCCCTTTCGTCACCTCCAACAATGGGAAAAAAACTATAAAAATAAAATAAAATTACTGAAAATAAATCTTTTTTTTACCTCCTGTCCTTTTATGTCCTTGAAATAAACGGACCCTTTTGTCACTGACAAAGCCGGTCACTGTCACGATAGCAAGAAGCAATCACCGCTTCCTGCCAGCATGTGCCAGAGGGTAAAAGATTAAAAAAAAAAAAAAAATAGCAAGTTAAAATATAACTAAAACCGGCCATGCTAGCGTGACAGCAAGAAGACCAAATATTGAACCGTACGTGTAAAGAATTTCAATCGCGGGAGCGATTTATGATACGGCACGTGTCGTAGTTTGTCACGGAGCGGGCCCCTGTTCTGTGTGCATCTCGTCAGTGATGGGACTTGACGCGTGGGGCCCAGAAAGTAACGGGTCCCATGCCCGAATCTCTGTCGTTACTTCTGGGACTAGTGAAAGTCTTATTACAGCTTTGTCGGAGACTTTGTTACTTTGCATGACTTTTGATTTTTTTTTTTTTCACTATTTTATTTTCTTGATACAGTATTTTTTATCGACCTACGTGTATAACATCTGTCCTGCCCGTCAAATCAACCCAGTAATTTGTTGATTGGAACCTGCTTCGAAGTTTTACTTCAAAATAATTTTTTTTTTGTTAAAATCACTTTGTTTCAAATTATTCGAGGTTTTTTTTTTATATAAATAAAATCAAAATTTCAATAAATCCGCTCAACCCAGAGAAAATTTTGACTTGCCAATTTTTACGAGAAAAGTGTATGAAATTGGGATGTAAGATGATTTCTTTAGTAAATTTTCATTTAAAAATATATTAAAATATTTTTTATAATTTTTAATATTAATGTATTAAAACCTTCAGAAAAATATTTTTAAAAAATATTAATTTAATTTTTTTTCAAGAAATAACACAAAGTTTTTTCAACACAACTCACAAATATGGTGTCTTTATCTATTTTTTTATAAAGATAAATTGAATTATACTTACTGTGAAATATTTGCATTTTTTTTCTTTTATAGATGGTGACCGATCCTTACCATAATATAGTAACGTGGCTGAGAATATGAAAAATATTAATTTGATATTTTTAATATAATTTTATTTTCAATAACATTATCAAATATATACTCTGTCAAAAGAATATTTTATGCTAAATTTTTTAAGAAGAAATGCATAAGAATTTTATCTATCACCGACTTGATAGGAGATTTGAATTTGTGAGAAACGAATTCCTCCAAAGAATCAAGGAAACCACTTGAGCTCTTTATGATCAACTAGAAACATGCACACACTACTAAAAAATGTAGTAATTAGCAACTAACTACTCCGTTCATACACATAAATTTAAATTCTCAATCAGAGAATCACGGTCAATAAATCGACGGTGTGATTAGAGGGGAAGAACGTGGATGCCCGTAGGAAAGTTTCTTCCTAACCATCTCGGCAGCTTGGCGCATCAAAAGTTGAATGATTATGAACATGACACGGTGTGACCAAGAAGAGTCATGATAAGGTGGTTCACTAGAGCCACAACCCAGATAAATATCATCACCATTGTTTCCATGTTGTTCCTGCCCAACCGAACACTCGGATGACCCGGAACAATTCAATTGTCTCATCATTACAATATATTCGTATATATCACTCGTATTTCTTTTCACTAATTTTAGTCTTCTACCTAGTTGTCCGCTCATTATTTCATTCATGGCCCAGCATGATTATACTTTGGACCGTATTCGATTGACTTCTTCAACAAAAATATATCCCCAGTGGGAAATTATCATAGCGGAATCAAGATGTATGATCTCTACTTATCACGATCTTCTTTAATATCGAGAGATTTCTTAATATCCTGCTATACATGTACGTTTAGATATAACCTTGGTGAAATTGGATAATTATTTTTTTTGGTGTGGATGAAGTATTGAGATGAAAAAACATTGATTAATTAAATGGGGTTATGACAAGTGGAGGTGCGAGCCGATCTAACATGACAGGGGCAAAGAGAAAATATATGTAGAGAAGACGGGTGATCAAGAGGAGGGTGTGCATGGATGGGAAGGTTTCGAAGACCACACAACCTTGTTTATCTAGAGAGATCTTGCATGAGGTTCTTAGCAAAAAGACTACCACTAGTTTGTAACTTAGATTCGAGTCTTTGCATGTGACAAAATCCCTTTACACACACACACACACGTGTGCAGATGAAATAAAGAGGGGAGGTCACATGTTTTGGATAAATTTGATTATGTATTGTTAGGGTTTAAGGATGATGGATTTTGTTGTGCACAGATGGTGTCTTTAGTAGGTCAAACAAGCTATTTCTTTTACACTTCGGCCATAATCTACAATGGATGTCGAAGAAACCTCTGCTTGGTGTTCAAGTTCAAGCGTGATTGGAACTTGTCTGACGCTTGCAGCAGGTGGGTGGGTATCCATCGAGGCTTTGGTGGAGAAGGTGTAGGAAGATCGTAACTATCTAGTTTTACTTTGATTGGATTCAAGCGAAGATGAAGTTTATTGTGACGTGTTTAGAATCAAATAGAAATTGTTGGTACACCTAGCTAGTCGTAGCTCTCTTTTTTTTAGTGGTCACATGACCACACACGTGACTACGATTGAAAAAGCCATTTCTTTAGATATGTTACCTGCAAAATTAAGGAGGCACTTTGAACGAACACATGAATTTTGGTGTGTGTTTTTCTCCTTTTAATTTCTCATTTTCTTTTGTTAACACTCTATAAAAATATTTGTTGTGATGTTTGAGGTGTTTGAAGGTTTTCCAACAATATAGAAGGAGTGTCTGCCCCTTGCAAATTAAAACCCATCCATGAAATATGCGACAAAAGCACCATATGCAGCATCTTAACATGGACAACGCCCAAGAAAAAAAGGGATCTGCGGGGTAAACAACAATCATGGGCAAGGATTTATCTGTTCATGTGAAAGCATGACATTTTTGTGAAGATTCCATTTCACAGTTCCGATATTTGTTTTAAATCAGACCCCTTGATGTTCCTAGGCATCGAGCTAGAGTCAAACTCATTACAAATTTTAATGATACCAAGTCTAAACTATGACATCAACACACCTTCCTTATACTTTCCATCTTCATTCCATTATCAGCAGCTGTCTTGTATGGTATTGGAAAAAAAACAACAATTAGATTAGATGGTAGAACAAGCAAGCCTTTCCATTAGGCCGAACAACCAATCGATTAGGTTTTGACAAAAACCACCACGATGTGCAGCACTGGGCAGTGGTTGCTGTTTGGCCAGACAAGCAATCAAATTGTGTATGGTATGGTAAAAATGGAAATTCTATTGGGCCGATGAACTCAGACGGCAGTGGGACACATGCACAGAATAAGCAGATGGGAAGCACCCAACATATTAAATTTGTCTCCGTTCTTCCTTAATCAATCCAGTTACGTCCTCCCAATGAAGGTTTGCCATGTAGTGTTGACCTGGGAGTGGCTGCAATTTTTGTGACGGGATGTGGAGTTTGTGTCTTGTAGCATGTGAGGGGCAACAAAGATTTGCTATACAATACAGTGAAGTAGGGCAAACACGCATTCAATTTGCACTATTAATTTTATTATGGGCTGTCTCAGCATTGATTACTACACGTTGATGACACACAAGCGGAGGCAGCTGATACGCCGCCACGGTGGCCGCAGGCGGCGGGATTGCGGGTGTGCTTGCTTTCAGCTTAAATTCTCACCTCTAGGGTCAGCTAGTTGTGATTTAATGAGAGTATTAATTATATAAAACCCGGCAGAGTTAACAAATGCAGCCCAAGACAAAGCTATTAATGAAACTTAATTAGTTGTCGTGGGAAAACTGAGATAACATGAAGACTTTTTTGATAATCCTTGGGTTAGTGCCAAAAACCATGGATAAAAATCAATGAAAATGAACCGGAATCCTATCAGTGAACCAGCTATGAAGGAGTTGCTACTCGGCTCCATCAACACAGACTCAGTGATGTGATGCTGAAGATGTAGCTGCATCTAAGCTTTGCAAAAGTACACAAATTTGATAAATTTCTGATTGGGCTCTGCCTGGCCTTTCTTGTCGCCGCCTCTATGCTAATCCTCGTCCGATTTCAGGTCCAAATGTCCTTGGACCACATCTATCTTCTACACACACTAGTTTAGCATACATATAATCAAAGTCCAAGCAATGCAAAGCTATTCACAGCTCGGCTCATTTTGTTTTGTGGGCTTAACCTTAATTCAAATATTTCGTGTTTCATTGTTGAGGTCCAACTGCATTATCCATTCCCTCGGAGGGAAAAAGCAGCCCTCATCTTATTTGTAAAGCCATCGAGGTGTCCGAAGTCTAAGTACCCTGTAAAAGTATCTCAACTAGTTCTATTTTGTTAAGGTCACAGGTTTTTTTTTTTTTTTCTTGATTAGTATTATCTTTTTAGGATCACAGGTTTCTCCCCTTCATTTCAGAGAGAATGATATAAATTCTGGTTAAACCTGGTTGATTTAATGAGTTGATTTGCAGAACCTGGTTTGAGCTGGGTTTTGAGATACGAGTTTTCCAAATGAACTTGCAAGAAAAATCGAATAAGAGACTGATTAGTCTGGGATGGTAACAATAAAAACTCTTTTCCTTGCATATATGTCCATGAAACCATGGGATTGGCCCCAAATTAGGTTGCCAAGGCTTTTCAATCTGGTGATACAATAGACAAAGTTGTTGCTCGTGGTGTGTTGTCTTTCTTGTGAATGGCACCATCCAGCTGTTTTTATTATCAAAGCATGAGCATAAAGCATGTCTATGAATGAAAGAATGCCATACCTTATGATTAAAATGTTGAATCAAACTTTAAACTTGTGAAAGCAAACTGGAATGATTGATTTAATCAATTTGTTGTTTTTCTTGCATTAGTAATTATTCTTAATAATGACTTTCTTTGGTAGTGTTGGGTCAGATTAAGACGTGTCGCCAAATGCCCTGTTAACAACCTAATGCAGGACCATGATTACATAGCTAAAGTTTAAGCAAACCAAGTCTTGTGCTAAATTATTTCTCGCCCAAGCTACTTGTCTTTCCCATATCGTCACCACCTACCTAATAGCAGGTCTGGAGCTTGATTTCTTTAATAATACTACCCACGAGCATGAGCTCCAATTTGTCTTGGAATTGGTTTTTACTCGAATTATGTTGTGTTGGGCACGATGGCTTGGATGGCCACATCGGCAAACAGAAGCAAGGTATAATTTCATGTGAGCGTTCTGTTGCCACCTCGCTAGCTTTCCCTTGTTCAGGCTCGACAAGATGAATCTGCATCACCTTGTTCCACGATTTCATGTTCTCAGTTGAGGCCATTGTTTCATATCAAGTTAGAAAGTGGCTATATTCTGATTTCTGAACTTGCAGTGTGGTCTGAGCAGTGTGATAAGGCATTGCTACCAACACGTCTCTAGGCCAGGCTATTTGATTCCCATCCATTTAGATGGATTGGTTCATCGACATCCCCTCACGGATGCTGATGACTGTATCAAGGATGGGCAGTTCTTGTCTTCAATGGTGTCAGAACCTTTTCTCCATCCCGTCTACCACCTAAATCATTATGACATCCGATGAAATCAACAGCACAAAGTCGAATTTCCTTCTCATGATTATAAGGTAATTCACTAAAGATTTTGATCAGATTTTCAACCCGGCAGATCACTAGAGAACATATCCATCATTTGTTCAATTCCCTAGTTTGAGGGCCCAAGCCGATGATTCGTGCAGACTTCAAAGTGGTCTGACAGAATTAGCCAGTCTTCCAAATTCTCCACAGCAATGCTTTCAATTCATGGAGCAACAAGCACTTAATTGTATCTTGATCCATGGATTTGTACAAGGAGCTCCATGGCCATGGAACATTGAATCCCCTGCATTATTTGATGTGATTCTCTAATCCAGAAAACTGAGGTCATTAAGGGATTAACAATATATTTAAAAAAACCCAAGCCTCGCAAGCCACGTAGCTGAAATGGGGGATAAAAAAAAATTGAACAGCTTTGTGCACGGGAGAACAAGTCGACGATTGATGAAGCATTACAAAGTGCTAAAAATCCATTACTCGTCTCAGATTTTTTTACTAACACATTGAACTGCAAAAAGAATACCCATGGCAAAGGAAAAATAAAAAAGAATGCAAGGAAGAAACAAACAGACTCCCAATACCTACTTACCTTAATTAAGGACCTACCCTTGACTAAACCTAAAACTCTACTACCCCTTAAGCTTCCATTACGCACTAACCATTTTCTGAGTTCTGTCTTACAATGCTTCTCTACTGGCTAAAATTGTGGTCATCTAGTGCTTCTATTCACTGTTCCATCCCTGTACAAAAATCCAACGAAGAAAGAAATGAAATAACAGTAAACGAACAGAAAATAGGCAGCCATCAATTTGAAATGATCCAATTGGAACACTGTTCTCTACACCATCCCTTATATGTAATCCATTGCAGGGTTGCTCTCATTAGGAATCAACTCCGGCGAGTTGGCCACCATTGCAGCAGGTCTGCTGACAGTAATTTTCTCCCCAGACTTTGCTCTCATCTCAACAACTTTCTTATGGGAATTGGAATGCAGGGAAGGAACGAAGGTTGGACTAGCCGCGGGCCGGTACTCGGGGAAAAGCCGGCCTGACTTGTAGCGAACACCACAAGCATTGCAAAGGGTTTTTGGTCCCATTGGCCCTGCTCTCCATTGTGGTGTCTTGGTTATCTCACAATGCATGCATTTTCTCACTGCTTGCTGTGGTGATGAGTTTTGGTTCATCTCCACGGGACCTAACGGAACAGTAAACTTAATTTTCTTCTTCTTCTTATGTTCTGGGTCAACATGGTTCGGTATCTTGATCACAAGTCTGGACTCAGCAAAGTTCTCAGAGTCCAAAGCGATCTTAGGTGGAACGAATGGCTGGGGAACCTCAGTGATTGACGAAGTGGGCGAAATGAGTTGCATTGCTGGACGAGGAGTGAATGTAGCAGGGCGAGGACGCTTGCTACGAGCACGCCCACGTTTGCCAGAAGCACCAACTTCAGGGCTACGCGGTGCAGTTTTCTCTCCTGAGCAGGAGCTACTGCTCTCAAGGACAGAAACTGGGCTGGAAGTCTGGAACTGGTACTGGTGATGTGGCGGCGATTCCTTGTTGTTGACGATTGTGGACTCCTCTTTCTTCATCGTCAGGCTTCCTCCAGAGAAGGAATCCTCCACAAAGTTTGATAGCCATTCCAGCTGAACAATATCTTCATACTGCAACACAAAATTCCACAATTTTAGATTTCAAAATTCCAAATTCTAAATTTTATACCATAATTAAACCATTCCATATTGAGTTTTCCAATTCAAAATCATCCATTTTTAAGTCAGCAAACATCGCTTCCAATTAAAGCCTAAAAATCCTAAATTAATACACAACATTATTATCCTAGTCCATGACAACTAAGAAATGTTTGACAACCTTAATCTTTTCATTAAACATAATTAATTATCCAATTACTAGTGATTATAACCTGAATCTTTCACTTGCTTAACACACAATTAATATGAATATATATATATATATATATATATATATATATATATATTTTAAAAATAAAGAAGAAGATCAAACACTTTCTGCTTTTTTGGTGGGCCTATAAGGCTATAACAACTTGCACATGATCATAATTCACTTTGAGTAAATCACATGACAGCCCACGTGATCCATAACTGAACCATTTTTTTTTTAAGAAAAAAAGTCCAGCTTGTCGCCGACAATCCCACTAAATGACAAAAACACCCCTAAAAACCAAAATATTTTAAAATTCTAACACAAATTGACAGGATGGCAATCGATGACATCAGCATCGAGAAAATACGACGGCTAACATGGAGCAAATGACAAAAAAAAAAACACCAAATCATACAAAACTGCCGCGTGTAAATATAATTAAATGCACTCACAGGAACGGACAACTCGGCAGATAGGTCAGAGGCAGAACCCGGGAGCGAGTCGGACTGAGTCGACCA
>Ga0325401_1008363_pt1 | contig 10075 bp, 4 predicted proteins | sample PopdelMetagenome_FD_205666 | JGI IMG/M metagenome (GOLD analysis project Ga0325401, IMG submission 205666) | Populus deltoides microbial communities from Bellville, Georgia, United States - Xylem-PdKOR-R2 | ecosystem: Host-associated > Plants > Phyllosphere > Stem > Wood/Secondary xylem | place...
TCCCAGCGGGAATCGCACTGATGATCTCAGTCTTGTCTCGCTGCGCTAAGAGCAACTCCAAGGATGTGTTAAATGAAAAGTCAAAAATAATATTAAGTGTTAAATAAAATGTTAAAATGTTTTTTTTTTTAAAGAAATTCTGTTTTCACATATCTTTTTTAAAAAATCAAAACTAAAAAATTTAATTAAATGCAGTCATGTAAAAAAAAAAAAAAAAACAACAAACTCATTAATAAAAATGAAGTATTTATTTCTTCCACTTTTTAAATGATTTTTTCTATTGAAATATATATAATAAAAAAAACTATATTTATATTATTTAAAATATTATTTTATCAATTTAGCTATTTAAAGTAACATTTGTTCTAACTAGGGGTGTTCATTTTCGGTTCGGTTCAATTTTTTTCAAAAAAAATAATCAAACCGAATTCTTTTTAAAAAAAACCGAAACCGAAACCGGTTCAAACCGACCGGTTCGGTTCGGTTTTTTAGAACAAAAACCGGTTCAAACCGGTTTGACTCGGTTTTTTAGGTTTGGCTCGGTTTTTTTTCCGTTTTGGCTTAGTTTGTTTGGTTTTAGCTAGGTATGGCTCGTTTTTTTCTGTTCGGGTTCGGTTCGGTTCGGTTTTTTCGGTTGCAGACTTAAAAAACTAAACCGAACTGGTCGGTTTTTTTAAAATTTTAATTGGTTTAATAGGTTTTTTTCACGGTTTGATTTTTTCGATTATTATTTTCCAGTTTTCTCGGTTTAATCAGTTTTTTGGTTTTTTTAAACACCCCTAATTCTAACCATTCCAGCTGCAACATGGTATTGGTATAAAATAATTAAAAAATGTATATTAAAGTGTTTTGAAAAAAATATCCAATTGTAGCTAGTGATTTGTTCTAGTGGTTTGTCTAGCGATTGAGTGCTTATTTTTATTTATTGATTACCAATTAAGTTAAGACATAAAACAATTTATTTTTAAATTTCTAATACACTGGATTTAAATCCTGCATCGCGGATATAATTTTAGATTATTTTTAATATAGTAAAAGAATATATCAATATTACGGATGCGTTTTATTATATCATGTTTTTTTAGTTAGAAAATTTGAAGATGCTATTTAATTTCAATAAAATAAATTTAAAAATTAGATAAATCGATCAACTGTGAAAAAGTGATTAATATTAATTAAATACTAAATTGTTAAGCAATATTTCTTTTAAAAGCAAAACACATGAGTATACAATTATTTAACACCTTTTTCTCTTTCAGTTCTACATATTTTTATCTGAAATGTTATTCTTTTCATCAAGAAGAAACAATTTTTTTAAAAAAAAATACATCATACAAATCTGGTTTACTTCTCGCACTAAGCTGCAGGTTGGACTAAGATTTCTTGAATGTAAAAAAAAAGAATATCTAAGTTACAAGGAATTTTTTGACATTGTCATTAAACCTGATCCAACTAATCAAACTTGAAAACTCTCAACTCGATTTCTTGCAAAGTTCAGGTTTCAAATTAAATTATGTGAGGATAGTCTTGATGTGACACAGTCAACTTGGTGTATCCAAAGACAAAAAAAATCAAATGTGAAAAAAAGACAATACACATGAGTTCAAAGACAACTTGAACGACCAGTAAAAAAAGGTTTGACTTTTAAAAAAATTGAAGCTGGTATCTTTTTTTTTCTATATAGAGATGATGACATATTAGATCAATTCCGGTTAACCTATTAAACTTGTGAGTTGGGTTTTGAATTCCAATAGATTCAATAATTTTTTTATTTTAATTATATGATAAAAATAAAACCAATTCAAAATCAACTCAATATTAAAAAATAAAATTGAAAAAAACTCATAAAAAACCTAATGTTGAAGTTTTTTTTATATAAAAAAAACATGTCAGGCCAAGTGCATAACCCCAAGTGAGTCGACGTGTTAGGGCCTTAAGAAAAGTCGAGGTGTTTGGGCTTGTGTTAGGCCTGTGCTCTTGGGCCATATTTATTTATTTTTATTTTTAAGAGGCACACAACATGTTGTCCACCCTAATTTTTTTTTTAAATAAATAGACAACGCGTCGCCAACTACTGCCCATCTCAAAATTCAGCCACCACTATAGTGGTCGAAAAATCACGGGGTAGGGTTTTTTGGGTTAAAAATCCATTTTTCAATATATTTTCACAAAAAAAAACACATATTAAACACTATAAAAACCTTTATAAACAACCTACTAAGCTAAATTAGTTGAACCAGAAAACCAAAATGAAAATCAATCTCTTTTTTCATTCATGTTTACAAGAGAAATCTACTACCATCAAACTCCCCTCATCAAATTGATTGGAATCGCGATAACCAATCCTTATCTCTCTATTTCATATTTTTCCAGTAAATTTCTCTCTCTTCTTTCTAACTCAATGACTAAAAAATAAATAAATGATTTTTTGGACCAAAATAAAAATTGTCATGAATTTGAGGTGAGCCATGTATTTTCTCTGTATTTTACATTTCAATTCCCTATCATTTAATTTTATATTTCTATTAAAATTTGGAACCTAATTTCCTATAATTAGACTATAAAAGGATGCAATTAAAAGAAACAAAAAAAAATTAAGTTTGAAAATTAAAGAAAAACAATTGGGTAGTAGGAAAAAACAAAGTTTGAAAATTAGAAAACCAAAACTAGGCAGAAGGTTCATTATTCATCTGAACAATAGTTGTCTCTCGGTTAATTATACTATAAAAAGATGAAATTAAAAAAAAATTAAAATTTTTAAAAAATACTAGGCATGAGATTCATTGTTCATATGAATGGTGGTTGCCTCCTAGTTTTTTTTTTGTTTTGTTTTTGTTAATATCAAATAAAACAAAATATAAATTACAATAATCTCTTTGAAATATTATAAAAATAAAAAATAAATTTTAAAATAAATATTATTTAAAAAAAAGGAGAACAATACAATTTAAAAAAATCATAAAGAGAGGGTATTAATTTAAATTGAAATTAAAAAAAAAGTAATGTAACCTAAGACTTAATTAAACTTTTAATGGGTTTAATTGACTTAATTGAGAAAAAAACTAAGTTTGAAGGCCTAATTTTAGTTAAGTTGCAAGTTTTGGGGACCAATTTTAAATTTTAATAAGTTAACCAGTCAATTTAGAGGCTTAATTGTGAAGAAAAAAAGAAGTTTGAAGGCCAATTAGGGATTCAATTAAAATAATTCAAAACCAAAGACCAAGATGTAAAAGATGCTTACATTTAGGGACTAGAATTAACGGAATCAGGGGTCAAATTAAAATAAATTGAAATTTAATGGATAAATGAGGGCCAAGTTGCACAATCTGAAAACCAAAGACTCATTTATAGAAGGCACGCAGCTTAAAGAATTCCAATCAACATTTTTAGGGATGTGATTGTAGGAATTGAAAAGTTTTTAGGTTAATGGAGGATTCATGCGCAAAAAATCAAAGTAAATGGACTAGAATGGAAATTCTCAAAACCCTAATTTTTAGAGTTTAGGCTAGACGACGTGTCCTTTGGGTTTTAATAAAGAGAATGAGTGATACTTCATTCAAGCACTGCTTTTTTTCTTCTTTTTTTCTACCAAGAAGGTTGATCGATGAGCCATATTCAGAAGAATAAATATGGCGTCTCTAACCATATTAGGAGCACTAATTGGCACTAAATATATGAGAAACACTTTTTCTACAAGGATCAGTCATCTTCATCAAGCGTTTATATCCCATATATTTTGATGAACTTGATAACATCTTGTCTCCAATTAGTTTTCTCTGCCTTAACATATTCAAATTAATCGAGGGAAAATCTTCTAATCAATGGATGTAGAGTTCTAAACCTCTAAAGCAAGCGTGGTTTATTCCCAGTCATAGATATACATCTCATCTATATGTTTTAGGTATGTTAATGACACATTTATATCCCAATCCCCAAGATTAATTTGTCAAAGTATCCTACCCAGTTAGCCTTGACTGAAAAATAAAGTCACGCATAAAACAATCAACTTTGAGGTTGCTTTCTCTTGATAGGGTTCATTTTATAGAGAACAAAGAGAAATTGACACCATAACTTTTAGGGGAAAAGAGGGGGGGGGAATCTTCCATAACAACCTACCTTTGGGAAAACCACCATGAAAATGGTGAATGGTTTTGTAACTTCCTGATTTTGTTTCAACCTATAAAATGAGTGTTTTTCCAAAGAAGAAAAAAGGATGGAGAGAGAGATTCCAGAGGAGATCAAGAGAGAAATTCCAGAAAAAATAGTTAGCAAAAGTGAGAAAATAAGAGGAAAATAAGCAGAAGAATAAAAGGTTGAAAAGGAGTTGGAAACAAGAAGAAGAAGCAAAAATATCTAGAAAAGAAGGCAACATTATAACTCAAGGTATATTACTTACCTTTGATGAGAGAGTATGGCTCAATGAGTACACCCCTCATTAACCTCTTTTAAATTATTACTAGAATGTTTATTGTTCATCTATTGTGGTTAGTTACTAGTTTAAGGACAATGTAAGTGTTTCGATGTATCAAATCATATTTTGAAGTAATATGCATTGTTTTGAAATGTATGTTCAAGATGGTATTGAAAGCATAGTTTGATATTTTAAGATTGTTAACATAAAGATGATTTAAATGACAGCTAAGTATGCTTTGATGTTTAAGTTTATCACTAGATTTTTTTTTATTTCATTTATTGGTAAGTGATTTACCAAAACTATGATCATTGGTTATTTTTTATGAGACCTGAGGTTCAAATAAGCTATGCTCATGATAATACTAGTTGAAAACAAGTGTCAAAATATAGTGATAGTGTTTAGAAATAATTTTTTAAGGATTTAAAGTTTGTTTGATTTAACTATTGCATTGTGTTTTTGTTTGTTTTCTTTAGTTTTTTTATGGTTCAAACAAGTTACTAAGAGTATGTTTGAACTAAGTTGTTGTGTTTAAGCTGTTATTTTGGGATTTTAGTCAATTTATGGATTTAGAGCATGTTCTAGGTTTTTCTAGGTTGGTGTTTATTGGTTGTCAATTTGATTTTCTTGTAATATAAAGTTTTTACTTGTCTTGTATGTTTTTATTGAAGCCTAAACCTATACATGATTAATCTTTACTCGTATTTTGTCTATTTGAGGTTTGGTTTGGATCAACTAATCCTTAATGACTTTGAATATATAGGTTAGGTTTAAGGCTGTTAAGATTCAACTCTTGAAATTTATGGCATATATTTCCATTTGAATAAGTCTTTTGGCTTCACTTATCCATATTCTATATCTCTATGCTCACTTATGATTTGATACAATCTAGTCTTTAGCTTCGATTGAATTTCTGGGTTCATGTTGTGGTCTTTATGTTCATAAAGATATTCAACCTAAATTTCTTGTTTGATCATTTTTATTTTTGTTTTGATTATGGGTTGTGTTTATGAGTTCGGGCTAGATTGAAAAGCCTAGTCCATGTGATTGAGCTGGGTCTTCGATTTGTGGGTCAGGTTGGGAAGCCTAATCCACGTGATTAGGCCGAACCTTTTAAGACATAAAATTATGTTTGGCAATGCAAAATTTTGCCAAAGGAAAAACATATTTTTGGGTTATTAAGGTGTATTTGCCAAACACGTCCTTAGAATATTTTTTAAGTTAGTGATTTTTAGCTAAGGATGTATTTGACAAACATACCTTATCATTTTTTTCCAACCTTATATTTCTATTTTTTAATGTTTTTTTCCAAATGCACCCTCCATTTAAGTTTAATTAATCTTCATATTTTGTTAGGAACCATTTTGTAATTAATTTTAGGTATTTTATACTATTTTGGCTCCCTTGTATTTAATATTTTTTATTGTGAACTCATACATAAGACACTTTCCCGATATTAAATAAACTATTTTTTTTATAAGAAAATCTTTCTTTTAAAAAAATTAATATATTCATTTATGTTTTAAAATTGCATATGACCAAGTTACTCAAAAAAAAAAATCACATGTTGCATTTTTATCTAAAAAAAAACACAAAATGCATTGTATGATTTAACATTTTTTATTAAAAAAAATATCAAAAATATTCAAAAGAATATTTTCTATATTTTGCATGCCTCATAGACTTAGTAGTTTATTAAACTCATGGTGATTTGGCTTAATTTTTAAAAAATATAAAAAAATCAACTTGTTTATTTTTAATATCAAGAATTATAAACTTATACGTAAGATGTATTCGTGATATTTTAAAAGAAATAAATACAAAACTGTGTTTTGGTCTTAGAATGGTCAGGTTTGATCAATAAAATCATGGTTTATCTTATTGAGGTGGATCTACTTTGATAAATAGACGAACCAATGTTATAACAACACAATGATGCCTTAGAAATAAACAGACAAATGAATAGTGCAACTTACCTTAAGTAAAGTGTATTAAAGGTGATATCGTTTCCCTATGCACCCCTAGTTCTCTTATCTAGATTCTAAATATCAGTTAAGGTTTCTAATGATTAAAATACTAGGTGGCGACTCCAAACCTTTTAAACCATAAAAAAAGACAACTTGTTCTTCCCACACCACCAAAATCTGATCTAGAAGGATGATTGTCACAATATTATACACATACAACAGAATGACAACTCCATTAGAGAGTTTTTTATGGACTAAGCTTTTTTGTTTGTCTGTTTGTTGTATATTAATTTGATTGGTCAGTGTATTTATTTTCAATATGTATTTTACATATATTGCTCATGCATTGTATATTGGATATAGATTAATGCCATGCTTTAACTTGTTATAGCACACACAAGTTTTCAAGTTAGATGATGGATTAACGGTTTGTCTTATGACCATCGGTCAAGGCTCAGGCTCATGAAACACTTAACTCATATATAAATGTTTGATTGATAATGGTTTGCATATATGCCTTAACTATTTCTTGCAATGCCCCTATACTATTCTTATAGGAACCGTCATTGGGTAGATCAAGACTCTTAGACAAGGTAGAAAACTTACTCATATTTCACTTAATGACTAGAACCTGCTTATAGGTAAATGCTACTAAATATTTATATTGCATTAAAAGCAAACCTAACCATAAAAGCACTATTTTATTTTTGGGATCCTAATTATAGGTGTTTTACCTTTGAAAACATTGATATGACACCTATCTTTGAAGAATATAGTAGGATTCTGGATTTTTCAAAAGATAGTTGTAAAGTTTATTCCAAATAGAGATTTAAGAATATTGCTTCTAAAGTAACTAGATTATTGTGTTCAGGTAAGGTTAGCTAGTGTAGAATTGCTAATGGAGGGTTTAGATGGAAAAATATTGAAGTCAAAATGAAGAAAAACATAAAGGAAGGAAAACTAGGAAATAAGAGGTACAAGATAGTAGCCTTTGCTATATTTAAGCTAATTTTGTTCTAATCCGACATTAGAGTTACTAGTCTAGGAGCTGTAAATGCATTAGTAGAATATAAACATACTAAAATCAACCTTTCTATTGCAATTTTGAAAAAAAAACCATACTTTCACTTGACCATTATGGGATGTGCGGAAAAGAAGTCATAAGATGCTGTGTTCCAATATTATATCTATGGATTGTTAACCATATTAAGAACCCTAGAGATATTTTCAATATTTGTTTATGGTTCGATCTAAGACCGTTGAAGATAATTATAGATGAATCTTAGAAAGGACTTGGATGAGAGAGCACAAGTAGAGAAATATGTTGCATTGCCACAAAGTAACTTCAAATGGAAAACACCATGAATAAATAACACAACATGAATTATAAGTTGTGGTAGCAAAATACAAGTCTCCTTGATCTGGGTAACTAGCTATATTTATTATGCACCTGCATTGGTGATCAGACAACTTAGGAGAATACAATATGTTCCCGGGACTCTAGAGTTAGCTGATTTTACTGGTTTATTTAGAAATCAATTGTCTCTTGAAGAATTAGCCATATTAGACAAGATTAGAAAACGTTTCTTATGGTAAAAAATGAAGAAAAGAATATGATCATATTTAGCCAAAATTATGCTATTTAGAGGAATGAAGGACTTTCTATGACGGTTGAATCCATGAATCCCAAAACCTTTGAATATGAAGTGGGGCTTTCTCAGATAATTAAGGAAGGGCCAAAGAAAAAAATGGTCAGTAATGAAGACGAGCTAAGAGAACATCTGGCAAAATCCAGAATCGATCTCTGCAACAATAAAGGGCAACAACAACTTTTGGAAAAACAACTTGAAAATAAAGATAAAATGAGGAACTACTTGAACATGCAACTAAAAGGAAAGGATGAATAGTTAACAGCTCCGAGGAAAGATCTTGGAATAGTATATGAATGAAAAAAAAGGTTGAAATAGCCACACAAATAGCTAAAAGTATCCAAGATGAATTTGGAACTCGAATAACCAAGCATGATGAATTGACCAACAAATATGTGCTAATAGAAAAGGAGTTGGCCAATGTCAAAAAGTCAATTAAAGGCAAGATAAATATTAACAAGAAAATGATAATCTCTTTGAAAAAGAAAAGAGACAATATAAGGAAGAAGTTAAATGCTGAAAATGAGAAAAATTGGTTGGACTTGATTAAAATAGAGGAAGAAAAAAGAGTTCAATCACAATATCTAAGGGTTGAGGAAGAGAAGAGTGCTAGAAAAGCTACCAAATATGATACTAAAGACTATAAAAAAAAGGGCTGAATCTTTAAGGGAGCAGTTTGTGGTGGTGCAATTTGAACCAGAGATTCAAGAGGAAGAGCAGTAGCAATTGAGAGGCCAGCACTTTGAGATAAAAGAGGAGCAAACATGAGTGTTAAGGGTGTTAAAACTATATTAATAGTTTTAAGGTCCAAATTAACTCCAAAATAGTCGAGGTTGACGTTGAGAGGGAAGAGTTGCAAAGGGCAATGGCTAAGGTAAATTAGTTAGAAAAGGAAGTACAAGTGTTTAAGAGAAGTAACAAGGCTGTAACTTCTAATAATGGTGTCCTGATCACTGATAATATATTATTTCATGACAAGATAATACCAATAACATGATAGATTGAGCGAATAACTCATCAAGCTGAGAGTTGTAACAACAAACTACTTAGGTTAGAAATGATATGATGAAGTACCGAGAGCACTTGGATGCAACTACTATTTTTATTATAAATACAACCAATAGAGGTAATTTTTTTTATGAGTAATGATGCAAAATGTCTTTTTTTTTCCATTTTAAACTATCAAATATATATGAACTCTTCTTTATTATTATATGAAGGGGCTACAACTCACCTTCTTTCATCTAATATGTACAAGATTCAACCATGATAAGAACTTGGGAACACAAACACTTCAAACCTCAATAACCACATTTACAACTCCAAAATACCCTTAATTAGTTTAAAAAATAAAAATTAAATTGAATAAAAAAATCTTTTAGATTCTCATTCTATTTTTCAGCATGATTATAGATTCAAACTAACTTCATTGAATACCTCTCTTGAAGATGAATCAATCAATATCAAAATTGGCTTTTTTTTTTTTATCATTGTAATGTGGTTGTTTGAATTTTTTTTCTTTTCTAATGACTTTCTTTTTTAAAAAAACATTTAGAGACTGAAAATAATAAAAATAAAGTTTAAAATTAAAGTATAAATATTTTAAACCATAGAGATTAAATAAAAAAAATTAAAAAACTGGATAGAACAAATTAAATTCTTGCACACCTTAATGATAATAAAATATGAGAAAAGTTATAATATGATACGACGGTGGAGACTGGTATTTTCTTTGGTATTTGCGAAACTAGAAGAGAAGAAGACGCCGCCCAACCAGGTATCTTTTGAGATAGCCTCTCTTCTCCCTATAATCCTAAACAAAAGACACGTAGGCCAAAAAGCGTCGAAAACAAATCCAACAAAAGCCAAAACTATCCTTGTGTGGCTTAGAACCGAACTCCCTCGCCCAGTAACAGCCGCGCAATCTCCCTGCTCTCTCATCTTCCCACTTGCCACGTGTTCTCCCTTCCTCCACCCCTTTCCCTCCCTCCCTCCCTCTCTTTTGTTGCTGTCGTCTTCACATGATTTCCTTGTTTCGTGGAAAACTA
>Ga0325401_1008367_pt1 | contig 10073 bp, 10 predicted proteins | sample PopdelMetagenome_FD_205666 | JGI IMG/M metagenome (GOLD analysis project Ga0325401, IMG submission 205666) | Populus deltoides microbial communities from Bellville, Georgia, United States - Xylem-PdKOR-R2 | ecosystem: Host-associated > Plants > Phyllosphere > Stem > Wood/Secondary xylem | place...
TTGATTTACTACTAAATAAAGCTTTAAGAAGTCGAGAAATATATATAGCTCTCTTAGCTAGTCAAAGACAATCCAAAGTATAATTTAGACCGTTTGATTTTTTAATTAATTATTTATTTTCCCCAAAAATCACTTTCTAGATAATTCAGACCGTTTGATTTGATATCCACCAGTAAAACTCAATCATTCAATGAATTAGATTATCTCGGGAAAATGATTTCGGCAAGAATCTTTGTATATCACTCTTCTCTTTAGGTTAATGAATTTGCAAATATGAGGTGGAATATTCTTAAACTATAAAACTATTTTAAACCCTGTAAGTTTTCTAGTCCCTGAACTTTGTTAGGACTAGTGCAGGTTGCAAGTTGGGGAGCATATCTTCTGTCACGCAATATATTAACAATGTCATTTGCACCGAGGGACACTCACGAAGCACAAGTGCAATTTGCCCTAGAACGAGGAGTTCCTGCCTTGATCGGAATTTTGGCCTCAAAAAGGCTGCCATACCCATCTAGAGCTTTTGACATGGCACATTGCTCTCGTTGCCTTATTCCATGGGCCGAATCCGGTACATGTGCATATACCTTAAATCAAATCTGATTATCTCAAACAAAATTCTGTGCTTGATAGTGCAGTGGTTGGATCTAAAAGTATTTTTTTTTCTTCTCGGTATGGAACAGGAGGACAGTATTTGATTGAAGTTGATCGAGTTCTAAGACCTGGTGGGTATTGGGTTTTGTCTGGTCCTCCAATTAATTGGAAAAAACATTGGAAGGGCTGGGAAAGAACAAAAGATGATTTGAATGATGAACAGATGAAAATTGAGGCTGTGGCTAAAAGCTTATGTTGGAGAAAATTTGTCGAGAAAGGAGACATTGCTATATGGCAAAAACCAATCAATCACTTGAATTGTAAGGTTAACAGGAAGATTACACAAAATCCACCTTTCTGTCCTGCTCTGGATCCTGAAAAAGCCTGGTACGTACATGTGCTTTTCAACACAAAAAAAAGAGAGAAGATTTTCTTGTATGTTCTATGCATCTTAATCAATTCCATTCCATTTTTAGGTACACAAACATGGAGACATGTTTGACTCACTTGCCTGAGGTATCTAACAAGGAAGACGTCGCCGGCGGAGAATTGCCGAAATGGCCTGAGAGATTGAATGCTGTGCCACCAAGGATTAGTAGGGGAACTTTGGAAGGAATTACAGCTGAGACTTTCCAGAAAGACACAGCTCTATGGAATAGGAGAGTATCTTATTATAAAGCTGTAAATAACCAATTAGAACAAGCTGGGAGGTACCGCAACATTTTGGACATGAACGCTTACTTGGGTGGATTCGCTGCTGCCCTTACTGAGGACCCTCTTTGGGTTATGAATGTGGTTCCTATCCAAGCTAAGGTTAACACTCTTGGAGTAATTTATGAACGAGGATTGATTGGAACATATCAGGACTGGTAAGCAGAGATCGAACATAAACTAATCTGGTTTGGTTAGAGTTACAATATTTAAAACCATGTGGTTAATTTGTCTTGTGATTTCATTTCTTTTACAGGTGTGAAGCCATGTCCACGTATCCAAGAACTTATGACTTAATCCATGCTGATTCTGTATTTAGCCTCTATGATGGCAGGTAGTTAATTATTTTTCTATGTTATGATCAGACAAGACAGATCATTTGTTGCTTTTCCTGTTCCAAAATAGCAGAATCATGGTCAACAACGCTGTTATATTAATATGAAACAAAAAATAATAATAATACATGTGAGACAAGTACCAAACACATGGTCTTGTGGGGACTCTACAGGATAAGGGTCTAGCTAGTTAGGAGGGCAAAAAAATTGCTCTTTAATTATTAATTTTATAATTTATTTTTCATATATATTTATTTAAGATAGAATTGTGGAATTACTAAATGGGAAATGTTTTGATGAATATTATCCGACATGGATTTTTGTTACAGATGTGAAATGGAAGATGTTTTGCTAGAGATGGATAGGATTCTGAGGCCTGAAGGAAGTGTAATCTTTAGAGATGATGTTGATATGTTGGTGAAGATCAAGAAAATAAGCGATGGACTGAACTGGGATAGTCAAATTGTTGATCACGAAGATGGACCTCATCAGAGGGAAAAGCTTCTTTTTGCTATCAAGACCTACTGGACAGCTCCTGCTGAAGGCCGACATGAGTCCACCACATCTTCCTAAGGAGCTTCACTTCCATTTGCTTTGTTTTCTGTTTAGATTTCTTTTCTCTCTCTCAAATATGATTCTTTCTTCGAATAGTTAGAGCTCATCCAATTCATCAGATAAACTCTAAAAATTATGCTACTCGTCTTGAATTGGACACAGTGCCTAGCCTCTTGTTTCAGGTTCTGTATTTACCTCCATGGAAATGGGCTTGTGCCCAAATCAAGAACATGTTTTGTGCCGGGCACTTTTCTTACACATAAACTTGATGATCTAACTGCAACATTGAATTCAACACATTTGTTGCGAGCTCAAAGCTTCTGTTAGGTGAGTCATGTAAAAGATCAACTATATCTAGCCAAGCTCAAACTATAAATTAAGGCAGAGATTAGCATAATGAGATATCAAAGCAAGCTAGCTAGCAATCATACAGAAGCTCTAGAAATTTAGTCGTCACAAATTGTTGGATAAGCAAACATGGCATCACTCAAGTCTCTTAGCTCCCCAGCAGCACTGCTTCTCTTGCTCATTGCACTTGCAGTGCAGACTCAACTGGCTCACTCGCAGATATGCACATCCCAGCTCAACAGCCTGAATGTCTGTGCACCATTTGTGGTGCCTGGTGCACCGAACACCAACCCGAGTGCTGATTGTTGTAATGCACTTGGTGCAGTGCAACATGACTGCCTCTGCAGCACTCTCCAGATTGCGGCTCGCCTCCCTTCTCAATGCAATCTTCCACCTATCACTTGCGGTAACTAGAGCTAGCAGGTATGAACTTCGTAAATCAAATTTGTATCTCACTATCTTTATTTCACCTAATTAAATTATAAATACATTAAATACAAAACGCTATAAACTCGTGTAAATTTCAGACATTAATAATTTTTATTTAAAAGAATATATAACAGAGTAATATAATTTTTTATAATAATTTAAGCCATGAGTGTTTTTTTTCCCCTTGAAAAAAGTGATGGGTCTTGTCGACGAAAACGATTTTACTCTCTGTACCAACTGTACGTCCTTAGCAATTAAAATATATAATATGATCCAACATTCATATCTAAGCATGAATTATCCATCCCTTATCATAGTAGTTTGACTTGGATTTTTTTTAATAATAATAATAATAATTTATGTCTATCGTCTCTTTGCAGGTACAAGGCAAGCATGAAGCTGTTGGCAAAAGAGTGAAAAGAATATTAATTAGTGTAATTGGAACTTCAATCATTGAAGCTTATGATCCATCAATCTTCCTTCTCTCTTTCAAATGTGTCCCGATGATCTGTAACCAAGCAGAAGCTTCATGCTGATTAATAAATAAAACACATGATTAGTTGTTAATTCTACCGTAATTGTGACTGGATATATAGTAATTAATTAATTACATGCACGTAGCAATGCAAACAAATAGTAGAAACATTAGATTAAATAATGATTAACAATAAAACACATGAATTATCCGAAACAAAACAAGGGGTGATCATTGAAGATGGCTTTATGATATATGAACATGGTGAACAGGGATCGATTTCACATGGAATTAAACATTAAATTAAATAACGATTAACATATAATTACCGTGTTAATTCTATATTCTACAAGTACATCTTGACTGTATTATATATGTTCTATCACATTGGATTGCATGCAAATAAATCAATTTCAGTTTCAATGGTATTTCAAGCTAATGAAAATCTAACATCCCTATTTTAAATTTTAATCTAGATTTTTTTTTCTTTTTTGAAGATGTATGTTTATTTTATTTATTAAATTAGTGTTTAACATTGTGATGATTTTTATAGTTATGATTCGAAAATACAAGTTCTTTACAATTTCTAGATTTCAACTCGAAATTCAATCCCAAACTTGGTATGCTCTCGTTTATCTATTTTGTATGATTGATATATATTTTTTTATATATTTTCTAAGTTTAAAAACCACACACAAACATTACATGTACGTATGTAATTTTTTTACACATATATGAGTTTTTCTACATCGATAACATTATCCATCATCAATTACACGATACACTAACCAACCACCACTAATGCTAACCAATGCAACACATCAATTTCTTCATTAAGGATACTTTCTCCTCTTCTATGAATAAATTCCAAGACTAGCATGTAAATACACTCTACAACCAAGTAATTAATAAAAGCCATACATAAAAATCCATCAAATACCATAAAAACCAGTGAAAGGCCATGAAAATGTCATTCTATACCATAAAAACCAAACCCATTCTAGTTAGCGAAGGCCACTCTAGCCATACAAGACATCCATGCAAAAACCAACCATAGCTACACCATCAAAACCTGACCAAATTAGTTTAGGTCATACAACACAAAAACACATTTCCTAACCTTTGTTTTATTTCTTCCCTTCTTATTCATATATTTTTATATTTATCTAGTAATTTAAACATCAAAAAAATCTTTTACTTTTTAAGAAATTTTTTTTTAAATAACCCAATCATCAATTAGACTTTTCAACATAAAACTAGCCCAGTCTAAAATACAGTTATAAAATATCTAATTTTTATTTGATTTTTTTTTCACAATTTCAACGTGTTTATAAAATTTGTTTTCTTACATATACTATGAGGAAGTCCTTTTTCATGAGATATTTGTTTTTAATGGAGGAACTTTATGTTTGATATGAATTTATAAAAGATAAAAAAAATTATTTTAATTTACAATGCTAAAGTTTATTTTTACATAATTTATGAAAAAATAAAATTTAACATGTATTTATTTTTATATATAATGTACATGAAATAATTTATATGTAACAAGTTAGTAATTAAAAGTTCTATTTTTGTAGTTAAAAAAAAATACTAAGGTATCATTTGAAATTTCTGTTTGGATTTTTTAAAGATAATTTTTATTTTAAAAAATCAAATCAAATTTTTTTCATGTAGTTTTTTAATAATTTTGATATTTTCATAACAAAATCATCTAAAATTAAATAAAAATATATCAATTTCTCAAGTAAAAAAATACTTTTAATCATATTATCAAACACATATTAAATAAATATAAAACAAAAACTATTTTTAATTATATACATATGATTTTCCTTGAATCATCAAATCAAGAAATAACTCCAAATAACTTCCAAAAATCACACCAAATTTCTCCGATAGATGGAGAGAGAAAGAAGGGAAAGTAAATAAGAAAAAAAGGAGGGAAAAAAGAGAGAGCTTTTGGGTAAATTACATCAACACCCCAAACTTCTACAAATTATACGTAACCCCTAACTCATTGGGGGTCAGGAGACCTTACTGATGCCTAATGGCTTGCTGTTTCAGGCAAGAACTAAAATGGCTCCTATGCATGACTTTTCCCTAAAATTCCAAGTCCAAAGCAAACCCCTCTCCCTCTCTTTCTCTCTATCAAAAACCCTCTAGGATTTTGAACCTTTGTGACCCCCAAAACCCTTCTAAAGGTACACACACTTTCGTTTCTTTTCTTTTCTTTCTCTGCATGTCTTGCAATTTATAGAAATGCTGCTTCTTATCTATCAAAACTCTTTTTTTTTTTGGTTTTTTAGTTTCATACTTTGCTTTAAGAAATGGGTTTGTTTTTAGTGTGGAAACAATGCCCATTTTGAGAATTAGAGACCCTTTTGTGTGTATATTGTATTGTGTTGTAGTTAGTTTCAATTCAAGAGAATTTATATTTTCTTGTGTTTTTAGTATTATTATTTCCTTTATTAGTACTGGTGTGATAATTTCAGTGACAGTGGAATTTTTAGAGTATATTTGTCAAGAAAGAATTCAATAAATTCAGTTTTGGTATTTAATTTCATAGCTAAGAGATTTTTAATGAATTTATAAAATATAGATGGACTTTTTTTTTTCCTGTTTTGATAATGTTAGATAGGATTTTTAGTTTGAAATGAATGTAAAAACTGCTTGTTTTTTTTGCATGTTGTCATTGGCAGATGATGATTGTAGTTCAAGAACTGTGATCGTTTTGCCAGTTGTGATTTCTGTTGGAGTGAGCTAACGGTTGTCTTTGTATCTTTCTTTTTTGTAATGTCTCTATGTTGTTGTCCTTATTTCTTCCTGTTTTCTGAAGGTCAAGGAGTAGAGATGATGAAGAATTAGGGAGTCCTTGTGATGAGTGATGACAGCATGGAAATCGGGCTTCAAAAGTCAGATAAGTTGGACTTGAACTTAGATCAGGACTGTCGTAGTCTGAATTTTGCACTGGTCAATTCATCCCAGTTCAGTAACTCATCGAAAGATGGTGTTAATATAGGTGGGGTACTAAAAATTGGCACAGAGTTTGAATCGGATGAACATGCTTATAGATTTTACAACAAGTATGCCAAAACAGTAGGCTTCAGTGTTCGAAAAGATTGGGTGAATAGGAGTAAGGTGCATGGTCTTGTGGTATCTAGAAAGTTTACTTGCTCTAAGGAAGGTTACCGGCGGAAAGACAAGAGAGATCTTAATGTGAAGAAACATCGGAAAGAAACAAGAACTGGTTGCTTGGCTCACATGATTGTCACTCGCCAGCCTGATGCCAAATACAGAGTGACCCATTTTGAGGCAGAGCATAATCATGATAATATAGACCCAAATAATGCTGAATCACAACTATTATGGAGGGAAATACATGTTGATCAAGCTGCCGAAGGTGACTTGCGTAGTAATTCAGGTACAGAATCAAGCTCAACCTTTGAACTGGTGAACAGACAATTTGAAGTTTGGAAATCTCTTGATCAACTGGCCATGGATTTTGACAATTCCCTGCGGTCTGAAAGGATTAGAGATATGAAGGAGGGGGAGGCAGGACGTTTGCTGCGTTATTTCCAGAGGCAGCACATTGAAAATCCATCATTCATTCATAGCATTCAGGTTGATATTGATGACAAAGTAAGTAACATATTCTGGGCTGATGATAAAATGGTAGTGGACTTTGATCATTTTGGTGATGTGGTTTGTTTGGACACAAGTTACCGAATGAATAAAGATCTTCAGCCATTTGTACAGTTCATAGGAGTGAACCACCACAATCAGGCAATAATTTTTGCTGCTGCACTTTTATTTGATGACACTGTTGAATCACTTAAGTGGTTGTTTAATACATTTCTAGAGGCAATGTCTGGAAAGAAGCCAAAAGTCATTCTTACAGATCAAGATGCAGCAATAGTTGAAGCAATCAATTCAATTTTACCTGAAACAAGCCATCGTATCTGTGTTTGGCAGATGTACCAAAATGCTCTTAAGCATCTTAGCCTTGTAGTGAAGGATATGGAATCCTTTTCTAATGACTTTCGAAGTTGTATTTATGACTACAATAATGAGGAGGCTTTTGTTCATGCTTGGGAGGGTCTGCTGGACAAATATGGTCTTCAACAAAATGACCGGCTAAGATGGATGTTTAGAGAAAGAGAGAAATGGTCCATAGCATATGGCAGGAACACATTTTTTCTTGACATGAAAGGCTCGCATGTTGCTGAAGATTTATCTAATAACTTGAGAAGTTACCTAAACTCTGACCAAGATGCTCTTCAGATTTACAAAATTTTTGAAAGGGTGGCAGACGAGCAACGCTTCAAAGAAACACATGCTAATGATGAAATGACTAGATCCATGCCAAGATTACTGGGGAATGTAGCTTTGCTAAAGCATGCAAGTGGTATTTATACGCCAAAGGCTTTTGAGTTATTTCAGAAGGAATATGAGAAGTGCTTAAATGTTGTAGTTACCCAGTGCAATGAGAAAGGATTTTTGCTTGAATATAAAGTCAGTACATTTGGACAGACTCAAGAATATACAGTCATATTCAATTCAGCAGATGACACAGTTGTTTGCAATTGCATGAAATTTGAGAATGTTGGGTTCTTATGTGGCCATGCTTTGAAAGTTCTTGATAACTGGAACATAAAGGTGGTCCCGTCCCGATATATCTTGAAGAGATGGACAAAAGATACAAGGCTCGGAAGAGTAAGAGATAGCGGTGAGTTCACTGCTAAAGAGAACCTGAAGTCGGCTGTAGCTAGCCGTTACAAAGATTTGTGCCGCAACATAATCAAAATATCAGCCAGAGCAGCTGAATCAGAGGATGCGTTTCAGTTTGCATTAAGACAACTAGATGAGCTAATTGAAGGTGTAGAGAAGATCTTGATGCTGAAAGCTGAGGAGGGTCAAGGCATCACCTCTAGTAGCACGGTGGTGAATGGTTTTGAAAGTGAAAATGCTGAGTTTTTCTTGGATGAGGAAGAAATTGAGGATCAAGGCGAAGACAACAGAGTGGACGGAACCAAAGAAAAGGAGAGTGCTGCTCCTGATAGACATCAACTGAAGAATATAAATGAAAAGAGCTGTAAGAAAAAAAGATTTCAGCTTGGACACACACCTTCACCAAATACTAGCAGCTGCATTTCAAGTCCTCCACAAGCACGTGTTATGACTGAAGGCCAATCTCACAATCCTCTTCTGCAGGTTATTCTAGCATACTTTCAATCATCCTTTTCTTGCTTGGATCCTTTCTCATGATTGAGCTGATAATTGAATAATTCTTCCATGTGTATCAAGCAGGGTTTGTATAATTTTGAGGCTAATCAGGTGGTTCAGTGCTTGTACCAGCAGCAGAATCCAGTAATGGACCATGAAGATAATCCTAACATGTACCAACAATCAGTTTTTTATGCTGACCAGCATGTCTCACCTGCTCAAATTCCATTACTCCAGGTACTATTCATGGACATTTAACTTCTCTCCATTTATCGAATTAGGACCATGGTACTTATCCAGGTGATCTGGTGCAGGAACCCTTAATCCGGAGTGCCTACCACGAGTCCCTCTCTAACAATGCTCTATTGAGGCAGGTACATATTTAACTTGAAAATGGCAATATCTTGGATGTTAGCTCTTGTAATTAAATTGCAGCCAAACTTTGCATGTTGATCATCAACTTTCTCATTTTCATCTGCAGGCAATGGATCTCGATCTCCAACATCCTCATTCATCTTCAATCTTACTATATGATCATAGATTCAGAACTTTTGACACTTCTTATCTTGGACTAAAGTAAACATGAAGAATGTCATATCATTCTTCTCCCATGTTTTGTATCTATGTCCTCATATGCTTCAGTTGTTTCAACAAATAATAAGTTGGATTACAATTAGGCATTTTTCTCATTAAATAGAAAGGCAGATCCCCACACCAAAATTTCATTAAAAAATGGAAGTGCTCTCCCCTGAGTCATCCTGCATATTCCGTCTTTTTCACTCAAAAAGGGAAGGCAATGTTCTTTCTTTCTTTTTTCATTAACAAAAGGTCCTTCCTGATTCCTGGGCCATGTTCATGCTCTAGAACTTAATTCATATGCTGGCGGACCATTGACCCATGGAATTAACCATGACATCTAGAATCCCTAAGCTAGATCTTGTGGAATTATATTAAATATTTGATGATATATTCTGTGCTTTGTTAAAAAACCATCTTTGTTTGCCAACCGCACATTGTGTAACCAAATCCAATTCTCTCTTCATATGTTCCTTACAATATCTGATTCTTGCGGATTATTCTCCCAACTAATGAAGAGATTTTGATGGAATTACCACAAATAAAATTGAGCATAATTTTGTAAAGAAATAACCCAAGAAGAGATGAGAAAAATACTCAGTATTATTTAATTGAATAGTTAGCTCAGCTCCTTATTGTTTAAAGAAACTCTCCTCTTCAATTGGTATTGCCTACCAATTTAGTCCAAACAATTTGGGACAAAAGAAAACAAGAAAACTTGCCTGTAGTTTATTCTTTTATCAATAATCAATTATTATTATTTTTATCGGTTCATCTGATGAGTGAAGTACTTTAATTGTTTTTTTCAATCAAAAAGTCTTTTTTTT
>Ga0325401_1008368_pt1 | contig 10072 bp, 9 predicted proteins | sample PopdelMetagenome_FD_205666 | JGI IMG/M metagenome (GOLD analysis project Ga0325401, IMG submission 205666) | Populus deltoides microbial communities from Bellville, Georgia, United States - Xylem-PdKOR-R2 | ecosystem: Host-associated > Plants > Phyllosphere > Stem > Wood/Secondary xylem | place...
CTCTCTCTCTCTCTCTCTCCCCCTCCCTCCCTTTTCTTTGTTTTCACTCATTCCCCAAATTCATGCCATAATTTTAGGATCCCTTTGCAGAACACCAACCTCACTTCCTTTGCTCACTCATTCACTGGTTTTATGCTCCACGTCCTTCTCTCTTCGTTCCAGTTTCATTTGTTGAACTTGTAACTTTGATAAACACCGGTCAAAACTTTATCATTGGACCATTCAGGTATGTTCTTTGCATCTCTTTTTATTTCAAGAATATTAAAGCAATCCCTTTGTTTAAATTGCCTATTCCAGTTTCTTTTTTGGTTTTTGGAAGTTCATTGATTTTTATGTCAGTTTGTTGGTTCTTGGTTAAAGATTTATGAGTGGATGATGTTTCAACTGTTTAGAGTAAGTGTTAGTTTAAAGATGTTGATGAGGTTGGTTGCTTCTTGACCAGAACACATGCTTTCTTGATAATGCATGCCACTTGCATAAAGTAGATGAAGATTCAGGTCATGCAATAAATTCCCATCTTGATTTTTTTTTTTGAGTTTAATGAACGATAATCTTGGCAATCGTATGGCTATGCTAATTTGATAACTGTATCTGTGTGGTTAAAATCGGATCTTGGCATAACTTTCCCATCTTGGTTGCTGAGAAATTGAAGAAGAAAATAAGGAAAGAAGAATTGGATATTGCTTTTCATTGATGTGCTCTGATCTTCAGGAGAGTTTGTTGGATGAGGTTATTGTTTCACAGATCCCAATATATATATATATATATATATATATATATAGAGAGAGAGAGAGAGAGAGAGAGAGAGAGAGAGAGAGAGAGAGGTTATTGTTTCACAGATCCCAATATCCTGAAAATTATATGGCAATGGATAATATAAATGTCTTCATGATCCGTTTTCCTACTTTAATTAAGGGAACAATTAATGCACTTGCTCTTCAAGTGTTGTTATATGATGACATGCTCTTTTGGAACGTGCACATATCATTTTCTATTTCCTTTTTTGCAGCTCTCGATTTCTATCATGCCATGTATAAGTTGAAATTGCGCTTATGAGTTACTATGGTGTATTCTATTTATTAAGATGCTTGGATTGTTCTCCTAACTGTTAATCAGTTTATTTTCAGATTCATTTTGTAGAGCTGGGATATAGAGGGATTTGCCATGGTTGCACCTATGGATCTTTCTCATCGGCAATCACATTTTCTTGATTGGTAAACTTCCGTCAAAGAGTGAGTTGATAGAAGTTGTTTGGTTCTGAGAAGCAATGGCGGAACGGAAATTGAATTTAAATGCACCGCTCCTATCAGTGAGGCGAATTTCTAACATAGCAACAACTTCAGATGGAGCAAAAACTAAGAAACTTGAGAATTCCCGGCTCAATAGACGCCATGCTCTTCCTCCATACAAACCAGACACAAGTTTGGATCAAGTGACTGAACCTGTTGCAGTTCCTTTCCACTGGGAACAGATCCCTGGTAGAGCAAAGGATAATTCTATGGAGCCACCTAAAGTTGCCGAGGATGCTTCTGTTACTCCAAAGGTTCCTCCTAGAAGGTCGTTGGATATTGTAAGGCACCATAAGGGAAAACGTGAGCCTAAAGTCCCCAAGGAGGCTTCTGTTAAGCCACTTACTTCTTCCAGAAGGGTGTTGGATGTTGTAAAGCACCAGAAGGAAAAGCCAGAGCCTAAAGTCCCCAAGCAGGCTTCTGTTACTCAAAGGAATCCTCCGAGAAAGGTGTTGGATCTTGCAAAGCACCAGAAGGAAAAGAAATCCAACGATCAAAGTTTGTCTAGGCCCAAAGCTGAAGCAAATTCTTTCAACAAGAACGTAAGAAAGTCAGATTACTCTAGAGAGGGACCCAATGAGAAATCAGGTATGAATTCAGATGACGATGATGTTTACTCTGATGCACTTGACACTTTGTCCCCAACAGATTCAATCTCCATGAACTGTAGTGCAAGTGGTGTGAGTGGCTTTGATGTTCCGGTTGTGAAGCCATCAGGAAACTTTTCCAAGGATCAACAAACACGAGATTTCATGATGAATCGCTTCTTACCTGCGGCCAAGGCAATGGCTTTGGAGCCAGCTCATTATGCTTCAAGAAAGCAACCTGTGGTTGTTGAACAATTAAGACAAATTACGAAGGTGGTTCATGGGAATAGGACACCTCCTCCTAGTAAATCTCAGTCAATAATTATCTCAAATTATGGCCAGGATATTGAAGAGAAAGAAAGTGAAGATGAATATGATGGGTATGAAGGTTCTGGGAATATATCAACTAAAGCTTGTGGTTGGTTACCTCGCTTATGCTTTAAGAATTCATTGGGTCTCCTAAATCCCATTCCTGGATTGAAACTTAGGACTCAGGCTTCCATGTCTTCTACCAATGATGTTGAAAAACTGAGCAGAGCTTCTCCGAACAGATCTGTTAGTCAAATCGTGAAAAAGGTTAGAATAGAACTCATTTTTTCTTTCCCTTTAATTATTTTTCCTTCGGTTAGTGCCGAATGTTTCTGTTATAATTAGTGGAAGTTGTCTTTCAATGCTAAAATCACTTACAATTTTGCGATGCTTTTCAGCACTTAAAAGATGCTGCTAATAAGCTAAAGCAAGATAGCGGAGGGCAATCACCTAGGCTGCCGGAGGTTGAGAATAAGCTGTCCTGTGCATCTAATCGGTTCATCTATGCAAGTGATCGGCAAACAATGAGTCGGACATCTCCTTTTAGGCGCTCAGCTGGTACATCTCCTTTCAGACGCTCAGGGTGCGTATCTCCTTATCGCAATGAAGCGCCTCAATCTCCCTTCCGTGGCAGGGGATTTCTAGGCATTCCTAAAGAGGCTGAGGATTTGAGAGCCAGTAGGTTGAATTTGTACAAAGGCATTAGCAAGTCTCAGGAACTATCATCCTACTATGGTGCTAAACGAGGGTCTCGCCCAGCAAGCCCTGTTGTTGAGAAGACACTGTATGTAGATACTGTACATAAGGCAGGAATATTGTTCCCAGATTCACGTTCTTCAAATATCAAAAAGTATGTGAATTCCGAAAAAAGGGACTTTAAGACACCCTTGAAAAGCAGAGAAATGAAAGAAGCAGCTGGTGAAGAGTCTTCTTTCCAAGATGCAGAATTCCTGAATTTTCTGAAAGCAGAGAGTGAACTGGAAAATAAAGTCCCCGGGTCTGCGGATGCTGATTCAGCTTCTCTTTCAGACAAACCAGACTTGATGGAGGACTATTCTAAAGCTTTAGTGTGTATAAGTGCAACTACTGAAGAAAATGTAAATATTGATGGTGATCAGATTTCAAAAGAAGATGATACAGGAAATGTGAAAAACAGTTTAGGACAGTCTCCTCTTGCCCCAATTCTACCGAAATCACCGTCGGAATCTTGGCTTTGGCGAACCCTGCCTTCATTCTCGTCACAAAATTCACTTTCACATCTGCATCGGGGAACCAGTTTTCAGAGCAAATGGCAGGATACTAATACGCCCTCTACTAATACCAAATGGGAAACCATTGTTAAATCATCCTATTTGCATCACGATCATGTACGCTATTCTGAGGTAATGCCGTTACTCTCAATCTTCTTCGTTTTTCTTCCAGTTTCATGTTAAGTTATAGAAGAATTTAACATTAGTATTCATTTGCAGGAATTAATCCCTCACGCTTCTAAACACTCCAAAAGTTAGAGATGCAGAGCTCTTTCCAAATTCTTAACAGCAATTGTTTTGTTTGGATATTTTGCCCTCGGATATGATCAAAGGCAATTTAAATCTTCCAGTGTACATTTTTTTTGTGAGATCATGCTCTGATTATTCAATCCTCCTATAGTAGGTAGATGGAATTCAGCAGTCAGTTTTGTTGAAATTTCCAAGTTTTCTTAACCCTCCCTGTGATGTGCCTCCTCGCATTCATACAGGGGTGAGGTGATTGGCCAATAAGCCATTATATTCCTTGTATTGGTGGCTTACAGTTTAAGCTACTGTTTTGCTTTTATTTTCGGATTCTGTTGATCCCTGTGTTTATAGAAATCAGTAACTCATTATGGTGATGAATGAAATTACACGTTTGATTGTGATAATGTCTGTTCTACAGAAGCCTTGTATATTCATTGTGAACAAGTTCTGTTGGCATTGCAAGCTATTCTGGAAGGCCCTAAAATTGATTGTTCTGCCATCCAAGCATTGGTGGCATGGTGCTGCTATTGTTTCTCTACATCTGCATGTACATACATGTTATTCAGTACTGCTCTTAGATTCCCTTCTTTCATGCCTGTAATCTTTCAGTCCAGTTCATCATAGAATTCTGAACAAGAGAGCCCCTGTCTTGCTTTAGGACTTGCCATTTTAAGGGGAAAAGGTGGGGTTAGAAAACATTACGATGTATTTGCCATGTCATGATCTTAAGCACTTTTGGAACTAGATCCAGAAACAAGAAATGGAGATTTAGAGAGGTCCCAATCCCCATAGTTACTATATTTAGCAGCAGCACAATTCTACAATCTCAAACACCTCATCTTGAGGATGGGTTGTCTTTTTTTCATTTAACATGTTAATAAATGAGGTTGAATGACATGTCTTCCATATCCCTCATGGCATTGAGATGTCATTCTTTGCTATTTGCAGAAGCAAGCAGTATCGAATTTCTGTTGAGACATTGTGAAAATACTTTGATAGACAATAACTCATCACTCACAAACACACTGCCCTTTTTGTTCAGAAAAAGGGAGAAAAAAAGTTACACATTAGCGTTTGCTTTCATCCAAAACTGAATCAATTACCACCTGCACACTGATGACAAGAAGAACATTCTAAGAAAATAAACAGCGAAGAACATAAAAAGACTACTAATGCTTAAGTGACTCCAGGGACAAGTACTTAAAAAAATCTGTACTACTCCTATATATATATATGATTTTCTCTACATAGTCAGATATTCTTAAGTACTAAGCCTTGCTAAAAATATTGTATATATAGACTAAGTTTCTATAAAAGTTTCACTGTCTCATGGCCATCAAGAAAGTGAAAGCTTGGTGCTAATTTCCTGTGTGCTTCTACAATGAGTCTTACGGTCTTTGATTCCAACTCTTTGGTTCAGTCTCAGTTGCAGATCAGGCAGCCATTCCTTGTCCTTCAACATTTTATCATGATTCAGCTGCATGCGAATCAAGGGAGAAATAGAAAATAAAAGAAATGAGAGAGAGAGAGATCGAAAAATAAAAGGATTGCGAAATAAGGTGTTGAAGTATGGTTATTGCATGTCCTATATAATAACTTTAAATTCGAAATGTTACCTCAACCCGAAATGGGGGCTCAAACTCTGGTTTAAAGCTATTGAAATTGCCAATGGAGAGTGACGAATTGAATAAGGATTGCTTTATCTTTATGTCATTTCCAGAGTTGCCTCCATTTGGCTTCCAGTAGCAGGTTGTCTCGAACGACCTTGGCGACGAACAATTTTGATGTGCTTGAGGTGGAGAGCAAATATTAGTACAGGTGACGCTGGTGGGATTATTTCTGATAATTTTCCATCTATTTTTAACCATTTCGAGTGGAGGCCACCGACGCTCTTCTAGAAATCTGACAGGTCTCATTGGCCTTATTTCGGTGGTACTTGTGTCTAATCCTTGTCCGAGATCCTTTCTACTTACTCCATGCTTATCAACTCCCCATTGCTGGCACCTATAATATTGACCAGAAAGAAAGATCAAAATGGAATTAGAGATGTGAAGAATTCTTACTCTCGAGCTTAATGGGATATAGGAAACTCGTGATAATTTTCTAGCTTTTCTTATCCCAATTTGATCGCTTATTTGGATCAATGTTTCAAGCTTGTTTCTCTTCAAAACAAAAAGGAAATATCCTCTTCCTTATAAACCTTTATATGGAAAACAAAAGTGTTTAGTATAACAAGAATTTCACCATGAATATTGATTGTTTACCTTGAGAAACTGGTTTTATTACTTAATGGTCTCTGGAAGAGGGAAGAGTGCAAAAGGCTGTTGCCAAAAGTATGCTCAGTAGAATTTCTGGCTAAAACAATTCCACCACTCTCCATTCTGAAGCATTGTTGAGGATTGGCTGGCATTTGGTGGAACTTGCTTGGAATGTAACCTCTTCCTTGCACTGATCTGTATGTTTGACATAGCACTGTATCGCAAAAGCAAGGGTTTACCATTTCATTTATGCTTGGCTTCAATATTTACAAAATTCCTTTATTTTCATGTTCTTTCCCACATGAAACCAGAAGAGAAGGCGGGGCAGCCATTCATGTCAAGGCTGCTGAAATGCTTTAACATGTTATTTGGGAATATTGCAGAATATACATGAAGGTTAATTAGAATGGCAGGAGAAATTACTTAACAAGAGACACGGGTACACGAGTTTTTATCACAAATGTACATCTAATTATGGAACATATGTGATTAAGTAAATTTATCTATTATTCAGCTAGAAAAACAAAGATGATACTGATTATTTTTAATAAGATACTAAAAACTTGTGATCATGAAACATATCAGCTCCCTTGTAATGGCCAACACAGGCCTGGGATAACTTCTCTCTACTCAGGTTCATTATCATTGGCAATACTAGGCACAAATTAATAATAATAATAATAATAAAAAAGAAAGTAAGCTTCACCTTGGCCGGCCTCGTCAAGCTTCTTACTTCGGTACATCTTATATGCACAATGAGAAAAGAGTAAGTTAGGAAAACAAAAAAAATGGTGATTCAGAAATTGCAAGTAAACATGGTTAAACACTGATTTTAGCGAGTACCTGTAAATGACTCTTTACATGAGCAATGCTAAGTCCCCTCACATTCATTAACTGAAGAACTAACTTGGGAGTTGCTTCTTCGCCAATTCAAAGAAGGTGCAAGTAAGTTATAAAATGAAATAATTGTTTTTTTTAAATTAAAATAGTATGATCCAATTATAAATTTCTATCAATTTCAACGAACTTCATTTTTAACTTACTCTCTTGTCCACCAAGCCTTTCAACGGCATGCACAAAAGAGAGATGGAGATCAGGAGTCCATCGTAGCCGAGGCATTTTTGATCTAACGTATTGCCTTACGGTGGACTTACGTTCATTTCTCTCTGCAGACGTAGCATTATTAGCATAATTCTCTTCTGTTCTCTTCTCAGCATCAGAATTGCTAACTTCAACAGTGCCGATGTCCTCTCCGCTGCTTGCTTCTTCATTCAAATCGAAGGATGACATCAAAGACGTGTTATCAGCTTGGTCCTCACATCCACCCATCTTTTCTTGATCACTGATCTTTAATTCTTCTTCCATTGCTACTTGTTTTCTTCAATGACTTCAAATACTGAGTTTCTATATATCTGAGGCTTTGTTCTGTTAAAAGAAAAGGGAGCTATTAATCGCAAGCTTATAAATAAAGGCATGCATTTTAAATTTCCTTAAGACTCAAAAACTGGTATGAAAGCACTAGTAGCTGTTTGTTTGTTTGTTTTTTTTTTTTGTTTTTTTTTTATTTTTATGGAAAGCCCCATGTAGTCTTTGGTTACACGAAGAGGGATACCCTCCTCAGCTCTGAAATCCCACCCCAACCTTCTTAATTAAGGGTTTGAATCTGAAACCTCCAACTAGAAAAACCTAAACCTTAACTTTTGGGATGTCCTTTTTGGCCGGACGCTTCGAAGTAGTTTAGATCACAGTAATTGACAGTACCGAGTTTTTGATCGACGAAAACCTTTTAAGCCAATGGGCAAGTAGCTGTAAGAATTATGGCACATCGCGCAAAATCTGTTAGGATATTTATTGTTTTAAACATTTCACATAAGCTGCAATACCGAACCCGTACGTATAAATGGAAGTAGTTTTACATTAAAGGTTTTGTTTAAGCATGGTACTTCAATTTTGCTCCACAAAAATTGTGTTACGTATAGCTTCGTACACTGTCGGATCAAATCTCGATCAGTGAATAATAGCATTAGGTAAGAAAAAAAAATTGCACACCAAATGATCGTAGTAGGTAGACTACCAGTTTTCGATTTGTGATGACCTAGATGCTTCATGGCTGTAAATCCATGGAACGGGCACTCGTAAGCAACAATATAGTGGACAATATGGCTCTAAACAACTCCAAATGCTTGACAGTCAATTTCATGGTATCAAAGGTTTTGTCGTGTTGGTTTGGTCTTATTTATAGTGGACAAGGTACGTAATTTTTGAGTGAATGACCAGAACACAGCTTTTCTCACAATAAGAACTGATCAAGTAAAGGAACTGAATGACAAATTACTTTTTCCCCATGCACCAAATTAAGCTGGAAAACAACTAAGAAATATGGCAAAAAGACGGTACTGTCATTTTACGTCAAGATCACTTTTTTTTCCTCCCTTTTTGGTTCCATTTTATTTAAAGATCACTTACATGGCTATTTCAATGCTTTTGAAACACAAAGTGTTCCCAAGCGACCCTTTTTCTGTTCATGATCTCCTATCTGCATTCTGCGAAATGCAAAATTAAGAAAAAAGAAGTTATGTTAGGACTTATGATGAACACTCAAACTTACATGGCTATATGCAGCACAGACAATTAAAAAGGCATGAAAACAAATTAGGATGTTAAAAGTACTTTTGAAATGACAAAATTAAATTACTTGATTTTCTTTCATGAATTTGCAAAATGATCAAATGGTATACAGTTCCACTATGATCTAACAACATACGGGCTCTTATAATTAAGTAGAGTGCTAAACCATCAATCAACATGAAACTATCAAACCGCATAGCTGTTTTCCAATCATTAGTAAGTAGATGGTTTAGCATCTAAATATGAAGTTAAACATGCAGCAAGCAAGAGATGAAGAAGTCATGATTTCAGATTCCAGTAAACAAGCAGAAACATAATGGTGATGCAAGGATTTTACTTAGGTCATGCAGTCTCTCAAAATCAAACCAAAAAGAAAAAAAAAAAAGGGGGCCATGAAGAAATCATAAGGGATAAAAAAAATTGGCATCCATAAAATATATTTTAGTTAATTTAAACTGGATAAAGGGTGAGAAAACTGGCAAACAAATCATCTTTGTCGATCACTTAACAGAAAAGGAAAAAAAAACCTTCTTTATCTCTTTTCCAAGAGTCTTGGAAAACATTTATAACTGTATGAAGAATAAAAAGGAAAGAAAGAAAGTAAGAAGAAACCCAAGCTAGCTAGCTGATTCACTCAATACATAACTAAAACCATAAGACCAATAGTACAATTATTTGTTCATATATATAAGTTGATTTCCTAAACCCTAAATAGTAAATACAAACCAGTTGGTGTTGATGATGATGATGATGCCTCGATCATGCATAGCCATTCCAATTTGTTGGTGGGCTTGTCTATAGCTTCAGATCATTATACATACATATCGCCAGACTAATGATCCTGGCGTGCCTCTTCCAAACTTGAAAATTGACGTAGACTTAGTTCTTCAGAGAGAGGGAGGGGGAGAAAGAAGAGGCGAGAGGCAGTGTTTTCTGTGTTGGGTTTTTGGTGTGTGATGATGTTTTTTTATTATTATTATTATTTTCATTATTATTATTATTACTGTTATTGTATCAAAGAAAAACCATGGAATCAAAGTCATCAAAGCTCACCAGATATTCCAAGACTAACATGTGGTTAATTAATAAGTTTAAATACAAATCAACGATTTTTAGGACAGCCCAGCTTGTGCTCTTTAAAATGGCATTATGGATACAGATGCGACTGTTGGAGAGCATCATGTGACTCAAAAAACCCTTTCTTTCTTTCTCTTCTTCTTTGACAGTTGTCCCTCCAAAATCCCTCTCGTGATTATCTTATTTCTTCTTTGACCTATGTTACAGGCTTCTCTCTTTCTTATTAACTTTAAAAAAAAAAAATCTTGGTTTCAAAGTTTTACTATTGACATTAATATAAAACTGTTCTTCATAAATTTAATTTTTTAAGTTCAAATAATTTTTTAATATGATGTTAAAGTATTGTTATATATATATATATATATATATATATATATATATATATATATATATATATATATATATATATATATATTTTCTCTGTAAAT
>Ga0325401_1008371_pt1 | contig 10070 bp, 5 predicted proteins | sample PopdelMetagenome_FD_205666 | JGI IMG/M metagenome (GOLD analysis project Ga0325401, IMG submission 205666) | Populus deltoides microbial communities from Bellville, Georgia, United States - Xylem-PdKOR-R2 | ecosystem: Host-associated > Plants > Phyllosphere > Stem > Wood/Secondary xylem | place...
ATTTGAAAATGAAACTTGAAAGCTTGATGTCCCAGATTTAGCTGTCAACTTATTCCCAAGAGGTGACTTTGGTTATGCGCCCCCCAAAGCTCTGGAGTTCTTCTTCCTTTTCTTTTTTTCAAGGAATCGGATGCCATGCAGGTTGTTCTCGTATGCACAGAATCGGGGACATGGCCCTTTGAAAATAGTAAGAAAAATAAAGTACCAAACAAAAGTTTTCTACTTGGCTTCAAGCACACTCTTCTATCTATCTATGATCTGTAATAAAGGTGTTTCTATTGGTTTCATTACGTGTTAAGCTGTGGGTCTTGGAGACAACAACCTCAAATCATGATTAGACTAGAATTTTCTTACCACTAATCAAGCTCTTAATGTCACAAAAGTCATACTAAAAAAAGAAAGAAAGAAAGAAAAAGTCACTAAAACAATGTAATCAATCAAAATATTTATCGTTTTCCCATCTATTTGCCTACAAGCCATAAAAATTAGTGCACGGATTGCTTCAACATGAAACAATCTACGCCATGTCCCGTTGCTCCAGGTAATTAAAAAGGTTTGATGAGATATTTTACCCTCTTAATTATTGGGTTGTATCAAAATAAGATCTAGACTGTCGACTAATTGATTTGTTGTATATTTAACTATTATTTAATGAATAAATTAAGATATGCAGTCAAATTTAACCGATTGTTAAGCTTTGATCATTAATCTAAATGTTATAAACGAAGCAGTTTTGGAGTAATTTTCAATTTCTTAAGAGATTAAAATAATTAAAAAATAAAAATATATGAAACGATGCATCGTTTAATATTGTCATTTCAATGAATGATTTATGTGGAGAGAGGCAACATCAATTCCAAAATTTTCTTCTTCAAATTGTGTTTTTTTATATAGGATTTTAAACTAACAGATGAAGTTCCACAATTAATCTCAACTATCAAATTTGATAATATAACTTAATTTGCTTAATAAATAATAATTTAAAAATACAATAGACTAAATTAATAATTCAAAACTTATTTCTTTATAACCTAAGATATGCCATTTAACCTAATAAAAAAGTTATTTATGGGCTCACGTTCATAAAATTTGGATGTGTTATTTTTTTTATCAAGCCCGTTGTTGTTTATTGAACTTGGGGTTTCGAATACCATAATTATACCTAGTTAGTGCTGGTTTGGATAACCTAATATATGTGCGTGTTAAGTTTTAGGATTTATTTCTCTAAGTTTTTATTTAAAAGTGTGGTAGCTGTTGAGTTTTCTTTTAACCCAAAATAACAGCGTTTAGTTACACAATAAAACTTGTGATTTAAAAAGTGGACCCCGTTAATAATTAAGATATAAACTCAGTCATCTTAAAACATCTTGAAGATGCTTTTTCTTAGGTCTAATCTCAATTGCCCTTTTCACTCTGCCAACACAAAAGATAGATTTTGACTATTGTAATTCATCAGATCAAAATACCCTCTAATCTGTTTGCTTTGTTAAAAGTTAATCCTACCTCTTTCATCAAAACTCCAGTGATAATATGAAGATAAACGTATCTTTTGGAGCTGAAATTAATTTATAGATTTTGGTAAGTGCAATAGATCAGGATATTTGGAACATGAGTTTTGTTTATTTATGATGTTTTATTTTTGTTTTGATAATTGAAATCATTATCTTCTTCTCATATTTCTTCAAACTCAATGTAAAGATATGTTACATATTTTGGTTTTTCTAACATTTCTAGTTATGAGGTTTTGTATGTTATCTTGAAATTGTAGAGTGTGTTTGTCGCAGGAAAAAAAAAAATCTCCAATTCATTCTTTGTAGTAAAGGAAGAACAACAACCTGAAAATCCAATTCCTCAAGTGGCAAATGTGTTGATTAACTAGTACTCTAGTTTTTATTTTTTTTAAAAAATCCTTAACTCATAGTAAAAATTTATGGATTGTTTTCTTGGATCCAAATAAGGCATCATAGACCTTCAATGTTGAATTATTTTTTTTGGATCTGAGTGACCCTGGTAGAATAGTTTTTTAAACTCGAACTATTGGTCGACCCAGACCAAAACGTAGGTTACGAGTTTTGACTGGGTTACCAGGTCATCCCACGTCGACTCTAATTTGTTTTATAAAGCAAAACAATGTCATTTTTGTTAAAAAAAAAATAGTTAACGGGTGACAACCAGGTTAACCTAGCTTTTTTACCAGGTCACCTACGTTTTTGCCTTTCTTTGTTTTCTTTTAGGGCTGGGCCGAGTTTTATAACTATGCCAGGTAGTAAGACTTATTGAATGATACTGGTGCCTGGAATATCAATTTCGTTAAAAGTATATTAGTTCCTATCAATTATTTAGAGGTCCAAGGATTTGATTAGTTCAATTTTAACTTGAGAAAAAGTATCTTGACATACTAAATTGCTTTTGATGTATGCAATTTTTTATAGGAAAGAATCACTAACTAACTTCAATTTCTATTTTATAAGCCATTTGCATTGATTTTATTTCTTTTTTTTTATCGTAGCTAGCTAACTAGTATGCAATACTTAGACTCCAATTATCAACTCAACACATTTATATTAATAAGAATAGATGTGTGTTATGGTATACACTAGGTTGGTCATTCCCACAATATATATTATCGTCGGTACACACTCTAATTATTAACTCCAATACTTCTTTATATGTTTTCCTTCCATCTTAACATATGCAATTTTGGAAAAAAGAGTTATATCATTAGATGTTCTGTGATAATTTTGGTTAAGTGAAAACCAAATTTTGTTAAATGTCATAGTTGAATATAATACTAATGTTTGTGCTTGTGCATGTTGAACAAGGCTAGCAAACCAAGCAATGAAAGGTCGTCAAAATAAAGATAAAACATCCTATATAAAAGAAATGTTGCATACTTTTTGTGACACATGTATCATAACAATTGATAATGGTATGAGACCAAACACATAGTTTAATAAAAATGGATGAAAATATATGATGAATACATTCAAAGAAAAGACTGGTCATTCTTCCATCAAGTCTAATTTAAGAACAAATGGGATGGTATAAAAAAAAAAGTAGAGGATTTGGAAAAAAAATTAGTTGTTGAAACTGGTGTTGGATGGAATAATGAAATTGGAATTATTGATGCATGTAATGAATGGTGAAAATTAAAAATTCAGGTTAGTTTTAGGAACTTTATGTTCTTAACTTTAAGTTGTTACTTTTAGTAGCTAAGAAATCGATTATATACTATCTATTATATTGATTTTCTCTTACGTAGGAAATTATAGGAGCAAAAAAGTTTAGGCATGTTGGTATTAAACCATCTATTTGTAGTAAATTTGATAGAATATTCAACAATATTATAGCTACTGGACAGTTTGTTTAGATTCCATCTACAAGAATTTTATTTGGTGATGGTGGTAGAGATGATGATGATGTAGGGAATGTTACAGGTGATGATGATGTGAATTTAGAGGAAGAAAATGGTAATTTCAGAGAAGGCTACCATAACTAATTTTGTTGATGATATAGTAACATGGTGAATAGAGTGAATGTGGCAAACAATAGCACTCATAATAGTGAGAAAAAAAAAAAACAAAGCATATTCCACAAAGAAAGGTGGGAGAAAAAGGAAAAAAAAGGTTTTGGAGTCTGAGCTTAGTTAGTTTATTGTTTTGGTTTACTATTAGATATTGTCTCCACCAAGAGTGAATCATAACATTGTAAAATGTGGTGACTTTTATTGCTATGCTTTGGATTTTTACTTTCAAGAAGCAAGAGATGTATGTTGTTAACAATAAGAGACGTTACTATAAAGCTTGAATGACTACAAAATATATGTTAGTAAAGTTTAAGGTATGAGAGTTGTTCCTTACATCCATCACTCTTATTGATTTTGTTCTTTTGCTTGATATATATACCATAATAGAATTGAAAATTATTGATGTGTCTACGTTATTATAATGTAAAGGTCCTTTTGCTACGTGTAATGTATTAAAATTGTTATTTTTAGACTATTTGTGTAATATTTGGTATTTGAATTGCTTAGATTGATATTTATATCAAGATTAAAATGAATTATAAAATATTGTAATGTATTTCCATTAAAAAATCTCAGTCTTTTTCTTTGTTATCTGGAATGATAGAGTCCTCAAGTCAAGTTCTTTGGCCAATCCATATATTGACTTTTTTATTGTTATTCTTCTCCTTAATGATTCTATAGGACATGAATATCCTTTCCAAAGCTCTTTATGGCACAAGTAACATTCTTATATAGCAACTTCTCTAGGTATGTTAACCAATCATGATAGGTTACTAGCAATGAAATGAATGTACTGTGCAAGATTGACTATTTAGTTAATAACTCTCATGAATATGTTTACCATTTCTAGTATAAAACAAGAAACATCAAAATAATTGAAAACTATTTCTATTCATCTTTTTCAGAGTGTCAAACAAAGAAACTTGGTAATGCTACGCTTAATAAAAACCTTGAGTCTATACAATTATAAAATCTCATAAAAAAGTGTACTTACCATACTAATAAACAAGGTTTTCCTTGCACCATTTGGGACCGAGCATGTCGAAACACTCCCCTCGAGGTATAGCAGAGATAATCCTCTCATTGCCATTTTTTTTTTTTTATTTCCATCCCTTCTTGGATACACCTTTTTCGGGTTATCACGGACGATTGAATGAGTTGTTGTTGGTTTGAGCAATAACTACCCAACCTTTCTCCCTCTACATTTAAAAAAATATGTATGAAATTACATTTATACACGACTAACTAAAGATTATTGACACAAAAGTATTTAAAGATAAAATGTAAAAGTTGAGTGCTTGATAAACTCATGAATAGAAGTCCATAAAAAATCATGAAATACTAATAATAGCTCTGGAATGATTAGAGGCATAGTTGGTCCACAACTCATAAGCCAATCCATCTTAGAATTTATTGTTTAGCAAGGAACATTGGACAACTTTCCATATAATGGACAATTGAAATATTTCACTTCAAGAACTACTCGATTTTGGATTTTATGGGATTCCAACATTATTTTCTAAATCCTCATTAGGCTTCACAAGTGGAAGTTTTAGATGTCATTACACAACTAATTTAAAACATCGTTTTCTTATGTTATTATAAAAAAAAATCTACTTACCCATGTAGCAATGTCATGGCAAAGCCATCAAATCACTACAATGTTACCTTATAAGAATATGCATGAGGACATTTGCAGTCTTGCATTGGACAAACAAGTTTCACTCAATAGTAGAGTGTAAAGCATAGAACAATGAGAATCTTTGTCTTGGATATTTTTTTTTTATCAGTAATTACCAAACTGTCAATACCCTAAGCATATAAGTCCTATTCATTTATTTTGGAGTGAGATAATAGAAAATTTTGCCAACCAACTTTCAAATCTCTAAAATGATGCAAATTTTAGCAATAGAGATGAGAAAATAGCCAGCTTCCAACTAATATCCAATTAAATTTGCTAATGAACAATTAGCTTCCAAGTTATAACCTTGAATAATATTACTAGTGTCCCTTTTTAAACATCTCATACTACAAAGGTAAGCCCGGTGTCAAGTTTTGCAGAAACAGTTCCATTCTCATCAATCCAACCTTTGAATACATACCTAAACCCACCCTTCTCGAGAAGACGCTCATGCCTAAAATATATTGTTACTAATTTAAGGTCATTAAATGTCAAATTTTGGAGCTAAGAAGCAAGTTTCAATTCCTCACTGAATGTTGGAAGTGAGGATATACTCTCTGCATTGCTAGTCGTTTTCGTAGAATACATTGATCAAACAATAGGTTGGTCTTTGTTCTTTTCTTTTATAAATTTTCTTGGCACTGAAATTCAAAGTAATGGACAATTACTTGCTATTGTTCATTTCTATTAAAAGTATTTATATATAACAACTCATTAACAATGGATAATACAGTTAAAAGTACTGAATTTTAATAAAGTTCATTGAAGAAGTAGTTATTGTCATGCTATTTTATGTATGATAATACACTAACTGATCATGATAAACATGTTTATCAATGAATATGATGTTTTAATTTATAAACTTTCCTATTTAATTTTATAGGGCTTAAAATTATTTATTCTCTACTTAACATCTTTTAGTTTGTTTTTGGTTCACATAATATTAATTTCTTAACCAAACTAAAAAAAATTATCTTTTCCTTTTCATTTGTGATTGTAGATATGGAAGTCAAATGGTTTAATGCTTTATTCAAAGAAAATTTTGAGGAAGATTATGATAATGTAATGAATTGTGTAGTTGATTATATTAATTATAGTGGTGATGGAGGTAATGGTGGCGATGACGATGTTGGTGACGGTTGGGATACAGATGGTGATGACGACGACAATGATGATGATGAGGATGTTAATTCATGTTAGATGCAAGATTTTGGTTATCATAAATTAGCAATATATACATGTGGAGCTCTAATAATATATTATGTTAATTATATGCTTAAAGAACCTTGTATGGTTTTGTACAACACAGGTATAAGATGGTTGAATGAAATTTTACAAGGACATTAGAAACGATGTTTCAACATGTTTAGGATGGATGCAACAACATTGTAAAGCCTATGTTATGATTTAGAAACAAAGTACGAGTTATAAGCTTAAAGAAGAATGCGTATTATTGAAAATATGGCAATGTTTCTTTATATACTAGCATTAGGTGCTTCAAATAGAGAAGTTCAAGGAAGATTTCAATATTTAGGTGAGACTATTAACAAATATTTTAAGAAAGTGCTTAAATTTGTTTATATGCTCACAACAGATGTTGTAAAATCAGAAGACTCTGAATTTCAAAACACTCCACTAGGAATCGAGATAGATCCAAGATATATGCCTCATTTCAATGTAACACTAATATATTATTGTATTATTAATGGTATAAATTTGTTTATATTTGGATAAATTTTTTCAATCATTGACATCTTGATGCTTCTTCTATTTGATGTAGAATTGCATAAGAGTAATTGATGACACACATGTGTGTGTAATAATTTCTCAAGAAAATCAAATCATATTTATTAGTAGAAAATGTGTACCGACTCAAAACGTAATGAATGCATATAGCTTTGACATGCAATTATTTTTTGTTTGGACAGGATGAGAAGATAATGCATATGACACACATATTTTTATGCAGGTAATTGACAATTCTAATACAAAATTTTCAAAACCACCTCAGGGTAATTACATGAGAAAAAATTCATGTTATTGTAATTATTTTTCTATATAATCTTCCTTTTGTGAAATAAGTTACAAATTCATCACTTTTTATTGTAGGAAAATATTATTTGGTAGATGTTGGATATCCAAATGAGTATAGATTTTTAGGTTCATATAAAGATGAAAGATATTACTTGCTAGATTTGCAGCGACATGAACAACCTAAAAGTCGGAAAGAGGTTTTCAATCGTGCACACTTTTTAATACGTAGTGTGATATAACGTACTTTTAGATTGTGAAAAAAAAGATGGAAAATTTTGCAAAATATGCTCACATATGTTTACAAAACACAAGTTCAAATTGTAGTGGTATCAATAGCACTACATAATTACATTATAAGAAAGTTTAGGAAGATCGTGCATTTGCAGAATATGATTGTCATTTAAACTTTGTTCCTAATGATATTTTAATTGATGTCGTGCTACGTTCAGAAAGCCCTAGATATCATAGGCCATCTTTAATAGACCATGATCGTGGTAGGACTGTAGCTAGTTTAATGGGATAATATAATTAGGACCCCAATGTTGCTTAGTGTTGCTTTGCTACATTTCTTATTTATCAATAATCACATGCTTTTTATTTAATTTGAAACTATAAATTATACAATGTTTTTTTTAGTCATTTCAGTTTCAACAACTTCAACAATAATTTTAATCAAAGACCTTTAAATTATTTTTTATTCAACATGAATCTCAATAATAGTTTCAATCAAACACACATAGAATCATCATATTAACAGCAACTATAAGTGTTTTTTTATATATATAAAAAAAAAATTCAAATCACAACCATAAAAATTATTTTAATACCAACCAGTCCCTAAAACGACTTACAAGAAAAAAAATTATTTACAAGAATTTCTCGAAAGAAAGTTTTTGAGATTTCAAGTCACCAAAAGAAGTTTAAAGATTAGCAAACATTTCAACCACCCTAAAAGCTAAGCTAAAAGATGAAAAGGTGTGAAATGGACGAGAAATTGGTGCTAACAACTCATCAACGAACACATCTATTTGTAAAATTCCCCAAAACCTGGTTTTGACAAAGAGCTAGAAACAAGCCTTGAGTACCCACTCCTCCTTATCAGAAGGAAAAGGAAGAAAAGGGAGATCATTGCACATGATAGCATCACATGGGGCTCCTGACATCATCATATCTGGCCACGACTTCTCCTCTTTCCATTGTTCCCAGCCTTCAAACACCAAGTCCTCTGTTCCTCCTAGTTCCCTTCTTACCCTCCAAATGCACCCAGCACGCGAGGGTGTTGTAGTCATTATACATGATACTATGAATTTAATTTGTTTTACTTTGTGGGGATTAAGCCTTAAATAATATCTCACGCTTTTAGAGATGCTCCATGATATCTGATCTGACGACTTTATTTATAAAAATGGCAGCCTCGTGAGAATTCGTGCAGAGCCCCCTTTCTTTCGCCATAAGAAAATAAATATAATGTTCTAAAAGAGTTGAAATTTAATATTGCAAGAAGCGTCCAAGGATTACAATGGCATGAAACTGGCTCTCACTCATACCAGAGTGCGTTTCCAGCATTTGAAAATTGCTGGGAATATCGACACAATTTTTTTTTTGAAAAAACTACGCAGAGGAGCTGCATTAACAACAACAATAATACAAGAAATAATAACACGTCCGTTGAAAGAACACAGCAAGAACAAGTGTCATAAAATTCTACAGGAGATATCATACTGCAGATTGAGAGCAAGTTTTCTGGTGGAAGATCAGCATGCTGTCCTAAAGCACAAGGATAAAATTCTCTTATGAGGTTAAAAAGCTTGAGCATCCAAAACTACAGGACGTACTCTTACTGGTAGGGTAAGACAAGTATCAAAATCATCACTCGTATTAACATCGAGGGAATCCAAGTTCAGACCAGCTGAGATCTCATCAAGGCTCAATTAATGGGAGAGAGAAAAGATAGGCAGACGATCAAATCAGAATTAATCTCAAGCTCTCTGTTGATCAGAAGTTAATTATCAACATAATGATCATTTTGCATGAGGGTGGGGACTGGACACAACTAAAGTTGTTGAGTAGCGTGGAAGGACAAAAGGACAAAGCGAAATTTATGAGGATAAAAAAGTTCTCAAATCACTTGTAAGGAAAGACAGAGAGAGCATTTTTAACAAGTAAAGATGGCATATTATTTGAGTACACTGCTAGGCTTGGGAGCTCCTTTTTGTTGCCTTAAAGTGAACAGAGGGAAGTATCACCTAAACAATGCATGCACCCACTTCCTCCATTGACAAGAGAGACATCAAGCTTTGGTCTCTTTTACCCTGTCATCATTTACATGGAAAACTATATGCAGCTGAGCTATCTTTCTGCTATCATTGGTTCCTATGTTTTGTTATTATTAATGTAAATTTAGACTTAGATTATAAAGATTATTAATTTTTTAGATTCTGTTTGTTTACGCGGACGTCTCGATTCGCTTTTTAAATTATGGTTGGAATGAAAAAACACAGAAGATTATATCTTTTTATTTCAATCATAGTTTCAATCGGTGTAGATAAACACGAACTTAATCTTAAACATGAAATGAAAAGGATTCTATTTTGAATTGCTTAACAATATTGTTCAAGATGGGCTCTCTGCGGTAATTGTCAAATTACAAGGATAATTACTCGGCAGTTCAAGCAATGATCATGCTTGAATAATTGTTTTTCTTTGGCAAAAATTGATGACCACACGGAAAGGCAATCTTAATTATTTCCCACAGTAAAAGCAACTCATAGTAATAGTAAGTGTTTAATTGGCAAAGACAGTTTTGGGAAAAGCTTTTAGCCCCACTGT
>Ga0325401_1008375_pt1 | contig 10066 bp, 14 predicted proteins | sample PopdelMetagenome_FD_205666 | JGI IMG/M metagenome (GOLD analysis project Ga0325401, IMG submission 205666) | Populus deltoides microbial communities from Bellville, Georgia, United States - Xylem-PdKOR-R2 | ecosystem: Host-associated > Plants > Phyllosphere > Stem > Wood/Secondary xylem | place...
ACTCCTTTGCCACCTCGGAGCTAAGCCCAAAGGTTTGCGCCGCCACCGTCGCCACCGAGAAGGCCCCTACGATACCATTACTGAAGTTGGTAAATGCTTCGACCTGCTTCTTGGGGTTGAGCGCGGTTACCTGCTCTTCCAAGGCGTGCAGCTCGGCTTTCTTCTCAGCTAGCTTTTGGATGGCCGCCGCGGCCTCTTGGCTGCCGACCTCTGTTAAGTCGAGCGCCGTTGTCAGCTGCTTTACTTCTTCCCGGAGGGCACCGATGGTGCCAGGTTTGATGGTGGCCAGTGGCGTACCTACGGGGCTGGCAACCGGAGCGCCAGCATTAATGGCAGGGGCCGCAGTGCCAGGTGCCGCCGGAGCGCCAGCGGTGGGCGCAGTGGGATTGGCCGCGGCATTTTGCTTGGCAGCTTTGGCGCGTTCCTTCTCCGCCGCCGCGGCTTCCTTTACGGCGGCGGCGGTTTGCTTGACGAACGTCGCCGCTTGCTTCTCTTCCGCGTTGGCGGCTTCCGCAGCGGCGCGCACCTGCTCATAGGCTTCCTTACTTTCCTCAACAACGAAAGTAAGCTCCTTCTGCGCTGCAATATTTGCTTTCAGCGCGTTGGCTGCTTCGAAGTAAGGCGCCCCTAGGCCGGAGGCATTTGCCCGCGCCTGATCTAGCTTGCTTTCTGCTTCTTGCAGTGCTTTCAGTTCGCGCGCATTCTCCTTATAGACTTGCTTGGCTTCGGCCGCTTCCTGATTAGCAGCAACGGTTTTTGCCTTTAAATCTTCGAGCCGTTTGCTGGCATCCGCTAGCTGCGCACGCGCATCGTCTAGCTGGATCTCAATAGTGTAAACTTTGGTCAGATTGGCCAATGGGCATCGTGACGCGGCGGAAGTACGGCCCGTCCCCTAGATAAGTTGGCGCGGCTGTTTTGTGGCTCACTGCGAGTTTTCGCAAAAATAATTTCAGCTGGCTAGGATGGAATAAGCCACAAAAACGGGGTGCTCACTTATATAGTCGTGAGCCAGAAAGCCAAACGCTACGCCGTCGTACTCAACGCTGCCGACAAGGACAAGGGCTACCAGTGCGTAAGCCTGGTGGCTAACCCCGCTATTCAGCGTGGGTGGGTGGCCTTGTCGGCAGTAGCCGAGCCGAAAGCCAAGCGGGTGCACCTCTCGGCGGAGCCGCAGCGGCAAGTGCTCACCGGTCCCGTGCTAGTCCCTAATGAGGACATCTACCGGAATGATCCGGAGCCGCACTACATCTTCTTTCAAGCCGATACCATTCAGCAGATTGCCCGCAAGCTGATGAAGGAGGGCCGCACCACCGACACCAACGCCGATCACTCGATTGCCCTGGAAGGCAACGTGATCGAGGAGCTGTGGATTGTGGCGGATCCGGAGAAGGACAAAGCCGCCGCCCTCGGGCTGGAAGTGCCTGCCGGCACGCTCATGATGAGCCTGCATGTGCCCGATGCCGACTACTGGCAGAAAGAGATTGTGGAGGGGAACAAAACGGGCTTCAGCATCGAGGGGCTATTTGATTTCGCAGAAGTAAAGCTGTCGGCACAGGAGCCGGCCAAACCCACTATGAAGAATAAATTTCTTTTCACGCTCCTGTCTGCTGTTGCTAAGCAGGCCGGCTATAACCTCACGCAAGTAGCCCTATCCGATGGTCGCATTGTTGATACTGCTGATAACAAAGCAACGCTCCTGTCCGAAGACGGTGAGCCCGGCGAAGTACTAGCCGATGGGGAGCACGAACTAGTTGACGGTTCGAAGCTGACCATAAAAGACGGTAAGGTAGCAGCGCCCGAAGCTAGCACCGAAGGCACCCAGCCGGCCGAAGGTCAGAAACAAGAAGCTCCGAAAGAGGAGCCCAATACGCAGCTAGCAGCCAATGTGAAGTTGGAGGCGGTGAAGATGGCGGATGGCTCCGAGTTCAACTTGAACCCGATTACGCGCTTGCTCACTGACTCGACCGGCCAAGTAGTTGGTACCGGTTCTTATGCCTGCGCTGATGGCTCCTATTTCAAAGTCAATCTGGATCAGTACACCTACCAGATTGATAAGGATACCTACGAGCGCAGCACCAAGCTTTCCGCGGTAGAAACCGAGCTAGAAGCCACCAAAAAGGAGCTAGAAGAGAAGAAGGGCAAAGTAGTCGAACTCTCTGCCCAACTCAGCGCTGAGCCCGCTGCTAAGCCAATCAAGCTATCAAGCGATGCTGGCAAGACGGAGACAGAGAAGCTAACTGAATTGCCGCTGGCATTACGCCGCGTAGCAGAGCTGCAAGCCCAGCAAACCCCCAAGTAGTCCCATTCACCTTTTATAAAAGCCCGTGAACGGGCATCTCTACCACTATGGAGTACGCTCCTAAAAAATTTGTAGGCAAGCACGCTCAGCAGATTATCTCGCTGATGATTCACGCCAACCGCACCGTGAGCCGCAATCTGGTGCGCGTGATGGATAACGTCAAGAACGAAGAGCACGTGACCACGATCAGCGGCGACGTACCGTGGCGCGAATATCAGGAAGAAATCACGGAAGCTGACTTGGCGGCTTTCGCTGAAGAATCAACGCTGGCTTTCGCCGATAAGACGGTGATGCCTCGCAAGGTGATGGCGTTGGACAAATTCCTGATGGATACGCTGCGCAGTTCGCGTTTTGCAGCTGACATGAAGGCGGGGGCCGCCAACATCACTAGCAACGAGTTTGAGCAGGCCGTTATCAGCTACCTGACGCCACGCCTGGGTAAGTCATTCGAGCGGATGTTCTACCTGAGCATCACGGCTACTGATAAAGCAACCATTGCTGCTTCGTCGGCTCCGGCCGCGGCAAAAGCGTGGGCAGCAGCACAGCCCGCTGGTAAGGTGCGCGGCATTGTGTCGCAAATGATCTTGGACGGTATCACCGACCCGAGCAACTCGGTTATCTACGTGACCGGCACCACGGTTACCAGTTCTAACATCGCGGGGGAGTACAAGAAGATCCATGCGGCTCTACCTACGGAAGTAGCTGGCAAGTCTACTTTGTTCGTGCCAGAAGGTGACTTCGCGCTGATCCTGCAAGCCAATGACGATCAGCAGTACCGCGATAAGTTCACCGTGTCAGGGGACGATATCGAAACGGCTACGGTGAAGTACCTAGGTATGAAAATCGAGTTCGTGCCGATCAACGTGCGTTTCGCAGGTATGGCAGGTCCAGAAGGCGATTTCGCGCTAGCTACTGATTTGCTGTCGGACGCCAACGAATTCAAGATTACTGAGGTGAACAACATCGGTGATGCCAAGTTCGGCAAGGCCGTGGCCGCGCTCGACGCCGCTTGCTTGCGCCCCCAGCACAAAGTAGTCTACCTGTAAATCTTGAGTCGGAAAGGGGAGTGTGCGCCGGGCGCTGCTCCCCTCTAACTCTTCACTCCTTTTTTCTTCTCGCTACCTATGGCTGACGCCACTAAAACTCCTGAACAAGAAGCCGCCGACAAAACAAAGGCTGCGGAGGCTAAGAAAACCGCTGAAATCAGAGAACTGCTCAAGCGCTACGGCCTGAAGCAAGCTGCGGTAGACCAGGAAGGAAACGTGCATTTCGATGAGGCTTACATCAAAAAGCTAGACGCTAGCACGCTCACCATCATCAAGCTTAGCTAGGCGCTTAGTCACTAGCGAGCACATCTTCTCACTGTCATTTTGCCTCAAAACAATGGCTAAGCTTACGACCGGCTTTCGTCGGGAATCGAAATACGCGCAGGGCGGTGTTTCGCAAATCATTTCCTTCAACACCTTCTTAGAGAATGGCTTGAAGGCATTCACTGTGACGCGTGACAGCGACGGTAAGATTACTGGCATCACCATGGTAGGCGACAATAAGCCCTACGTGATGGAATCGGAAATCGACCAGGCGGCTTACTCGGATGCCACGCAGATCGGTACCAACCGCTATTGCAAGCACTCGCTTAGCCTGAAGCTGGCGGGCCGCACGGATGCGCTCACCTCGATTGCTATTGCCTTCGACTTGAGCCACACCACGCACATCGTGCGCACGCGCCAAGGCCAGATTGTACTACTGGGTGAAGGCAACGGCCTCAGCTCGGAAAAGAACGATTCGGGCTCGGGTCTCGCCGCTGGCGACTTCAACGGCTACGACTTCACGCTGTCGGGTGCGGAGAACGCTAAGGCGCCGATTGTGCCCGAGTCGGTGTTCAACACGCTGCTCACGGCGGCCGCGGCCGCTCCCGGCTCGACTACGCCAGAGCCAGAAACCGGCGGCTAAGCCAGCATGCTCTACTCGCTCTTTAATGCGCAAACGGCGTCGGTAGCAGGTTTACGAAACCTTTTGCTGGCGCCGTTTGCCGTAGCGAAAACCACGCTCACCAGCGAGGGACAGATTGCCAGCATCACGGGCCTGAGCGGCTGGCAGCGCTTTGAATGCCCCACGGGCAGCTCCTTCGGTGAAGATTGGAGCCGCACCAAAAACGGCAAGCAATACGCGCAAGCCCTCGGCGTGCAAATCGGCGGGCTCACCGCCAAACGCCGCCTCGTTTTACAGGCGCTCTTTCAGCAAGGCCCGGTGGTGGCGCTCTGCCTCGACTACCAAGGGCAATGGTGGTTGTACGGCGCCGACTTCGGCCTACAAGTACCCAAGCTCACGGCCAAGGATGGCTACGCCTTTACCCTGGAAGGCACCCAGCGCCAGGCCGCGCGCATGGTTTCCAAAAGCCTGCTCAATCTCATCTACAACAGCACGTTTACGCCGCGCTTACCCTAAATGAACGTTTCGTCGCAACCTCTACACCTAGCTGCTATTCAGGCGCCGACCCCGGTGCTGAATAAGTCGTGGAATTTTGTCGAGTGGGGCACGAACCACAGTTTCATGCAGGAGGTGCTGAGCCTGATTCGCTACAGCCCAACGGCGCTGGCCATGACCAATCGCAAAGCGTTGTTCGTGGCGGGCGAAGGGTTTACCTGCGATGAGAAAAAGTACAAAGCGCTGGCGAAGTTCCTCAAGAAAGTAGCGCCCACCGGCAAGTACCGCACTGCCAACAAGCTGCTCAAGCGCTTGGCGAAGGATCTGGTAAAGCTGCGAGCTTTCGCGCTGCAGGTGGTATGGAGCAAGGATGGCAAGTACATCACGGAGCTCTACCACCAACGGGTTGAAACAGTAGCATCCGGCCCGCTCAACGAAGACGAAGAGGTTGATACCTACTGGCTCTGCCGGGATTGGACGAAGCGCCAGCTCTACAAGCCCAAGCCTATTCCTGCCTTCAATCCGGAAACGGCAAAGAAGGATAAAGTACAGCTGCTCTACTGGTTTGCTGAGGATGCCGGCACCGAGTATTACCCCGAGCTAGATACTGTGTCGGTGCTCAACTATCTAAAGGTAGAGGGGCGGCTTTCCAAGTATCACGATAACCGGGTTGCTACGCGCTTCGGTATTGATACGGTGATGATGATCCGGAAAGGACCGGAAAACGTGACCAAGGAAGATGGAACGGTCGTGACGGCAGAGCAGCAGCGCACCAAGTTTCAGGAGGCCACCAAGCAGAAGTTTCAGGGCGAAGAGTCCGAAAGCTTGCTCTTCTTGTGGGGAGATGGTACCGATGAGAGTGCGGATAAAATGCTCGATATCAAAACGGTGACGGTGGTAACGCCCGAGCTGTTCAAGTCGGTGGCGGAGGAAGCTAGCCAGAAGATTATGAGTGCTGGCGGCGTGACGTCGCCGGTGGTGATTGGCCTGCCCGGCGGCGGCAACCTAGGTGGCGACGGCGCCGAGATTCGAGAGGCTTACGAGATGTATTTCAACTCGGTATGCCGGCCGGATCAGGTGAATATTTTGGAGGTGTTCTATGATGACATTCTCCCGCATATCCAAGGGATAGGCGAAGATCTGCCGGGCCTCGATGATGACGAGCCTGCACTAGATATCATCACCAATCTGCCGGTGAAGTTCATGTTCTCGGAAAACTTGCTAGAGCTGATTCTAACCGATGATGAGCTACGCAAGATGATCAGCTACAATCCGCTGGAGCCCAACCAAAAGCCTGCCGGAGAAAAGCCAAACCCAACGCCCGATATCCCGCTAGCACCGGGCGCAACGGGCGCAACGGGCAAGAAAGGGCAAGCTGATGACACTGCTCCAACTCGCTAACCACTATGAGCGCACCGGGCAAACGGCCCGGCTGCTCAAGCTGGCGAAATACTCGGAGAAGCTACTGCTCTATTACCTGAACCAAGTGCCGGTGATTTTCGCGTTTCGCCTTGCCGATACCGAAGAGAACCGCCAGCGAGGCAGAGTAGGGCAGAACAGCGGCTTTCGGCAAGGGGTGCGTAATCCTAACTACATCCCGGAGGAAGCCAGGGCCAAGAGCAAGAGCAGCTCTACCCGCTACTACGATATGGGGCGGCAGGCCTGGCGCTCGTGGCGGCCGGGTAATGTGATTTCCGTCACCGCCTTTTGGAGCGAAGCAGAACAGCGTTTCGTCGACACCCCCGAGCAAGCTGGCATCACGGCCGGCAAAGAGTTTCAGGCCCGGCCTCGGCTGGATCCCGTGAAGAACCCGGCCCGCGCGGAGCGCACGGCCAAACGCGAAGCCCGCAAGCGGGAACGTGAAACAATTAGAAACGCTAACCGCCTACGGGCCCGCTAAATGGATCACTTAATTACTGCTGAAGATATTACCGAGCGGACCGTAGCGCAGCCGAACTCCGACAAGCATAAGCTAACGCTAGCTATTCCGGTGGCGGAAGGCGGGCGTTTGCGCCCCGTGCTCGGGGCAGGATTGTATGCGGAGCTGATCCTAGGTATTCAGATTCAGCCGATGGCGGAGGAGAACCTCGCCAAGCTGGCAACCTGCGAGCCGCTGATGAACATGCTCAGTAATTGGGCTTTGTACGAAGCCTGGCCAACGCTACTGGTGCACGTGACGGAGGCGGGCGTTGTGGTGAAAAACGGCAAGGAGGTCAGCACCTCCGCCGATGCCGCCACCGCCGACAAGACGCGGCTAGCGATAGCCGATACGGCTGAGTTCTGGACCGGGGAGCTACGCGCCTGGCTCTATGAGCACCGCGCCGAGTATCCATCCTACGTGCCGCCTACGTGCGCGGCCGTGTCGAGCATGCCACTAGGAGGGGTGCAATTCTAGTGAGCGAGGCAAAGACCACCAACTACTTACGCCGCATCATGCGGCTGGAAGCGAAAGTTGAATATCTGGAAAAAGATACTCAGCGCCTCAAAGATGAGCTGGGCGTGTACCAGGCCTCGGTGATTGGCCAAAACAAAAAGCTAGATGCCATCATGCTGGCGCTAGTGGGTGATGAGAGCATGAAAAGCTCCGGCTTAGTGCAGCGGGTAGAAGGCATTGAGTCCGTCACCAACTGGATTAAGGAATTGAAATGGAAAGCCGCTGGCGGCCTGGTTGTCATCGGCTGGGGCATGGCTACCGCTTACTGGATCCTCGAAAAGATTTTCAAATAAACCGATGTACTCCTTTCCTCGCTGCCGCGCCTTCGCGGCCCGCTGCCTCTCCGCTTGGCAGAAGTTCTTTCTCACCACCAATGAGCTACAGCTAGCCTTCCTGCTCATGCTGCTCTGGACACCGGTGCAAATGCTGCTCTGGTTCTTCTTCCCGGAGGCGGCGCCCTTAGATGGTGGCCAGCTCCACAAGCTCTACTTAGCCATGCTGGTATTCGCCACCGGGCATGGCTTCCTGTGGCTCGGGCTGAAGTTCAACCTACCGGCCCTCTTCGGCTTTGTCGAAACTGAATTTACGGACGCTTTCAAATCCCTTACTCCATGGCAAAAGCTACTACTCTTCTTAGGCTTCTGGGCTGTTTACTTATTCTGCTTTGCCCACATCTGGGTTGGAGCCAGCCAAGTAGCGTAGCGGTTCCCTGCGTGGTGCAAACGGCCGAAAGCCAATTGCACGTGCGGGAGCTGACGAACCGCAATGATGGCAAGGAGGTCGAAATGTATCTGCGCACCACCGGCAACCGCAAAGGCGAACCCTGGTGCGGCGCGTTTCAAGCCTGGGTGCATAAGCAGTGCGGCCTCAAATTCCCCTCTGGCGCCGGCGGGGCCCGCAACTGGTTTACCTCGGCACTGCACAACGTGTTTGTGCGTGGCAAGCTAGGGACCACCGAGGCAATCCGGCCCGGCTACGTGATTGGCTTTTACTTCCCGTTCCTGAAGCGCATCGGGCACATTGGCTTAGTAAAGGAGCGCACGCGCAACGGCTTCAAAACCATTGAGGGCAACACAGACGGAGGCGGTAGTAGGGAGGGAGGCGGCGTGCGGCTACTGAGTCGCAGCGCCGGCAGCATTTACGCTTCAGCAAACTGGCAACGATGAGAACAGCACTACTACTCGCTCTTACTTTCGCTATCCTGTGCACCAGCTGCGCCGCTAGCAGCACCATCACGGCGCAGGCCGAACTACCACCGACCGTTGCGGCACCGCCAGCGCCCGTCCCGAGTGCGCCGGTGCAACTCGAAAACCTAGGTAAGAAGGTGAAGTTTCGCGGGCCGGTAACGCTACAGATCGGCGCAGGCAATAACGTCACCGCGCCGCCAGCCCCTAGCCCCCCTCCTCAAAAGGAGAGGGGGGTAGGGGTACCCTGGCAGCTCATAGCCGGTGCACTGGTGGCAGGGGCCTTGGTGTGCACTTGGCTTGGGGCAAAGCTAGCTTCGAAGCTACGGTGGTTGCCCTTCCTCGGGCTACTATTCCACCTACTCACCACCTCACCAGCGCAGGCCCAACGGCAGCTCGTGATACCTAGCTCGAAGCATTCGTGGCGCGAAGCGAAGGCGGCACAGCGACGCTACAACCGGGTGAAGCGCTACCACCAGCGCCAGAACCGAAGAGATAACCGGGAGCTAGCTGCCGACCACCGCCGCCAACGTCGGCTCCTGAAAGGACTGGCCGCGAAGGCACAAACACACGGCAAGTGATTTATACTAGGTGAGCTATTGATAGGTGTACTATTAGTTATTGGGAAAGAGATGGAAGCAAAAAGCCCGGTCATTGGCCGGGCTTTTTGTTTTCTCAATCTGGGTTTTGAACCCCTGGCAAAGTGGGGTAGTTAGCCTATTATGCCATATGCACGCAGTGATACCAGCCCTCTTGAGAAACGGTTTTTAGTTCTTGTCACGCGCCACATGCGTATGCCTCGTCTACTGGGCTGGTGGATCGGGCTGGATATTACCGCAAATCGCATTATCCTTTGTGCGAATCGCTTTGGCTTAGAAAGTCGGGAGTATATCTCGTTTGCGCCCCTGCAATGGCGGACCCTTGACGACTATGAGTATTGGCTACTGGATTGCGCCCGGCGCCTTACTACCGAGGCAAAGGCACACAGCGATATCGACCTAGTCTAAAATTGCACACTAAACGTTTCTCGCAGTTGCGCCTTCATACGCTCCACCTTCCGCCGGATCCAGCTAAAATCACCGCCGTTGGTGATGGCGGCAATATCCCGGTAGCTATAGCCTTCGGCGTGCAATTTCATCAGCGCTACTTCCGCCGGTGCATATTGGCTTTCCAACTCCTTCGCTACTTGCTCGGCGAAGTGCGCCCGCATATCGACAGGGCTTTCTTCGTCCATCAATTCCCGCATCATCTTCTCAGATAGTTCGACGTGCTTCTTGCTGCTAGGGCGCAGCTTCGCGGCTTCGTTCTTCAGGATCCGGAACATATACAGGTGAAAGTCATCACCGGTGAAGCCCTTGCTCTGAATCGTGTCGTGAGCGAGTAGAACGACATGCGAAAACAGATCCCGGCCGGCCTCGTCATTTCCCATCAAAGAGACGGCAAAGCGCATGAGTGGGGCGCGGTGGGTTTCGGCGGCTTTCAGGCAGGCCGTGGCTTGATCTTCGAAGGAAGCAGGGCGGTTTGACATAGCGACTTGAAGCTATTCAAGTGTCACACCAAGTGGCTTGCTATGTCCCTTTTGTTTTGGACAAAATGGCTAAGCCTCAACCTTCTATCTACTTGCGCGTAGCGGGCCTGAAAATGCCATAACAGGCAATAAAAGGCCTTTTATAGGTGCTCTATATAGCGCACATAGTATTGTAAATATCTATGATTCACTTC
>Ga0325401_1008380_pt1 | contig 10060 bp, 5 predicted proteins | sample PopdelMetagenome_FD_205666 | JGI IMG/M metagenome (GOLD analysis project Ga0325401, IMG submission 205666) | Populus deltoides microbial communities from Bellville, Georgia, United States - Xylem-PdKOR-R2 | ecosystem: Host-associated > Plants > Phyllosphere > Stem > Wood/Secondary xylem | place...
TTGTGCTTAATTTTTTATTAATTAGAATGTGATGAAGAGATTTAAATTTGTGATACTTGATTAATAAAGTTTTGTAAGTACGTTAAGAAATTATTTTGGCCTAAAAGTTTAATTTTTTAGGTGACATAGTTTTTTAACAGTAAACTTGACCAAATTCAAATGAAACGACTTAAACAGGTCAACTTTTAGTATTTTATTCAATTTTTGTCTAAAATAATATTATTTTATTTTAAAAAAAACAGTATTATTTTGAGATTTACCAAAAAACCCGAGAACTGGATATTGGCCGTGGTATGATAAACATGATTCAAATCAAGGTGAGAAAAAATATCCTAGCAGAAGATTCAGCGAAACTTATTGAGTTGTAGAAATAAGTTTTGCAGTTAAATTAAATTCTCGACAGGCATTCCAAAACAAGTGCCGGAAAAAAGTCTTGGATTTGAAGAGAGTTGCTAAAACGCATGGGAATGACTCACAATACGACTCGATCACTGGAAGATGTTACTGGATCCTTTGCAAATGAAGATTTTGCATGCACATGAAATTATGCCTGAATTAGACATATACTGCCAAGTGCTTTTAGTGTCCAAACAGATTTCAGGAGAGAGAAAAAAAAGAAACCAGATTTATACATATAGAAAATAACTGCTACTCTGATGTATTATTATATTCTGGTTGTAACTTCAGGGGCGTTCATTGAGTTCATAGTTTTACTCCGATGGTGGAACCATAACTTGCAGGAGCTAACCCAAAACATTCTAGGAAGCATGTAAGAATCAAGTGCTTCTACTTGGGTCATTTTTTTCCCGTCTTTGATCATCTTGGCCAACGCTGATTCGCAAAGCTTATCCAGAATCAGGCAAATGTAATAAGAAAAAAAAAAAAAAAAAAACCCTAGTGAAAATGGACAGCAGGACTCGTGCCAACATGACAGATACTATTTATGCTTCGACCTATAATCTCTAGAAGTAATGATTTGCAACTTAAGACCAGGAAACGTGCTATCAAGCGCTGTCTGCACGTCCTTGTCTCTCTTCCGGGGTTTTCTCTTAGGTTTTACTCCACTTAATTGAAGAAAATCAAGTTCAATCTCCGCTTTCGTTAGCGAAATCGAAAAACCTTGTTTCTTGATCGCCATGCCCTTCTTATTTCCACGACTACTCGTCACTACCGATTTAGCAACATCCTCCTGCTTCTCCTGCTGCTGCTGCTGCAGGACTGTTGACGGTCCAACGACAATATTATCCGATGGAGTTGTGGCACTGCTGGCTGCTTCGGATTTCTTAACGTCGGACTTGGTAACGACGCTATTAGTTCTTAAACGAACTATAATTTTGCTTTCATCGTGAGAAGAAGATTTTTGGATGGGAGGATGATCAGGGGATTGCTTGGGGAACTTTCGTACTGGCTTTCTAATCGGTTTCATGGCTTTACCTTAATTATTGATGGAATTGAGAAAGACTTCTTGAAATTTTTAGACCTCCGACTATCCCATATATTAATATATATATATATATATATATATATATATAGAGAGAGAGAGAGAGAGAGAGAGAGAGGGGCTTGATCCGTTTATGACTTGGTTTGCCAATCCAGGTAGAATTCGGATTAGAATTCCGATTTTTAATTGAGAGTGACAGAGAAGTTGAGAATTAACTTTTTTTCCGGCATTTGTAGTGGTCATGATGTTTTTTTTTTTTAAAAAAAAAAGAAAGAAAAAATGTGACGGAGCATATACATTAAGAAATTGAGAGATAATTTTATTCATAGAAATTCCACATCACCAATTTAGCTACAATTCTACGCTTTGGCCCATCAATTTTGAGTAAAACACAAGCATAGTCATGGAACACAGATAGCTTGTTTAAAAGGGTGATTGAGATTATGATTCTAAGGTGGTTTTAAGAAAGAAAGAAAGAAAAATGGTTATAAATTAATTTTTAATATTTTTAAATTATTTTAATATATTAACGTTAAAAATATATTATTTTAATATATTTTCTGACTAAAAAAAATCGCAGTTCCTGTCTTCATCATTAGAGGCAGGAAGCAAAACAAAAAAGAAATCAAATACAGGGACTAAAAAGAAAGTGAAAATGTCAAAAATGCCATCTGGAGTTGAAAGGAATTGCGTTCATATACAAATAATTTCGAACAAAGACAGATCCTTGAGCTTAGAAGGCACACAATATGATCAATACGGCAGGCGCCGTGCACTTCGGATGGATTTCCATCTCCATGTTTTAATCTTCCAGCCACTGATTACAGCATCCAACTTTCCAATAAATACAAAGGTAAACAACCAATCAACAAGGGCACAAGTCTGGGTAGCACTGTCCCCGTCTGTAGTCTGCTGCGGGAGGCACAAAGCAGCAACTCAGGCCCCATCACTTGTTTAGCAAGAACCTGGGCTGCACCCCTGAGAGACATCAGCAGGCTTTGGAATGTTAAAAGCAAACTATTCAATGCATTCACTGTTATGAACTGGACCTAAAACTGTGTTCGCCTCTCTTTCCACAGCTAGTCTGCTACATTACATCTTCTGTAGATAACATGTAAACAATTCCGAACAATTCTAACAGGACCTACGACAACTGAAACATTTTACATTTAGCGAGCTTGTGCCTGAAAAGACACCACCACATGCACGATCCAATAACAAAAAGCAGAGCCAGACTTGTATAACAGTTTATAGACTCGCAGTACAAAGAATTTTCAAAAATCAAGCCTTCGAAATGCAGGAAAAGAAAACATGTTGGGGGAATAAACTCGAGTTTATAATCAATAAGACGACGATAATTACCACTCTTCCTCCACACAAACTCTTCACGTCAATCTCAGAAGCAATCCAATCAGCATTCCGTTAGATCCAACTGTGAGCAAAACAGTACATATCAAGAGATAACAAACACATAAATTGCTTATCTCAAACAATGGTTCCAAAATATTATGGCCGCAGGAGTAGGATCTCTTCCTTTTCAGTTCTGCAAATGACTGAGGAGCTTATCCATGGTCTCAATTGGATTTATATGAATGGATCAGAGCTCACAGAAGCTAAACAACAATTACGAAAATAAAGTGCATGCAATATGGAGTGTATTCGCTCAAACAGTTTCAAGTACAAATGGAATCAAATTTATTGTCTTGCAGCAGAGTCATTAATTCGAAGGTTTTAATCAAGAAAACTAGGAGCAAAAGAAAAATAAAAACTATAACAATTTTCTACAAAAATCCCAATCCATTGAACCACTCATTTATATGTTGAGAAAAAAGGACATAACTTTGAGGACATTGATTATCAAACACAAGATTGATATTTAAGATAACTGCAGCTGAAATAATCATATAAATCAATATAGCATATAATTCAGGGCATTCATCGAATTTATTATTTTATGTACATGATGTAAACATAAGAGCACCCAGCCCAAAAAGTTGAAAGAAGTGTACAAGACTTGCATCCTCCTATCCTCATTCTCCAACAACATAGTACTTAGATTCAGTAAAGTTTTCTCATCATTAATAATCTTGTCCGACGCTAATTGGCAAAGCATACTGACACTAATCTGCAAGTATCAAGTGTGATAAAATTCTGAAAATGATAAGATAGGGGCTTGAGTACTTTATATGAATGCTGTTCAGATCCTAGGCCACTTCTAGGACTTGATTCAACCAGATTAAATTTCAAAGATTGCATTGCAGAATCAAATTTCCTCCATATAAAAAATTGAAATGGCCACATTCTTCAATCTTGCAATCTTACTAAAAACAACCATGACAGCCATAGCTCATATAACTTTCACAAAGACAAACAGTTAAAAAAAATTTGCTTAGCTAATCAAACGATAACATTTCTTTCATCACATCAATCAAGGTCCTGTAAGTTTGGCGTATTTCAAACTGAAACAAATCAAAATACCAAGTACATAAATTGATTATAGCTTCACCAGCCAAACAAATCAAGTTTCCATTGGTACTTGTTGCTTCCAGATATTCCTGCAACATCCTAGAATCATAATCAGGGTTCTAATCCCAGATTTTCAATCCCAGTTATGCAACAGCATGCAATCCAAAGTAGCTAAGTTACTATACATATACTGATATACATGGTGAGACACGGCCAAGGGAACAAAGGGAAAGAATAAGGAAAGATTCCATTTAAAGATTCAACCGGGTATATTTCTCTTAATGGAATAAATTGAGTTAATAAAATACTGATTAATTCATTCATTAAAGTTTAATAAGTATGTAACATTCAAAGAAAAAAAATGCAAGCTAGTCTGGGAATTTGTTTTCTCAGTGGCGTCGCTCAAAAACCTTTAAATAAACAACTGATATGCACTTTAAAGCATACTACCATAATATGAAATGTGAACCAAGTCTGGTAAAAAATGCTAAACTAAGTGACGTACACTACCCAGCATCCGTACATGAATTGAAATATTCCGCATTCTAGGTAACTATGATCTTGATCATTGGAGTTATTTATGATAGCTACCAACTTGTAGCTTGATAATTGCAACTCCATGATGACATGGTATTTTCTGTATGATCTTACAATCTGGTCAAAAATACAATAACTTAATCCATGTATGAAACAACTCATCTCATAAATCTAGCAAATCATATGCTTTCTCTTCTTAGAAGACACGTTTCTTATTAATCGCAACATTATGAATCGATCACGCCGGCTTCTAATCATGACACATGGCCCGTGCAGTCCACAAATAACGACAACGATGTGCATGGCTCACTCTTCAAAAAAGGAAAGGCAAGCAGAAGAAAATGGCTCAAACCCTCAAAGAATCAGACTTTCCTTTAATCAATTAAAAGCCGTTAAAATAAATGTGTTTTGCTCTGATAAAGGCATATTTATAATGGAAAGAGATGCAGACTACCAACTTGTTAGCTTGATAATTGCAACTCCATGATGACATGATATTTTCTGTATGATCTTACAATCTGGTCAAAAATACAATAACTTAATCCATGTATGAAACAACTCATCTCATAAATCTAGCAAATCATATTCTTTCTCTTTTTAGAAGACACGTTTCTTATTAATCGCAACATTATGAATCGATCATGCCGGCTTCTAATCATGACACACATGCATGGCCCGTGCAGTCCACAAATAACGACAACAACGTGCATGGCTCACTCTTCAAAAAAGGAAAGGCAAACATAAGAAAATTGCTCAATTCCTCAAAGAATCAGACATTCCTTTAATCAATTAAAAGTCGTTAAAATAAATGTGTTTTGCTCTGATAACGGCATATTTATAATGGAAAGAGATGCAGAAATGAGACATGTAAGTCGATCACACACCATATACCAACTATTTAGGTTTTGGGTTCTAGACATAATTCATGTTGTTGGAATAACAAGTTCTCGAAAACCAGCATGAAACAGAGAGTTGGGAAAAGCATCTTGATTTCAAACTAACTGAAAACATAAACATCAAAGTTATTCATATCTTCTACTCATTGGAGAGACTTTTCTTGTGTACATCTGTAGCTACCCATAACATAAACTATAACACTAACCCTTCCAACATTCCCAACGACTCCTCGGTGATTAGAAAAAGGCACAAAAACAAGATACATTTGTTACCCTTTCATCTTCACGGGATCATGTGTTTGTTACATTGATTTCGGCATATAAAAAAGGTCTGACAGTCATCACCTCCAACTTCTCAGTCGATTCTCTAACCCTGCAGAGCAGGAGAACTACATTCTCAACTGTATAAATCAAAGCATAAAACAAATTAGCTGAAAATTTATTTTAAAAAATAAATCACATGGTCATTATATATCTATTTACTATTATTTTACTTAAAACCACAACAGCAAGCCACCAATTCCTCTTCCTGTTTCATTGATTCACTGAGCCATCAACTAGGAAATGAAAAAAAGAAGAAGAAGAAGAAGAAAGAAAGAAACTCCTTAAAACAAACAAAAAATCAACACAAAATCAGACCTTCGAAGGAGCTTCATGAACCTTATAGCAATCCGGGGTGATCGAATCCAGCCACATACCAGGAAACAAGCACTGCAAAAACAAAACCAACAAAAAAAAAACACATAAATTAGTCACCAATTCCATCAATTTACCAACAAAAAAGAAACTTTATAAAACAGAAATAAAGAAAAAGAAAAATAATAGTGACATACATCAAGTTGTTTCTGCACATGCTTCGCTCTCTTCTTAGGCCTTCTCGCCGGCTTTGACCCAGTCAAGGAATAAATATCCTCTTCAATTTCCACTTTCGTAAGAGGAATCGAAAACCTCACCTTCTTCTCCTTTTCCTTTTCCTTCCCCTTACCCCTCTCCTTCTTGTTATTATTATTATTGTCATTATCATTATCATAATTATTAGCGTCATTACCATTCCGGTTGGACCGAGTCAATTCAGTCCGGTTACTACCCGGCACCTGAGGTTTGATCTCCGGCACCGCACCCCCACAAATCTTCAAAGCACCTCCATTCCCATTCAAACCCTTGTTGTTATTATTATTACTATCATTATTAATATTATTAACAGCTCTCCTCGGCCTCAGATTCCACGTCTTCGGCATCAGTTCCTCCACGTCCTCCACTACAGCAGCAGAGCCCTGATCCACTGCACCCGCAGCAACATCACCAACCACGCCCTTGCTGCTTCCGCTGCTGCTTCCGCTTCCGCTGCTGTTTTTGTTAGTCCTCAACCGAATAAAGATCTTCGATTTCCTCTCCGAATTCTCAACATCACCAGATTTTTTCTTCAATAGTTTTTCAATCTTGACCCCGCCGTCTCCCTCCGAATCCGCCGCAGAAGCAGCATCGCGGTGAGGAGATTTGTGAGTGCGAAAGCGGTGGTGGTGGTTGGTAACGTTATTGGAATGGTTCATTGACCATTTTAGGTCTTGCAAAGGGAAGTTATGGAGTGGCTGGTGTGGTTTCACAGTACTAGTAGTAGTAGTAGAAGAAGCCATGATAGTGTTGTTGTTTGTGTTTGGCTCAGTTTCCGGTTCAGTGCGAAACACCATTGAAGAGAAAGAGTCCGATTCTTTCTCTGTTTTCGAGAAGCAAAACGACAGCTTATCAGGGATTCTGATGGAGAAGGGAATCAGAAATTCTAGAGCATGGGCTTGTCTGATAAGAAAAGATGGAGGGAAGAGGAGTAGAGGAAGCAGTTAATATACTACTGCTGCCTGTTGAGGATACTCTAGTCTCAACAGAGGAGGATGGAAACAAGAAGGTTAATTATTGTATTGCCAATTTCGTCCTTGGGATATTCAGTGTATTTGCATTTTGCCCTAGTGGGATTTGATTACTTGGGTACGGTTTTATCTATCTGTAGGCGTTTTTTTTCCGCTCACAAGGCAGGTTCCGCGAGAACCAGTGTAGATTTTGTTTTCTATAATAGATTTTTTAATCCATTAATTGCTAGGGCGTAAATTTTTGTGTACATTATTTATTTAATATTGTTTCCATATGTGTTCCAAGACTTTCGTATAGGATAGCATGTTAATATTTATTTAATATTGTTGATGTGAAAAAATTATTTAAAATATCATACACTATAATACCAAATATATATTATGCAAAATTAGTATTGTGGTGAAAATAGCTTAAAAGGAAGAAGAAGAAGATTTTGTTGCGGAATAAAGAGGGTTGTTATTTTGTTTGTCCTGGCATTGCAAGAACTTAAATCACTTTCCCTCTGCATGTTCGTAAAATAAGGCTGTTGTTAGTATAAGCTATTATGGAGAATCTAACGAGTCATGTGTGGAACATCTGTGTTGTGTTCTTACTCCATTTGGTCCTTAAATCTCGAGCGTATTAATCTCCCAACTGCATCCAACAGGTGGCTACAACTTTAGACACCGAGGAAAAGGTTGTTGACTGGTGGTGGGTTCATTGCAGGATGCCAAGACGAGAGGCTCAAATCAAGGAAAAACATACCCTTATCACGAAGGATCACAATTTAACATCGACTTATCCGAACCAACCTAGATCAATATGTTTTTTTTTTTTAATTACCTTATTTAATAGTCGAAATGATTGGAAATCTTCAATATTTATCCTTTCTTAGGAGGTAGGTGGTGATAGATTTATATTTATAAGAGGTAATAGATTTAATATGGATATTGTCGAAGCCGATTCAAGTTTAATAATATATATATATATATTATTTTATTTTATGTTGAATAATAAATAACACCCGAGTAACTAATATTGATATAAATACTAAACTCGAGAAATAAAATACAAATATTTAAATTTTTTACATGTTAAGTAACAAGTAGAGTATATGTGTATATATATATATAAGCAAAAACTCAGATTTGTGAATGTTCATTAACATGCTTTCTTGTTATTGTGATATATTATAGATCAAGTTTATCCTACAAAAGTGTACAAGAATCCTTCTCTTATATGAAAAATTGTGATTTATTTTTTTACCTTGTTTGATTTTGTGTTCTTCAACTGCTTCTTGGGTTTTTTTTACGTAATAACTTGGTTTTTTATATCATAAGAGTGTTATTTAGGTGTTTGTAGACAAAAATAGATCGAAAATGAGTTTTTAACTCAGAAAAACTATTTATTATTTTTCAGCCACCACTAATGACCGAAATCTAAATAAGAAAAGACAACGTCTTCTTTGTCTTGTTAAAAAAAATTAATGACTAGTGATCCACCATTTACAAAAAGAAAAAAATAATTAAGAAGAGAACATGAATGTTAGGTCACCTAGGTTAGGCTTGTGCTCGTAACCTTTTTTTTATTTTTATTTTTTATCTTGTTTTTCCCTTCAATTTTTTATTCCAATTACATCCTTTATTTTTATAAAAAAAATTTATTTATTTTTGTTATCATATATTTAGCTAGAAATATTTTTTAAAGAAAAACTATAAATCCTAATGAAATCCATGATCAAGTGAATTTGACAAATTATACCACAAAACTGATTTAATATTTTATCATTTTTTTCATTTATTTTTTTATTATAGTTACATGTTTTAACTTTGTTTCAGAAAAATCTCTATTTTTTCTTCATATGATTAGGTAAAAAATAAATTTTTAAAAATAAAATTATCTAACACAATAAAATTTATAACTTGAGTTTGATAGATTAAATCACAAAATAAAAATCAATTATGTATATTATCATCTTAATATTTTTTAAAAAATATTATAAATTAATCTTTGTAATATGTTTCATTTTGATTTTTAAATAATTATTATAATCTAAAAATTCAAATCACAAGTTTAGCTAATTAATCAAGATTCTCCACAATCCATTCAGTGCATCACCATGTAAAAAAAAAATCTGAATTTATGTTCTTGGAATTTTTTTTCCGTCCATTTTTTTTTAAAAATTCATTATAACCGCAACGTAACGCACCCTCGTGTCATCTAACAGAGTCATGATGGATTGACCATGACCCAGTTCAATGTTTATTCAATTTTCAATTCTGAGGTCATCAGACCTCTTCGGATGGTTATACCGAGGATAAATTTAGTGGTTAGCACGTAAAATTAAAAAATATTAGCGGATCGATATAAAAGTAAAAAATTTCAGTGAAATAATATGTTTTGATTATATGTGTTTCAAAATATGATAGGTGAAACTTTAATTATCTTATTTAATTGGTTTATAATGATTAGTGAAATAGATTGATTTTAAAATTAATAAAAAAAATTTCAAACCTATCAAAATTAAAATAAAAGTGTTAGCGAATTTTTTATTAAAAAATTTAACAGTTTGTGTAACGATATAGTAGGTATTTCAGAGAAAACGTCATTCAAAAACTTTTATAAAAATTTAAGTACGATCTATCGATTAGATTAAAAGTTATGGCTCTTTTGAGCTAATATTCTAGTCCAGCTTGACCAGATATTCTCTTAATATATAAATATATCTGTTAGGTCATCCACATAATCTGTTTGGATTAACTTCTTATTTGGTTATAGCAGACTCACACCTGACTAATTAGAATCACCCACTATGATATGAACAATAACTTTTTAATATTTTAATTGGATTCTATTTTTTAGTCTACAAGTTGAACAA
>Ga0325401_1008383_pt1 | contig 10059 bp, 10 predicted proteins | sample PopdelMetagenome_FD_205666 | JGI IMG/M metagenome (GOLD analysis project Ga0325401, IMG submission 205666) | Populus deltoides microbial communities from Bellville, Georgia, United States - Xylem-PdKOR-R2 | ecosystem: Host-associated > Plants > Phyllosphere > Stem > Wood/Secondary xylem | place...
CTCAACCACACTAACAACCATTAAAAATGCATCCACAGGTTGAAGATGAAGTTAAGAGGCAGAAGCACAACAATTTTGGAGGCGATTTATGACAGAAGACTTGTTTCACTCGTATGCAAACATGGGGAACTAGGATAATGATCATCATGCCTTTCGGTGTATTGCTTCCTTCCTCCCACAAAAATAAGATCCATCATGATAATTATCCGTAGATCCTACTTTGATGTGAGTGCTTACCAACAATTAGGAAACATTAGTTTCAGAAGATGGACCTGAATTTATAAATTAAAGTGTTAGGCAAATCCATTTAAAATAATTCATGGAAGAGACAGAAATTAGATTATTCTGTATGATCTAATCACAACACTGTCGCAAAGCACTTCCACTAGCGAAGCCTATGCTGGAGTTGCACGAGTCATGTTCTTTGCAGGGGGTTTGACTTAAACCAGCAAGCTTTGCTTGAACTCACTTTAGAAAACCATGCAGTTCCATTTCTGAGTAACCCTCGGGATGGTTTTTTCCCGCGGGAACCTTCTCAAGGAATTCAACATAGGTTGACCAAATCAAGGGAGCGGGAATTGCAAACTGTAGTACCTACTAAGCTCTTTGGGAAGCATCTCATTCTACTATGAAATGGTTTAAGCGTGGAGGGTCGTACACCTTTGACAAGCTTGAGCAAGGATCTCAGTCACTTGAGCCTTCCCCACTATCTGGGAAAACAAGCTTCAGGTCGTCGTTATCTCTGTATACTTGCACAAGAGCTGCGGCTTTGTATACAAACATCCCAAACATGGCAGGCACAATCTGTGGGAGAACAACAGAATGATAGGAAATTAAGAATCAACTCACTCCTTTTCTTTCATTCCTATCGCTAGACCACATGGGTAGCCAGCCTCCCACCCCAAAAAAATTGAAAACTCCAAACCTAGTGTGAGTAGATTTGATTTTTGTAAGATTCTTTAGTTTAATGCTAAGATATTTAATAAGCTAACTGATCCCTATGAACAGAGACCCGAACCACAATTTTTTCATCTCCAATAGCATTATGGAAATTTTCTTCAGTCTGCAATTAAAAACTGCAAAAGGAATGGTTTCAAGGAACATATACCTGGATTTCAAAAAATTCATTGGGAAAATATTGATGTGACAGGACCCACAATCCATAAATTGTAGCCGGTATCACAATCCTTGGAGATGAAAGAGCAATACCGCTTCCCTTAATTGATCTCTCAAATGAGTCCCTAAGATCCTCACTTCTTATCCCAATCCTGAGATAAAAAGCAGCTGCTGACTTACAAAAAAGAAGAGAGTATATGATCACTTAATCAAAGAAATGAGTGCAGTTTTTCATTATACTTCTTAGACTTCTTTTTCCTGAAAATAGGAGGAACCATTTCCTTGGAAAGATTGTCTGCATGTTGATATAAGAGTTGAAGGTATAAGCAACTGCACTGAAATTGAAAATGGTTAGATTGCCAGGATGAACGCGAGAAAAAAAAGGTTCCTATTTTAGTCTTCCTAAAGGAAACTAAAACATACAGCAAGTTATATCATAAAGCTAAGGTCATTCAAATGTCAAATAATTGGATATCTGACATCAAGAAGGTGTTAACTCATTTAAATAGATTACCTGTAGTTCAATGGAAAAACAGGCTGAACATACAAGTAAAAGTGTGTCAACTAACCTGAAAAGCACTCCAATTGCATAACTAACAGCAGCCTGTATAATCAATACATAGATCAGTTTTCCGTGAGAAAATGATATTGACATTTCTCAAATATGTGTATTAATTTTTAATCGATAAGACCTTCCAATATATGTACATAACAAAGGAAATTAATACCCTGTTTAGTTTAGCTTAACGACCATAGAAAGTCAAGGGAATTTAAGTATCTCACAACTGTATGAGATTCAATTACGACGATGTTTAATATATTTTCCAGTTAAATCATGTCAGAAATTACTGATCAATTATAGCAGAGACCATGCCCTTTATAACAGATAGATTATCTACGATATTAGGTTTTTGATACTCGTGCTGCTTTTTTTCTGTGAAAATTTTACCTGTACCGATAGAACTACTAAGCAATAACCAGTACATGCAGCTCCAATGCTAACTGATAAAAGCATAAGTTCCCTTTTGAGCTGCAAGAGTAAAAAGAAAAATCAGTTTGTTCTCAAGCATTACAACAATGAAATATTATAGTGAAATTGTACTTAAAACTTCAAAGAAAAGAAATAAGAAATATGGTCCAAAAACCAGTAGGCCATAGGAAGGTACACAAGAACTAGATAATGCCTACAGCAGAATTTGCTCATTGGAAGAACAACATAACACTTGCATGCTCAAGTTCTTGTGTATCTTCAGTTAAGTAATTACAGTCCTTCCTAAACATAAAACTCATCCAATATTAAGCAACTTTGCCTAAAACGAATGACAAACATCAATAAACATTTTCAAAATACAAAGGACAATCTCAACCAATATGCAGTACTAAACATGTAAAGGTAAATATACTAAAATCCCATGCTTACTGGAGGAAGGAGAACAAAACTAAGATAAAAATGTGGACAATGAAATCCACCTAACAAGTTGACTTGAAACTTAAGAGAAAGACAACATCAATCACTAGATATGCCGAGTTCAGGTAACTATCATACAGCTTCATATTCGAGAAGGTTGAGTCTCTTCCTTCTGTCACTATCATCCTGCAATGCCTGTGCCATAACATGCATGGGTAAGCGATACTGACAAAAATTTAATTTGACAATAATGTACCCATCTAAGCATTACCTTAGCAATGGCTTTCCTGTTCATTGGTGCTGCTGCATTCTCACCTAACACCCACTCCTGGGTTCTAGACAGTTTCAAAAACCCACCATTATTATCACTTTCCATGACCTACATACATTAGATCAATCAAAACTTATTCAAAAGAATGTATTATAATAAAGATTCAGCGATCAACATGAAAAAAGGAAGAATCAATCATCCTTTGATATGAAACAAAAATAGAAGAAAACCTAAGGAAGAAAAAAAAATGTGGGAACAAATAAAAAAGAACTGAAACTTCTTTTTTTCATTTTGATTGTAAAAGAGTTCATTGTACCTGCTCTGATCCTTGAGGAACATCGGAAAGTTTATCATCATCAACGTCAACAAATTCCGCAACCCCCCTCTGCCAAAACTTATCACAAGCTTTGGATATAAAATCTCCATTTAGTTGTCTTTCCCTCAAGAACACTCGCAAAACATCATCTTCAGCAAGCTCACTCACTATAAAACAAGGAAACAAAAAAGACAGCACAATGACTAATAGCATTAAAATGCCGACAGCCCATGAATCGAAAGGGACAAAACCAAAACCTCTAATTTTGAAGCAATAATACACATTTCCTGCTTAACCCCGGTAATTCGAACTTACGGGAGCTGGAAAAATGGGGAGGAAAATCTATATATCAACGATCAAGGTCAGTCGTAATTCTTCAGTACTTCATTACAACTCACTTGAACTCACTAAAGAATCTAACTTTAACACTGAAATCATTACAGAACACAATGACATAAGCCTAAATTCATTTCAATATCTGTCAAAAAGTCTCATTTCTCAGAGTTAACAAAAGCAGCAAAATGGGTCTAAGAAATAAAGAACATCCTTCACTTTTATGCTAGAGAAATTAGTATTAACAGCAAAAATTCATCAATAAAACAAATTCCATTAGTGTTGATGGTTCATATGATCATTTATGAAGCTTAAACTCTCTAGAACCCAAAAAAGAACGAAACTTTGCATAGAAAACAGAGAGAGAGAGAGAGGCTTACGAGGCTGAGCACTAGCTCTTGACACCGAGACTGAAGGTGGGGCTTTCTTGAAAAGAGGAGGTCTTGGAGACAATTTTGGAGACGTGGAGAAGCAAGCAATTCTAGAGAGGGTATCCATTTGACAATTTTCAGCTACTCTGCTATGATGATGGTGGCCTTTTCTTTTTTCTTTTTGATGAGTGGATATGAAAACAAATATCTATCAAGCAATTTGATAAAAGATTTAAATCCCCAAATTTTTACATGGCTTAAAAAAACAAAAAAAAAAACATTCCAAGAGTATATTCTAAGCTTAATTATAAACTTTAGTTACTGTAGTTCAAGGAATGTAATATATAAGTCCTTGTTTTGTTTTTAAATGTGTTAGCACTTTTTTTATGATAACAAGAATTATTAACAATTTGACAAAAAATAAAATTAATTTGAGAGAGAATTCAAAATTGCAATAAGGGGGAAACTTGTTTGAACTACATGATCCAAATTGAATCATATGGTAAACTATAGGGATCAAAATGTAACTAAACTATTGGATCGTAAGTGAAAAAAAAAACCATGTTTCACATTTTAAAGAGAAGGGCTTAGCTTACAACCATAGAACTTAAACCCTCCACTTTGCCGACGAACGGACCTCATCTGCACTGCAAAATAAAAAAAACCTAACTTAGGAAGGACTGAAGCCAGAGAGAGAGAGAGTTGGAGAAGATGAATATAGAAGAAGTACAGTCCACTACCAAGAAACAGAGAATTGCTACTCACACTCATATCAAAGGCCTTGGCCTTGAGGCATGTCAACACTCTTCCTCTTTCCCTTTCAGCGTTCAGGGTTTCTTAAAACTTTCCTTTTTTATTGTTTTACTTCTTTTAGGCCAAAATGGGGCCTTTTCTTAGTTGGATTTATACAACATTTTGAAAACTATTTTCAAGAACTGATTTTTCTTACTAGGTGTCATGTTACCGTGTTGTTTCTTGTAATGTTTCTTTGCAGCCCAGTGGAAGAGCAATTGATATGGCTGCTGGCTTTGTGGGTCAGAAGGAGGCTAGAGAAGCAGCTGGTCTTGTAGTTGATATGATAAAGCAGAAGAAGATGGCTGGCCGTGCTCTCCTCTTAGCTGGTCCTCCTGGAACTGGGAAGACAGCTCTGGCTCTTGGAATTTCCCAGGAACTTGGCACTAAGGTAGCACTCACAATTTTTTCTGTCTGAATTCTCAAATGCTTGGCCAATGTCTTATGCTTTTTTTTTAAAAAAAATAATATTTGCCAAATTTTTGATAATGTTGTTTAATAGTTGGTGGTCTTTCGAGTTCATATGATAAGGGTTTTGCTTGTTATTTGCAGGTTCCATTTTGTCCAATGGTTGGATCAGAGGTATACTCGTCAGAAGTTAAGAAAACTGAGGTTTTGATGGAAAATTTTCGAAGGGCAATTGGTCTACGTGTCAAGGAGAATAAAGAGGTCTATGAGGGAGAGGCAAGTTATATCCGCTATATTTCTTTGCCAACAGACGATTATCTCATAATCTTTTGTGCATCTTCAAGCTGGTCCGAGATCCTGATGTTGTGGTATTACGTTTCAGGTGACTGAACTCACACCCGAAGAAACTGAAAGTATAACAGGTGGCTATGGTAAAAGCATTGGTGGTGTAATTATTGGGCTAAAAACTATCAAAGGAACAAAGCAACTAAGATTGGAAGCCAGTATTTATGATGCCTTGATCAAGGAGAAGGTAAGCTCTTTTAATTCTTTGTTTTCAAATATTCTTAATCGCTACTTCCAACCTATATGTGTTTTAGAACTCTTTGCGAGCTGGTGCATAAGTCATCACTTATTGTCATTCTATAGTAGAAAGGGACTTGTACATTTTGATTACTTGTTTATTCTCTTGGGTTCTTGCCTGCTAATAGTTATAAATTCTTAGCACTTGTAGTTTTAACTTAATCTCTTGTGAAATTGAAATTGTAACACATCCAATACAATTTGCAGGTAGTTGTGGGAGATGTTATATACATTGAAGCAAATAGTGGGGCTGTCAAAAGAGTGGGTAGAAGTGATGCTTTTGCTACTGAATTCGACCTTGAAGCAGAGGAGTATGTCCCGCTTCCTAAGGGAGAAGTTAGCAAAAAGAAAGAGATAGTTCAGGTACTGCTCTATTAGCATCAGGTGTGTTGTAACTTATATCTTTATTATAGCATTTGTCTAGGCTTGGTATTTTGCCATTAGAGGCTAAAATGGTTGTCTTCTTGCTCCTGTATTTTAGACAATGACATCTTATTTTACTATAATCTATGCATAATGGCGCTGGTATATGTTGCAATTTAATTCTTGATAAAATCTTTCAGCACGGGGGTTTTCTTTGTCTTTTAAACAGGACTGACATCTTTCTTTGAAGTGCATGGAATCAAAATGATAAGACTCAGGTTTCATATGTGTGTAATATTTGGAAAATGTGTCCTTAAAGGACCCTAGCCAACACTTACCTGCATTTTGAAGTAGCAGCTCAACGGCTGCAAGCTGTCTAATTAAACATCTAGGGATTCGATGCCCTTTAATTCGACTGAACCTGTCTCCATGTGAATCTTTTCCTTAAGAGATTCTAAGCAGTTGCTTTGTACTCATAATGGTCACTGTGAATTTTTTTGTTTTAATTTTCATATCATCAGGATGTAACACTGCATGATCTAGATGCTGCCAATGCGAGGCCTCAAGGTGGGCAAGATATATTGTCTTTAATGGGCCAAATGATGAAGCCCAAAAAAACCGAAATCACTGACAAGCTACGACAGGAAATAAATAAGGTACTGCTTCTGAATCTACGTTAGTATTTACTTTCACCTCATTTCTAGGGACCAAGGCCCAAGTTAATAATTTGAAAAACTAAAATAAAATAATATCAGTAGAAATTACTTATTACCTTATTTTGTTTGCAAATTATTCTCAAATCTGCAAATACTTGCAAATAGATCACAAGCTAATTTGTAAGGATCTAAAGTCTTGAACTCATTCTGTTTATATGTCTTCTGTTTTTCACTAGCAAACAAATAAATGCTTTATGTTTTTGGTTTGCATAATTACACTTTCATTACAGATAGCATGCTTTATTTTCTTCCCATTTTTTCAAGCTGTCAAACTTTTAACAGTGATAGGTTATCCCAAGTGTGACTGAAACAAAATTTTTTATGACAGGTTGTTGATGGGTTTATTAACAAGGGTACTGCAGAGCTTGTTCCTGGAGTTCTATTCATTGATGAGGTCCGTTTTTTCTCTTATAACATTTCCAGAACTTTTTCATGCCCACATATATATTTTTTTACTCTTCTTTTCTCAAATCAACACTCACAGGTACATATGCTGGATATGGAGTGCTTTTCATACTTGAATCGTGCTTTGGAGAGCTCGCTGTCACCAATAGTGATCTTTGCTACAAATAGAGGAATATGTAACGTAAGGTACAAAGGATGTTTTATGTGCAATACAAAGCTTTGCTTGTCCTCGTGTTAGAAACACTGAAAGGTCTGTCAATTTATTCATATTTGGTGGTTTAGGGGAGCCAGAACTTCGGCTCTTTTGTCCTGGTTGAGGAAGGAGAAGACTTTTGGATGGTCTTTGCTTTATTGTTGATCATGTAGGAGATCTAGAACTCTGGAATGATATTCGATGTAATTTTTTTTTTAATATTTAGCACCGCACAATTAGGAAATTAAGGGATGAAGGGCTGCTTCGTAACTTGTTATGATAGTTGATAAATAATCTGAAGAGCTGCAGCAGGCTAGGATTGATTGCTTGGGAACGGGTAGTTAGTTGAGAACTGCATTCAAGTGGCAGAAACACTTACTAGGATTTGTAGGCATCACACCTCCATGGATATGAGACCTCACCACCTTCAAATTTCGAAGTGCAAAGGCTGCAAGAATCTTCTTCAACTTCCTTTTCAAAATGACAACTTTTAGGATCATCATGTAGACACCTTACTGGTAGAGTCGGCCCCAGAGCAAATGGATAACTTTAGCAATGATCCAAGGCCCCTACTTAATAAAAAGACTCCAAGAACAAGTAAGGTATATTTATCAATCATGCTCTATGAAATCTCTATGAAATGAAGATTCTCTCTGCTTAAAAAGAATCAAAATACAAAATGAAGATTACTCAAGGTTTTATTTGTTAGACATACATAAAAAATAAAAAATAATTTTTTAAATAATATTTAAAAAAGTTCCATTTATAATTTTATTCAAGCTTATATTCACCTTAAACTGGCTATGTTTATAGGCAGTTAGGATAGATGATTGAATCAGAGTGTCTGTTACTCATTAAAGAGGTTGTTGACTGAGTGGCTAGATATTTCAGATTTTAACACCATTTGTGAGGCAAAATTGTAATGCGTCCATAAATAGGCCTTTGCTTTTAAGTTCTTCACACCATCATATGGAGCCTGCTTTAAAAGCATACTGAAGTTCCAGATATATTTAATGATTCTGCATCCAAAAGCCTGGGAAATAGAAATGCATTTGTACTCTCTTGGCCAAGTACCTTTCCTCTTTCACAGAGATTTTTACATCTTTTCTGTTATATAATTTTTTAGATTCCACGTGTTTTTTTCCTGTTATTTTTTAATTTGTTTTTGGCTGTTTTGCTGGTTTAAAGTCGCGTGTACACGGGTTCTTCCCCCTTCTCAAAGATAAAAAATGGAAATAGACATGAAAAATATTTATAAACTGGTTTTATTTTTTTGTCTTTAATATTTATTTCCTCCTTGGTTAGACTTCTTATTGCAGTCTAAGACAATTGTTGTTTTGTAGTGTGCAACTAAATGCATTCTGTCATTTACGGAACAATCGCTTCTAACCATCGTCATCCAAACCTTATTTTTTGAAAAACTCGTTTTCTTATCAAAAATATTCTATGATGATTTTCATAACAATAGATTTTGTATTTATATAGAATCTAGAAATCTTAATATCCTCTCATCTCAGCAATGTATTTTTCCCTGTACTATCTTAGGGTTATGAAATTTTGTGACATTATAGAAAGAGAATCAAAATTCTTTTAAATGTATCGATGGCTTCATTTTATTATGTTGTGTGAGTATCAATATAACCATATTTTAATTGTCCTCTTCTTGAAACGGCCACTAGCTTGTGCATGCCTTCTACTTTGTCTGTAACATGCTCTTAAATCTGAATTACTGACATGGACAAGTTGCTGTGTAGAGGGACAGATATGAATAGTCCTCATGGCATCCCTGTTGACTTGTTGGACCGGTTGGTGATTATCCGAACAGAAAATTATGGTCCTGCTGAGGTGATACAGGTGGGGTAACTGTTGCGTAATTTTGCTGTCAAACACTAATTTAATGGCTACTGATGGACTTCTGTTGTTTTGGTCAGATTTTAGCACTTCGCGCGCAGGTTGAGGAACTGCACTTAGATGAAGAGAGTCTAGCCTACCTTGGAGAGATTGGACAACGCTCGTCCTTGAGGTCTTGATAAAATTCATAAATTTACGTGAGGTGCAAATAAGCAAGCCCTTCTTCTCAAGCATATGCTTTAACTGGTACGCTCTCTCTCTCTCTTCAGGCATGCAGTTCAGCTATTATCACCTGCCAGCATTGTGGCGAAAATGAATGGTCGAGAAGAGATACACAAGGTAACGATTGTATCAATACGTCATCGCCTGTTGTTTGTGATTGAATGTACGCGAAGAATGTTTTTCAGTGTCAAACTCACGTGTTTTCTTCTTCTTCATTTTTTGTTGGCCGGCTCAACATATAGGCTGACCTCGAGGAAGTATGTGCATTATATCTCGATGCCAAGTCATCAGCCAAGTTGCTTCAGGATCAGCAGGAGAAGTACATTTCATGATTTTTCTTCGTTCTCAGAACTTTAAATCTGAAGTAGCAGTTTTGTGTTCACGATCAACCCCATACGGAATGTTTTATTCCAGATGTGGTAGGGTTTTCCCCTTCTGATTACTCGTCGGCTTCGGTCTGTCCTTCGAGAAATTAAGCAGTTGTAAAGGAAAATGAATTATTATATTGTAACAGTTCCAGAGGCGGATTAACATGAACTTTTGAAATGCAATGGTTTATTTGTTCTTTGACTTTAAATCCTGTACTAGTGCAGCTATGTATTTATTATTATAATTTTTACTGTTGCATCTTATATGTATTTCATGGTGAGCACAAAATATTTGTTGCATGGTTGTTCCAGGATCAACATTGTTTTCAGGGATTAGTTAAACT
>Ga0325401_1008386_pt1 | contig 10056 bp, 3 predicted proteins | sample PopdelMetagenome_FD_205666 | JGI IMG/M metagenome (GOLD analysis project Ga0325401, IMG submission 205666) | Populus deltoides microbial communities from Bellville, Georgia, United States - Xylem-PdKOR-R2 | ecosystem: Host-associated > Plants > Phyllosphere > Stem > Wood/Secondary xylem | place...
ACTGCCTCACCACTCTAGTTGCTTCCCTTTGTTTAAGTGTTGTAAAAAACTTTTGTTAGCCAGAAATTTCCTTAATGAAAAAACAATATTTTCAAACCAAGGTGCTCCTCATCTCTTATGTAAAATGTATTTGTTAATTAGAAAAAAAAGAAGAGGAAAAGATAAATAAACCTCCCATCAAAGTTATAATATAAATTCTGAAATTTATTTTGAAAATCTACACCGTGTTTTTCAGCCTGGAATATGCAATATAGTAAGCAATTAGGTTGTAGGATGCTCTGGCATCCATGACCATGTTTCTATGCTACCATTTCCCCCCCCTTATGATGCTTCGTTCTTCCACACGAGTCGTCCTCATTTCATTAAATTTTAAAGTACATGGCATCTTTCCTTTCAGGGTTGTACATGTTTGAGAGCCAGATTCAAGTTGTGCCATCTAAAGCTGTCTTTCAATTATTCAATTTTCTGCGCAACATCGAATAGAAAGATCATTTCCAGGTTGCTGATCTTAGTATCTGACAATAACAGAGTTCTTGTTCGCCCAACTGAATTAATGAACTTTATGCTTCAATGACTTGTAAGATCAGTTCTTTGCCCTCTATTAATGAAATTTATGCCATGCAGTTGAAGTGTGTAATCTACTTTATTGTCATTCCTTGTTCTCCTAGTTTTCCCCCCCCCTTCATAGAAGCCTTCCTGTATCTGCAATACCAAAAGTAAACACTAAATACTGCTCCTGCGTAGTGTTTTTCTATGTTGGAACTTACAAGTTGAATTTTGCATGGTTCAAACAGATTATCAATTGCAAAAAGTTTACCAAGTGTTGCGTTATGGACCTGGGTTCGTTTTCCTGAATAGGTGAGGACTCCCTTACCTAACCTTCAGTTCGTGTGGGATTCTAGCGGACACAATGATCTATTAATTTTGACATGGTATGAGAAGCTCACCAACTAAAACTGCTTCTCTGCTAGGATTTATTTTATTATCAAGTCTTCTGCATAATTTTCTCCGAACGTTGTTTCTTAAACCTTGAAATGCCTAATTCATGATTACAGACCGAGGTGGTCACTTCTATTCATGCAGTCGCAGTCCCACACAAGATATCCTAGTACATCAATTTCAGGTATCATATCTTGTTTTTGTTGGGGATTTAGCCCTTCTCATTGATTTAACAGTCACAAAATCCAATATATAATCATCAATTGTTGAAGTATCCCCCCATTATTACTTGCATTCCCACAGGACAAAATCTAGGTCCTGCGATTTGCCTACCCCACCAAAACCCATGACCTAACCTTCAAAACACAGTTTCATTCTGTCAGGGACCGTTGTACGATTTTGAAAACAAAGGCGTTTCTGCAAGACTTGCATGACTTCTAGTCTTGTTCAGCTACCTGATACTTCGTATAATGAGGTCTCTTAATTTCCAGATAATTACTACTGGCACACCTCTAAAATAATACATACAAAATCCAAACCAAGTGCAGTTAAAATAATACATACAAAATCCAAACCGAATCCAGTTAATGATACAGACAAATTTCTAGTACATGAAAAATCCAAAACCAAAACTATAGCAAGCAAAATCTTTGGGAACAATTATTGTTAAAGCCACGGTGCACGTGAAGAAGGCGCTGTGAACTTGTGACCTTGGCCATACAGTTCGATCCTGTTACGCATAGGGCAAGCTCGAGTTTCTGATCTGTAATCAGGCTCTAGTAAAGGCCACAGGTGTCTATCCCAGGGAGAGATAACGGTCCTAGATCACTTCACTGCCTGTCAAATTATAAAAAAAAAAAAAAAAAAACTAAAACCGAAACCGCCACAATCGTCTCTCAATGGCGCCAAACACCACATTGTAGGGTGGCGATCAAAACATCTTGCTGGCCTTCTTAATGATGATGCGACGTGTATCGCTACCCTTTACATAATAAAGCTCTGACAATGTTTTTTTTTTTTTTTCTCTTCTCTGCCTTGAGAAATGCATTGTCTTTGTAGAAATTCAAAAAATATGTTGTTAGTTGTTAATTTTATCACAATTAATTCTCATACTTTTTATTATATCAATTTTTTTTAATTTTATCCTTTAACATTTAATTTTTATAATAAATATGATCTTTATTTTTTTAATTGTTATTTTCTCTTTTCTTATACTTTTCTTGATTGTATTTTTTTTCAATTTCATCCATTAGAATTTAATTTTTTTATATCAATTTTGATCCTCATTCTTTTCATTTTTTTTTGTTTTAGATCCTTTTTTGTTGATTTTTTTCAATTTTACCCCTCATTATTTAGCTGATTGAGAGTTTGGCTTCATGTTTTTTTTTTTGGTTTGCCTTTTATGGTTCAATCTTATCTTATGACCTGTGTTATAGATTTAAAATATTAGATCGGGTTGGATTTAATCTTATTTTACATTTTTTTATTTTTTTTTTCAAAATTGTATTGGTTAGGGATTTGCATTCATTAGTTTTCACTTTTCTTTATATAGATTTGTTCCGATCTCATCTCTCGAGTCATGGATTCGGCCGGTTTATCAAGGTTGACTTGGGTTTTTTTTTTTTAGTTTTTTTTTTGTCTCTCTATTCTTTTGATTGTATCAAATTTGATTTTTCTTTTCAATTTCATCATTTGACATTTGATTTTTATATCAAATTTTGTTCTCATTCTTTTAATTATTATTTTTTTTTCTTATACTTTTCTTGAATGATTATTTTTCTCAATTTCATGTCTTAACTTTTGATTTATTTTTTTATATCAATTTTGATCCTCATTCATTTCAATTCTATTTTTTAATTCTTTTTGGTTGATTTTTTTTTTAATTTTACCCCTTATTATTTGGTTGATTGAGAATTTAGCTTTATGATTTTTTCAGGTCTACCTTTTATGGTTCAATTAGATCTCATGACTCGTGTCACAGGTTTAAAAGATTAGACTAGATTGCATTCAATTTTTTTAAGTCTTTTTTAATATTAATTTTTTTTTTCAATTTTATCCTTTAATATTGTGTTGGTCAGGGATTTGTATTCGTTATTTTTTCACTTTCCTTTCTATGGATTCATCATGATCTCATGTCTTGAGTCATGGATTCGGCAGGTTTACCAGGATTGACTCGAGTCTTTTTTTAATGTTGGTTTTTTATTTTTTTTTATTTTATAGCTTTAAAACATGGTTCATTTAAGAATTAAGTTTCATGATTCTATTTGATTTGCGTTTCATGAAGTTATCTTAGTCTCACAACTAGGCCATAGATTTGGCTTGTTAGCTTAGATAAACTCGAATTGTTTTTTTTTCAATTTCACCATTTGACATTTTATTTGCTAAGAATTGAGATACATATGTTTTTCATTTCTCTTTTTATGTGATCATCTCATTCTCATTTAATTTTTGCTTTGTTAACAAATAAAACGACAGGGATCTTTTAAGATTATTGAAAAGATATATTTCTATGGTATTGATAAGCGTTTTTTTCCGCATTAAATCATTGTTGATTTTTTTTTGTTTTATTTGTTGTCAATATCTTTATTTCTAATCATATTATTAGATTAACCAAGCTTATTGAATCTAGTTGAATCAGTTACCTGAATCTCATATTTTTATTGCTTTTTTAAAAACACGGCAATCATCGTAACATCTTTTTTTATGTTAGGAAAATATTGGCTCAGTCAGTGGCGTAGCACAAATCACTTATCTAATAAATTTACTAAAATGACTCATTAGCGCTAATGTAGATTGCTACAGTGCTAATAAGTGAGAAAGAAGAGAGAAAGTCATCAGATTTTGATTGAAAAGAGAGAAAATTATCAGTTGATACTAATTTAAGCCATGAAAAATCATTGAATTTGATGTCCACAGGTTTCATTCGACAATGAAAGTTTAATGATGGTTGCTTTGAACTTTAATCTTACGTGTAAAAACAAATCAGGGCCAAGTGAGAAAAATCTTTTCTAGTTTGATTTTATATTTTTGAATCATTTTGGGTTAATAAATAGGTTTTTAGAGGTCCCAAAGATGTTTCTTATGTCTTTTTTATATGAAAATGGGTTTTATGCTAAAAAAATCAAACTCAATTTTTCAGCCTCCAATAATGGTTAGATTATAAAAAACTAAGTCATCTGCATATATTATTTTAAATTAGAGTGGTTGTTCGCCATAAAAAAAAAATTTTAGTGACTCATGCATACGGGCTAAAAAATTGATATGCATGGGCTTTGTTTCAAGAGCCTAGGTGTGTTGGGCACCCAGGCCTAGCCGCCTTGGTCTTTTTTAAAAAAAAAAAATTTTTTATAATTTTTTTTATAAGGCTTTCAAGTTTCATATTTTTTTTTACTTTTTATTTATTTTTTTTTAATTTAAGGGATATTTTGATATAAAAAAACATGAATACATAAGAACAAAGAAGTTTAAAACAATTTTTTTAAAATTTTATCTCATTAGATATTTGAATTACTAAACAAAATTTATTTTTTTTCTAGAAAAAAAATAGCTATAACAAAATACATAACCTAATATATAAAATATATTAAATTGTTATACTACATTGACTAATTAAATAGTTCTAAATAATTATAAAAATTAAATTATAAATAACTTTTACATCCATATTAATTAAAAATAAATGGAACATTGCCTTATTGTTATTTGCATATATAATATATTCTGATACTTGATGAATAATTAATTTAATTCTATTTTCATATGTGGCTTTGCCTAGTTTTTTTTTTAATTTTATTCTTCAATATTATTTTTTAATGATTTTTTTTAATACCATCTTTCAATATTTGTTTGATTTTAAAATAATTTTTATATTTATTTATCATATAACTAATTTTTTAAAAAATATATATTATTAAATTCATTGAAATCTATAACTTCAATCACAAATTTAACATATTAACCTTATCAATCCAATATATTAACTTCTCATTGGATTTTAAAAAAGATCACCTTAAGAATTTTTCATGTTCAAGAAAATCTTTGTCTGACCTATCGCATAGTGTGCGAAGTAACCTGTTACTATAACTAGTTAAAGAGATGATTAGAGACTTAAGGACAACGGGAGCTTTCATCCCCTCTTAAATTTAAGGACATCCTCTTGTATTATTCTCCCCTGTTTATAGTTTGCTAGCAATATTTACCATATATTACCATGTATATACTTCATAAAGTTCGTATATAGAGGTATTGTGCTCCCTCCTGTTATGACCTCATCTGTCATCCTTACAAGGCTGTAAAATTCCACCGCCTGCTTATAAAGCAAGACTTTCAAGAACCCATTAGCGGTAGAAAAACCAAGATAATCTCTTCATCAAGTTTTCTCGTTCAAACTTCGAAGGGATGGGTAGCTTAGAAGAGGAAAGGCTGGTACAAATGGTGCGTGACTTTATAGAATCAGAATCATCAGCAGCACCCACATTTACTGCTTCCTCAAACTGCCTTTCTATCAACCAAGTCAAGTATTTCACTTTACAGGTACCTTTTTCTTAAATATTGTTTTGTGTTTTGCAATATTCTTTGTTGTTCTCTGTCTGGCTTTGTATTCGTCTATGTGTGTGCCTCCTAACATTACGGGGTTTGTATGATCTTGTGTTGGTTAATTAGGAGATACTTGGGATAGTAACAGAAGCTGAGGCTGAGGTTTTGGAGACTCTACTGAAGCATATGAGAAGCAAAAATGATGCTGAGAAAACAACTAGTAAGAAGTTGTGGCTCGTGAAAAGGCTGAAAATGGATGGTTTCAATGCTTCCCTTTGTCAGACTTCATGGGTCACTTCCTTAGGATGCCCTGCTGGTGGGTCTCTCTCTCCCCCCCTCTCTCTCTGATCTCTTACACACACATATTCAACGCTATAGCTTCTCTCATTTTCATCACTACACATCTGTTTGGATTGAAGAGTCTAGCCAGCTACTTTGAGTTTTGCCCGATCATTTTAGTTTTCACAAGGCCGTTTTATTTATGAGCAAGAACGTGACCGTATCAATATGCTGTTTCTTGAAAATAACTCTCTCTCATCAACCAATTTTCATCTCGGAGATTCAAACAGTTTTCATTGGTATTGCCAAGAATTTTCACCGGAGAGAAATATGATCTCGTCCTAATCAGAAAAAAAGCCAGCCATGCCTTGTGATTACAGTCTGAAAAGGGTGCTTGGTGTTGACAAGGACCCCTTATCTTTGGAGATCTTGGAAACCAGGCAATGGCTCTTAGGTAGATAGATACCTGGTGTGGAGTCCAAGGGAAATAATTTTAATCTTGCGAATCTCATGTTCTTGTTTTTTTGTGCGGTGATCAACTCTCTTCTTTAATGCTGTTTAACAGGGGATTACGAGTACATTGACATCACATTGGAAGATGAGAATGGTGGCACAATGAGGCTCATAGTGGACCTAGACTTCAGGTCCCAATTCGAACTGGCAAGACCAACACCATTCTACAAAGAACTAACAGACACACTCCCATTATTTTTTGTGGGCAGTGAAGACAAACTCCACAAAATAATCTCTCTGCTTTGCTCGGCTGCGAAACAGTCCCTTAAAGAGAGAGGGCTCCATTTGCCTCCATGGAGGACTAGCACTTACATGCAGTCCAAATGGCTATCCAGGACCTGCAAAGTCGCAAGCGCCACTAACATTGGTTACAGCAACAGAGAAAATAGGGAAGCTAAAAATGGGTACAGCAGCATGTGGTCACCTCCAATGGTTAAGCCCAAGAGAAGGGGTTGGGGTGGTGGGTCTGGCGGGTCTGGCTTGTCTAGTCAGCCTCTCTAGCATGGGCGTAAATTGTTGCTGAACATTTTGCTGCTACCCAGTCGAGTCCTAATTTTGACAGACACGACAACTCAAGTTCTTTGAGTTTTTTGTAATGTAATGTTACCAAGTATATATGCAAAAACATTACACGTTTTGATTACATTAATTTTGCTAAGCATGTTACTCTCTAGAGCGAAATTTCTTCTTCTTTTTGCCCTCTTCGATTATCATTGGTTCAATTGATAGCCATTTTACAGATTTCTTCTGGTATAGCTCTAGTTATGGCTGTTAATCATGATTGTGATGAAGATATTTAGTGATATTTGTCGCTAAAATGTGTTTATCTTGAATAATATTCAATAAAACAAGAGGCTAAAAAAGGATCATAAAGTCAAGGGACAACTAATTAACTGTGATTTGTCTCCTGCTATATCATATAGGGTAGCCACGTTGCTCGTCAAGCCTATATGTTTATTCATGATGTAGATTTAGAGCAGCTTTGTTTTTATATTTTAAAAGTATTTAAAAGAAATTAATTTTAATTTTTTATTTACTTCAAATTAATTTTTTTTTAATATTTTTTATTTATTTTTATATATTAAAATCAATAAAAAATATTTTAAAAAACAACAGCTATCAAAATACCAAACAGGCTCTCGTAACCTTTCACTTTTAACCCTTATAATTTAAAGCTTTTCAATTTTAATCTAATTTTGCAAAAAGTTTTATACACATGGTTTGACTTTAATTTTTTTAAACACAATGTCATTGATTTGATTTTTTTTAAAATAAATAATTTAAATAAACCCCAATTAATTCAATGTGATTCATGGAACTTGGACTGATTTGGCTTCAGGTCGACTTTAATAACAGATTCCAGGTAGATTTTGTATGATCCAAGAAAGAATAAAGAAATATATATAGACCAATAATTTCTTTGGCCTAATGTAACACTCACCAAGCCTATCCAAAATATTACCAAAAAGAAAAAAAAAAACCAAACCCAAAAGTGACACGCAAGCAAAAAAGTGAAAAACACAAGACAACGACACCGTTTTAGAAGGCAGAAACCAGTGGCTCTTGTGAAACAGGAGGCAGAAAACAAGGGGGAGAGAGAGAGAGAGCGGAGCAGAGCCTCTTTTCTCCGAGTAGCAGATAGAAAGAGGTAAAATGCTAATGCTTTCGTTGTTGTTAGGCTTCATTGTATCTTGCCTATCTTTCGTTGTTGTTTCCTTCTTGTACACTACAAGGAACCTCGGAACCTCCCTCCATTTTGACAACTCCAGAAAGGACAAATACCCATGGTTTTGCCATGGAAATTATCACGGTAATTCAATCTCTAGAAGCCTTTTATTTTTATTTTTTATTTTTAGTCCATGATTATATTACTCAATTGCATGATTTGAGATAATTAGACTTGCTTTTCATTCAATCAAATTATTAAATGTAAGTTATCCATATCAAGAAATAAAAATTTAAGATGATCATCTCCTTGTACTCCTGAGAGATCCCCTAACTTTACTCACTATACATCAACCGTTTATAAGCAAATCATCTCTTTAATTAAGAATACAAGATTTTCTGGGTTTTTTTCTCCAAAGGAGAGACAAGATTTTCTCCTGCGGTGAAGTCATATCATAGTACAATGAACAAACACAATGAAGTGTCGAGAAATCCCTGAATATGCTTCAGGTAATGGAATGAGAACAGGAAATCTTCCATGATAAGAAAAATCTTTTATCATATCAAACTGATAGTCAAATAAGTGCTGTTTGTCAAAAGAAAATGATAATTTATGATACAAAAATTGGCCAATAAAGAATATTTTGTATGTCGCTTCAAGAAATTCTAAACTTAACCCATGTTCATCTAGTTTATTCAAATTAAATTCATTTAAAACAATATTATTTTAATTTTTTTTAAAATTAAATCAAGTTTTAACTAAATTAATTAAATTATAAATTAATCTATTAGATCGACTGAATCAAATCAAGTCTATCACGAGCAAGTTAAGTGATTGATTGACTTGGTGATATTTATAGGGTAATTATAGGATAATTAATGCCATTTATCAAATCCTAGACTAGTAATCTCTTGTGTGTAGCATTGAAAAACTAGGCAAGCGAAAGCACAAACATGCATGAATTTCAATACTTAGAGGAGTCTCTCATGCATGCATATAATAATTCATTGGAGGATTATGGTTCTAATTATCTTGGGTTTGGCCATTATCAAAGAGGAAAATGATTAGGAAATGGCTAATTGTTGACTATGCACATTAGTGGATTAATTTATTTGGATTTAGTTGTTTGGTGAGGAAATAATATTAGTCGGCCATTCCTGACTTTAAGAACACCAATTAAACACTGGACTTGTGATCCTTCTTATTCATGGTAGGTTTGGTGTAACACTTTTAACAGGAATTTTAAGAAGATTAATTTTGATTATTTCTTTTCAATCCTCAAAGTTAATATAAATCAAATACTCACCCACTTTTATCTTTTTGTTATAAATTATGTCATATTTTTAGGCAGCCTGCGCTACACCGCGCTGGCCGATCCAATTTGCATTTCGATTATATATATATATAACACTGCACATGCCGCTCAAAGCTTGTTATCACCTCCAACAAACTGGCATGCATTTATTGTTTATCTTAAGAAGGAAAAAAAATCAAGCAAACCTGGATGAATATTCTAAACCTAAGTTAATCTCCTAAGCTCGTAACCCGTGAAATTCTAAACCTTAACTTAATTAAGAAACTCAATTCCCAACTAATTTAATGCTGAAGGATGAAGCCAAGAAAAAAGATATCAATTTTAAAAAAATTTAAAGTAAAAAAATAGCAATCAAAAGAATGAGAATCAAATCTGATAAGAAAAAATCTGAAGAAGGATGAAATTGTAAAAAAAAAATTAATTTTAAAAACTATATGAAATAAACAAACATCAATCAAAAGAATAAGGATCAAATCCGGAAAAAAAAATTTAAAAGATGATGAAATTGAAAACAAATCTCAATTTGATAAATTATTTCAATTAAAACAAATTGTAATAAAAAGTAGAAGGATCAAATTTGAAAAAAAAAATTAAAAGGTTGTTTTGAAGACTTATATGGTCATATGTTAAAATCGAGAAAAAAAGAGAGTAAGGTGAAAAAAAAGATTGTTGATGCCAAATAGAGGTTTGTTGGCTATACGCGCCACCTAAAAATAAAGGCATTGCTAAGACAATTCAAACATCCTAAAAGCAATTATTTGGTATGCTGCCCAAATAGTGTTGGCTCTAACTACATGTTGGCACGTGC